>ERZ795053.2625-NODE-2625-length-21509-cov-5.327165_pt1 | contig 21509 bp, 8 predicted proteins | sample MGYA00375137_ERZ795053 | MGnify/ENA primary metagenome ERZ795053 (study PRJEB30182, sample SAMN05720284) | activated sludge metagenome | isolation source: Anaerobic digester | place: Hong Kong | collected 2014-12-17 ...
GGTCTGCATCAAGATGGCCCCGTCCTGGCCGCCATCGCAGGTCGGCTTGGTGATCAGGGGATTGCCCTCGATCAGGGGTGGACTGGTGATCTCGTAGGTGAGTATGGTATCACAGGTGGCCTCATTGGTAATGGTCACGGTATAGGATCCGCTCGGCAGGCCGGAGAGGTCTTCGGTGGTCTGGGCGGTGGTCCACTGGTAGGCGGTGGGGGTCACGCTGGTGACGGTCAGGTCGATGGCCCCGTCGCTGTCGCTATAACAATCCAGCAAGGTGAGGTCATCGGTGACGGTCATGGCGTTGAAGTCATCACAACAGGTCTCCACGACAACCGTCTGCACGGTGGTGATGATACAGCCCAGGTTGGTTTCCACGACCAGCGCAACGGACTTGACCCCGGCAGTGCTGTAGGTGACATTATGGGGAATGGGCCAGCCGGGTCCGGAGATGGTGGCCGGTGTCGCATCGAGGCCAAAGAACCAGGTCCAGCTGACGATCTGCCCCAGCTCGAAGGTGGAGGCATCCTGAAACTGGATGGTCTCACCGATGCAGTAGGCCGGCTTGCCGGGCAGGGTGATGAAGGCGGCTTCCGGGCCGCGGAAGGTGCCTGTGCCCCCCCATTCGACGGAGAACCCGTTTCCTGTGGAGGTGAAGTTGTTGATGCCGATCGCATAGGCCTTGCCGGCTTCCATCAGCAGGGGTGCCAGGTAGTTGCTCTGGCTGGCCAGTCCGCAGCCGGCGGGTTCGCTGACGTCGGTCTCCCCGGCTTTCAGTCCGGTCGGGCCCATGCATTTGCTGGGAAAGACAAAATCGCCGGAGGCCATGCAGCGAAGCGGGATCTTATTCCCGCAATCGCCGATCCCGTTGGGCAGTTCGTAGACCACGAAGTCCAGGTCGTCGGAAGGGTTATTCGGTGTGAGGGTAAATTCGAGGGGACCGGCCTGGTCACAGATCCAGGTAAACCAGGTCGAGTTACTTTCATTGTTGACGGAAGGCGTGCCGTTGCTGAAGCAGGTGGCATCATCCAGCTCGGTAATGTCAGAGCCTGCTCCGGTGACCGATTGCACGACGAAGGGTGACTTGTCGCAGAGGATGGATGCTTCTGGGCAGTCGGAGGTCGGGATGACCGGGGCATTGTAATTGTTGATACACAGCTCGAAGGTTCCGCCGGCGGGCAGCAGGCTCATGACGCGGATCAGGTAGGTCTCGCCGATCACCAGCCCGCCTTTGTAGATCTCCACGATGTGGTTGAAGCCACTCTGTCCGCACTCCAGCTCATTGATGGTGCCGCCACAGGTGCCGGCATAGAGGACCACCCGCGGATTGAGCAAGGTGCCTCCCCCTCCGGGTCCGGAGTTGCCATTGATGATGATGGTGATATCGGTGGCCTGGGCGACGAAGGTGAACCAGACATCATTCAGGCCTCCTGAACCACAGGTCGGACTGCCATAGCCGGATACGGTGGCACCTACGTTGGTATACTCACCGATGGCCGAGCACCAGTTGGTCACATCCGGCAGGAAGGTGGCATTGATGCAATCGTCATTGGGGGGTTGCGCCATGAGGTTCCACCCGGAGAAAACGAACAGAAAAAGGAGAATCAATCGAAACATAACGGTGTACAACTCAATAACGAAGATAGAGTACATAACGCAGGGAAAGGCCAATGGGTTATGTAGGCGGGAAAATCAGCCTGATTTTGTCGGAATGCCGACGGATCCTGCCCGGCCACCTATCTTCGTATTGATAGGAAGACCCCATTGAGACGCGATTCGTTGCCAGCTATCCGGCCGGCCCGGAATCTCGGCGGATCCAGTCATGACAAACAAACCAGCAGCCTGATGTTGTATGTGGTCCCGACCCCGGTCGGCAATCTGGAAGACATGACCCTCCGGGCGATCCGCATCCTTCGCGAGGTGGATGTGATCCTGGCGGAAGATACGCGGGTGAGCAAGCGCCTGCTCGACCATTACGAGATCACCACCTCACTGCGGCCCTACCATGCCTTCAATGAGCACCGGTTTGTCGAGCCCCTGATCCAGGAGTTGCAGGGAGGCCGGCAGATGGCCATGATCTCCGATGCGGGCACTCCGGGAATTTCCGACGCCGGTTTTCTGCTGATCCGGGCATGTCATCAGGCGGGTGTATCCGTGACCTGCCTGCCGGGTCCGACGGCGATCATTCCCGCACTGGTCCATTCCGGCTTGCCCTGCGACCGGTTCCATTTTGAGGGTTTTCTGCCCCACAAGAAAGGTCGGCAGACCCGGATCAAATGGCTGGCGGAATACCCCTTTACGTTTGCCTTGTTTGAAAGCCCACATCGCCTGGTCCGCCTGCTGAAGGAACTGGCCGAGTTCTGTGGTCCGGAACGGCAGGCCACGGTTTGCCGGGAGATCAGCAAGATGCACGAGGAGAGCCGGCCGGGTGCCTTGCACGAATTGATCGCATATTATGATGCGCAGGCCAAGGTGAGGGGGGAGATTGTCGTGGTAGTGGCGGGGATGGAAAGCACCAAATGACAAATTCCAAATCCCAAACCCGCCTGCCGGCGGCCAGGCAAGCACCAATCTCGAAATCTCAATGACCCAAACCAAGGGCAAGAGGATAGAGGGCGTTATGGGGTTATTTCGTTAAGGGGTTATTTCGAAGGGGAGGGAGTGAGGGGAGAAGCACCAATGTTCAAATTACAAATCACAAACCCGCCTGCCGGCGGCCAGGTAAATTCCAATACCCAAATGCCAATGACCCAAACCAAGGGCAAGAGGATAGAGGGCGTTATGGGGTTATTTCGTTAAGGGGTTATTTCGAAGGGGATGGCTTGCCTGGCCTGTATCGGCTGCTTTTTTAAGGGCCGGAGGTGGTAAGTTGCCTGAGAATCCGTAGCCAATTGTGGGAGAGCAAATTTGGATCCGGACCATGAAAGAATAAATCTAAATCATCAGGACAGAAAAAAGTCGCCAATGAAGGGCCTCCCAGACACATCAGGGCCCGTATGGCAAGCTTGTAAGCCACTTTTTGATATGATGTTGGCGATTTAAGTTGAAGGCAGCCGCCTTATTTGGTCGGACAATTGATTCACATGTAGTCCATTAACCTGATGAATGAATGTTGAACCTGAGAATGTGCCACCGATCAAATTCAAGCGGCCGGGACCTGATGTAGTCATGCCACCAGGCAAGAAACGAAATGAGTGTCACGACAAACAGGTACAAGAAGGCCCATTTTGGCGACGAGCGCTTTCTGCAAAATGCCCTGCATTTTGTAGTCCCGGACATCATCCGGGGGATGATGAGCGGGATGGGCACCTGCCTGCCGGTCAGGCAGGCTTTTGGCGCCTCAAAAGTGCCGAGCCACGACGGCGATTGCCTGTCCGCCGGCAGGTGGAAGTCGGGCCAAGCTAAAGTTCCAATTGCTTCAGGGTTATTCATTGGGCACATAGAGTGGAATACTGCAGATTTGTCAAAGGCAACGCATTGCGGATTAGTCCTGGACGGATCTGCGAACAAATCAATTTCATGACCCAAATGTCAATGACCCAAACCAAGGGAAAGAGGGCATTATGGGGTTATTTCGTTAAGGGGTTATTTCGAAGGGGAAGGAGTGAGGGAAAAACACCAAATCTCAAATTCCAAATAAGCTCCAATGATCAATTGTCAATGACCAAAGACGGATATAGTTTGGATATTCGAATTTGAGATTTCGAATTTGCCTGGCCGCCGGCAGGCGGGTTTGTGATTTGATGCTTGTGATTTGGTGCTTACCCCTGTTTGTCCAACCTTTCGCGTCGGAGAATGGACGGAGAATGGATGGATTACTGACGGGATACAAGTGCTTCATCTATACTTCACTTACCCTGTATCTGTACTATACCCCTACTTCATGTACCCATGGGGATCACATGATCGGATCCCGGTTAGGGGCCACCTGGTCTGCCAGCGCCGGTGTTTCATTACCTGGTGTATGCAGAGGGAGCCGGACATGCCGGGCTTTGGAGATCCCATGCGGATCAAAAGAGGATAAAGGGCGGAAACAGGGCCACCAACAAAGCAGCGGCAGGTGATACTTTTGTAACATCCCGGCCGGGAATTCCGTTAGATGCAAGCAAAGCAAGGCGATAATGTATGTCCGATCTGAAAGAACAATTTGACTATGACCACTGGGCCAACCGGCGGTTGTTCACCCTGACCGCTGGTCTGCCGGAGCCTCCGGAGAAGGCCAGGCTGCTGGCCTCTCATATCCTCAATGCCCAGCGGATCTGGATCAGCCGGATCCATGAGGAGGAGTCGCCCCTCCAGGTATGGGAGATGCTCCCGTTGGAGAAGTGGACGTACTGGCTGGACCGCAATCGGGAGGACATGCGTCACATCCTCAACCAGAAGCAGGGCAACCTGGTGGTGCAGTACCGCAATTCGGAAGGATTGACCTTTCGCAGCAGCCAGACGGATATCCTGCAGCACGTGCTGATGCACGGGGCCTATCACCGGGGACAGATCGCCCAGTTGATCCGCCCATTGACCGAGGTGCCGTACACGGACTTCATCTTCTATACCCGGGAGCAGATGGAGTGAGGAGGTGATGAGGTTTTGAGGTGATGAGTTGGAGAAACCAGAATCGGCCTGAAATCTGATCCTCCATCCTATCGAATCTGGTGAAAGGGGATTAACTTTGCCGCCCATTGGAGAAGTGCCAGAGTGGTTGAATGGGCCGCACTCGAAATGCGGTGTACTGGCAACGGTACCGGGGGTTCGAATCCCTCCTTCTCCGCCTTCGCTCGCCGAAGCCCGCTAGGGCGAAGGCGAGCTTCGCTAGATTTTCCTCTCCGCATCTAACAGAAGGGGCGAGCTTCGGCGGACGCAGTCCGCTTCCCTGGAATGTCAAGAGAATTTTAAGGATTCGCTCGCCGAAGCCCGCTAGGGCGAAGGCGTGCTTTTTTATGTCTTGGCGAACCGTTCCAATTAAAGTTTTATAATATGTTGGCGAGCTACGGCGGACGCAGTCCGCAATGAAGAAGGAGAGGCGAAGGCGAGCTTCGCTCGCCGAAGCTCCGCAGGAGCGAAGGCGAGCTTCGCTAGATTTTCCTCTCCGCATCTAACAAAAGGGGCGAGCTACGGTGGGCGCGGTCCGCAAGGTAGAATGAAGAGGCTTGTCTTAAGATGCTGGACTCATGATTAGAATGCTATAGATTCCGTATTTTCGAATATGGATTCAGAAGGCACAATATCTACTAAGTTTGAGTTCAAAGTGTACATATTGGCCTGTCATGATGGAACGATCTATACAGGATGTACGTCCAATTTAGATATGAGATTAGTGCGGCATCAGAAAGGTCAGGTCCCTTCGACTTCATATCGTAGGCCAGTAGAACTGTTGACCTTTATCACTTTTCCAGATAAATATCGGGCGTTTGCATTTGAAAAGTACCTGAAAAGTGGTTCTGGTAGGGCCTTCTTGAAGCGACATTTGGTTTGATCCATGATTGCTTTCATCTAATATTCAGAATACATCATTGGTAACGGTGAACTTGCACCCGGGTTGAAGGGAGTACCTTTATAGAAAATCAGTAGAAAGGCCCCGGGGGGTTGCCGCGTTGAGTTTTCCATTTTGGTGAATGAGGGGGGCGGTGCTATGGATCAACTGAGCGTATGTGAACTATCACGCGATTGAAATGAAGAGACAAATACAGTTTCTGGAATCAACAGCTAGATATGACTTCAAGATCATTGCCTATACAACCATCAGTGGCAAGCGTCAGACTTTTAGGAAACCAAGTAGAAATACGTGGAAATTGGAATAAAGTTCATTCTTTTATTAAGAATTTATTAAGGGGTATTGCACATATGAAATCTTATTAATATGTTTAAGCGATCAAGTAAAAAAGATATGTATTTGGTCTCAACAGGCCGTGTATCTTGGAGGCTGAAAGAAGTATCAACTTGGTCATCAGCCAACAATTCAAATTATCTATTCCTGATTAAATATGTAGGTTGGTCGATGTTTGTTGGTAGGGACAACTGATAGGTGCCAAATAAGATATTGCGGAATGTTTTCCCTGTTCTAGGTTGAAATTTTCGTTATCATTCTTCTGGTTAGGAATTATTCGCATGCTGGAGATATTATTTCTAATGTATAGACAAAACGCCTGTCTATGCACTTTGAATCTGTTACTACAAAATACATGCAGATATGACATATAAGCAAATGATCTTATGTACAGTGGCATTTATACTCGTCCTGTTTGTGACGAATTGCGGGTATACACAAGTACGAGTATTTACGAATGAAAATGTAGGAATAGGTACTGACAGTGTAGAGAGCTCTGCAAAACTTGAGATCCATAGCGAGACTAAGGGCATTCTAATCCCGCGTGTTTCAAGTACGAGCATGGTTCCTAATCCAGTGGATGGACTACTTGTTTATGTGATGTCCATGGACCCAGACGAAAGAGGATTTCATTATTGGGATGGTGGTTTGTCGGATTGGGTAAGATTGAATTATGTACCTGGCCAGTCCACCATTGGTGTAGATAATACCGATAATATTGTTTTAGACCTGGATAACAATGTCCTGAGTGGTGATTTAACAACTACAGGCGTCCTTGCTGACACATATCTCAATGCCACAATCACCGTAGATGAGTTTGGTCGTATTGTGTCCGCTTCAAGCGGGGTTCCTTCTGGCGTACAAGGAGCCCTGAATTCTGCCTATACCCATGCCAGCGGTCCCCTTCAGATTCCCGCATTATCAGAAGTGACAATAGGATCAGTGACTATCACACCTACTGATTCATTATCTACGATTCTTATCCTGGCGAGGAACGGATTTCAGAATGGGCAATCAGGTAATCCCAAGACTATGCAGACATCCATCAATCGGAATGGGACTACCCAAGTTGGTGAAGTAGCTACCTTGTATCTGACCCAAGGCGGACAAGCCGGTACGCTTGATCATATTGGGGAGGATAATGAGCATAATTCTCTCAACCCGGTTACTTATAATTTAGTCGTCAGAAATATGTCAACCAGTAGCCAAGTATCAGCTATCGATTGGGAAATTGAAGCTATAGAATTGATTGGCCCGCAAGGACCTGTGGGATTATCTGGCCCTCAGGGTCCTCAAGGCCCTGCCGGACCTCAGGGTCCGGAAGGGGAGGTGGGACCTGTGGCGTTTATGGTTGGTTGTAATGATGTCAGTATTACCGGGAATGGTACCAATCAAGATCCGTACTGTATAAGCTTTAGTTATCAGGATAATGATGACGATTCAACTAATGAGATTCAAATCCTTGGCACGAATGGTAGCCCCGGGAATGTGAATATTTCCGACCCTCAGAATGGGGGGGTTAAAAATGAAGTCAATATCAATATCAATGATGGCGATTATGACCCAACGAATGAATTACAATTACTGCAATGGGACTCTGCAAATCTGCAACTGAGTTTGTTTCCGAACGGCAATGTGGTTACTTTAGATGGCGTTGGAACCGACCCCACTCATCTTTCGTTTAGCGGAGTCCCTCCTTCAGTTGGCCTTAATTCTTCCACGGGTGATGATGTGACTATACAAGCTGGCAATGATATAGATCTGGACTTGAATGGAAGTGTTCTGACAATCAACAATAGCTATGAAGATCCCGATGATGATAATGAAAACGAACTCCAATACTTGTACACAAATGGTAGTCCCGGCAATGTCCAGATTTTAAAGCCTGATGGGTCATATTACAATCATGTTAATATTAATATTGGAGACGATAGTGATCAAAATGAAATTCAACATCTTACTTTACAAGGCAATGTATTAGGATTGACATTGACAGCCGATGCAATAACCCTCCCTGATGGGATTACCAATCTATCTGTTGATGGGAGTTCATCACCGATCATTCAATCATCAACAGCGGAACCAGGCATGCATGTTCAATTTCATGCAGGATCTGGAATAGAGCTGATGGCTAATCCACATGACATTACCATTAGTTCAAATGGTTCCAGTATTGACCCTGGAACGGTTGTCAATAGTGTTATGCGTTGGAATGGTACTGACTGGGTGGAAGAGACTGAGGCATTGATTGATGAGGATGGGCGGTCAGCATTTCAGAATGCACCTTTGAGTACGGAGTATTCTATTACAACCACAGATGACTTGCTCGTCGATTCCATAACAGTTGGTGCCGGGAGAGGTGCTAATATTACTTCAGCAGTCCTCGGTTACCAGGCACTAAATTCCACAGATACATCCTCTGTTGGTAACATTGCCATAGGATATAAAGCACTCAAGAGTGTTGGATACGGTGATCACAATGTTGCAATGGGATACAATTCTCAGCGATTACACTCAAATGGACAAGGCAATATTTCAATTGGATCTTGGAGTTTGGAAAATTTGATTGGCAACAGCGACAATGTAGGTGTTGGACGTCATACGTTGCAATATTTGGTGAATGGGTATGATAATGCCGCCTTTGGTGCTGGGGCACTCTGGAATTGTCAGTCCAACGATAATGTTGGTGTAGGATGTCGAGCGTTGGCTGACTTAAATGCCGCAGGGCAAGACTTCAATACGGCTATTGGATACAAAGCTGCCGATAGCGTATCTTCTGTTCAGTATGTCACTGCTTTAGGGGCGTACGCAGGATATAATTATGCTTCTAATTACAGTATCTATATCGGACAAGATGCCGGAAATGATGTAGCAATGGAGGCGAATGGAGACAGTATTTTAATTATTCAAACCGGGGGTGATCCAAGTGCACTTATAAGTGGTGATTTCAAGACGAATCATGTGGGTATTGATTTAGAGCCAAAGGATGCTTCACGTACTCTCGATGTCAATGGTGAATTAAGAATCCGGGATTTGGAAACCACCCCTCCTGATAAATTGATTGGAGCTGATATAGACGGGGTTGTCTCCAAAGTGATTTTGGGTAATAATCTTGTGCTAAGTAGTGATACGTTACATGCAAGTGGAGGACTAAAGTTTGGCGACATTCAACCTGTTGTATTAGCTGGATTAAACATGGAGTCTGATACTGTCACAGATATTAAAGTCAACTATTATGAGCCGGCTTCACAGATGTATCAAGTCAGTAATGTCAGATTACAAAATGATACATTGTATGGATTGAGAGGATCTTATTTTGAGACGTACAAAGCAACCAAATGGGCTAAAGCATTAAGTCCGCTATCGGGTGACACACTGGACATTGATGAGTCTGGTTATTTGGCAAGTTTTGATTTTTCAAATGATAATGGTACATTAACATTCCATGCGCCCGATCAGTATACTGATTCCTTGCCGGTGTATTTATGGAATCACATTTTTCAGGTTAATGTCACTTTGTCGATTCGAACACAATTCATTGCAGATGCAGTTATTGGGATTCGGAGGGATGGTGTATCATCCAATCTGCATCCAAATTGGCAGACCGAATTTTCGACAGCAGGGAGCAATAGAAAGATGAATATTTCTCTGTCATGTTTGGTCCCATTACACAATGGTAGTACTATCGCTGTGGAGTTGATTGATGATAATCCTGGAGGTGAGGATGACATCGTCTATGTTATTGAGCGGGTGAATTTTAATGCTCACCATATCAAATCTTCGTTTGTTCCTCAGCGTTGATGGCATAATCAGGAGACTTGGCTTGGCGCAGTAAGTATGAATAGATGGTAATATGAGAGACGTGAAGACATCTGCGATTGGAATATTGTTTTTATCTTTTGTTACGTTGGGAATGGCTCAAAATCCTGGTGGTGTTCCTTATCCATCACTGTCGTCAACGGATATGGGGGGAGATGATAGTGGAAGTTTTGGAACAGGGGTGTTTAATTTTCATCCCTACAGGATGTTTGATCAACCTGGTGAATCTTGGTCTATGCCAACCCTCGGTTTAGATGAGGTCAGTGCTTTTGTCGTTTTTTCAAGTCTTGAGCCAACGCATGTTTTTGAGCTGAAAAGGTCCTCTATCATCACCCTAGTCTCTGACTCAGTGTTGATTTCCTATGATACCATCTCTTATCAAGAGACCGATTGGCATCCGAAATTCCTGACCTACATCGAGTCATCGCCTTTTGGGGATTTCCGGCTGCATGATAGCACGTATTTAGCTTTTGGATCGGCTGAATCGTCGTTGACTGGTTTCCAGGGAGGTGTTGCAGAGGTCATTTTATACCCATATCTATTGGATACAGATCAAAGGAATCGTGTCGAGTCCTATTTGTCATTAAAGTATGGCATTTCCTTGCCGGATTCTAGCAATTATGTCCGTTCAGACGGTGACTCCATCTGGATAGCTGACGAGCACCTTGAATATCGACATCATATGACGGGTATAGGTCGGGATGATGAGGGAGGACTGTACCAGAAACAGAGTCACAACTTGTATGGCGGTATTGATCTCACTTTGGGTTTGGAATCCATTGAGGCATACAATGATCAAAATGCTGCAGGAATTGCTGATTATAGCTATCTGTTATGGGCGGATAATGATTCACTCGCCGCATTTGTCGTTCTGGATCCGGATACCCCAGATGTCAAGCTTATGAAGCGAATCTGGGAGGCCAATGTTATAGGCGGAGATATCCGTACAAAGACCATACAAGTACGAATGGATACAACAGGAATCGCCGGGTTTGATCCATTCCTGGATCTTATGCTGATTCGCCAGGGGGATACTGAGACTCCTTTGAATCTGGCGGCTTGTGATTTTTTTATCATGAGCGATGACGGGAATGGTTATTATTCCTGTACAGTGACCTTTGACAGCGATCAATCTGGATCGGATTTGTTTGGCTTCTATCAACAGCCTCCATCTACTTCCCGGTGTACAGTGGAGGATATTATCTGTACAGATCGGGGCATTAGTGTGGAGGTATTGATTCAGGGTGATTCAGACCAGTTACTTCATGCGGAATTGTTGGAATCGGGCCAGACTATCCGGTCAGGCTTTGGCCGATCAGGTGAGCGAGTCGTCTTCAGGGATTTACGATTAGGTACATATGAACTGATGGTCGTTCCGGACCTTGGAGTTTCATCCAGGCAAACTCTATACTTGGATGAAGCCTACTGTTTGAAAGCGAGGTCATTTGATACATCAGGTATGTTGACACCCAACCCTGTTTCTTCTGATCAGCCCTTTCTATTCAAGTATGAATCAAATGATGTACAAGATTTGATAGTGAGTATTTACACACGTACAGGTCAGCTTGTGGGGAGGCAACGATTGCTTTGTCAGGAGAATTGCCAGTATACTGGCCAGATAGATACAAGTGGAGTTTATTTTGTCAAGGTTGAAGGGAGTAATGGCTTTCTGGAAGTGTATACTCTTGTAGTGGTTGAGGAGTGATTTGATCTTATACAAAGTGTCGAAATAGTAATCTGAGGACATATGAAAACAGAGAAAGATATTCGCAAAAAGAGGCGGACATCCGGCAAGAACTCTGTCGCTGTGCGTTCAAGGGTATATGAAGCTGGTGTGCTGTATTGGTTCCTGTTCTCATTTTTGGGGTTTACCTTTTTTAGTCAAGTTCTTGAAACAAAAGCGCCAAGGGGCTTTGTGTTAGATGACAGGGATGCAGGTATTTTTTCTACAGATAAGGTGATTCTTAATAGCAAGTCGGGAGGGTGTTCGATAGCACCAAACCAAATGTTTGGGACTCAAACCGGTTATTCGGGTGTTCCGGTATGGACGGGAGTCCCAAATCAAGCTCAGCAAGTTGAAAGTGTTCCAGAATTCAATTTAACTGACGGAAATAAGGTTCTTCCAGATCAGGATGTCTGGTTTTCCAACAACGCCGTGGGCAAGGTTGGAATTCAATCTGAAATTGGATTTGATTTTCCGGGAGATAATTTATTTTCCATTGAAATTCCTGTAGATATTCATGATGATGACGAATATACTTTAACATATGAAGTAAAGGGCGTGTATGGTCTTGAGAGTATCTGTCGTCGAATCAATGATTATCCTGCACAAGGCGGGTATCTGGTCAAACACGACGACCAGTGGACATCCATTCAAGAAAGGCTGTCTCCAGATGTATTGCATCCAGGAACGAACCGGATTTTCTTCAATGCCAGAGATGGCGTTCATTATCTGGTGAGAAACGTTCAACTTTCCCGACGCTATGGATCTGGGTTGTCTGGTGGGGAGTTAGCTACTTCTCCGATCACGCTGCTCAAAGATCGGATGGTAAGTATTCGTGGGACTGTAGGGAAGGATGTGGCTAGGTTATACTTTGGTCATGCGGAAATATCCCCTCAGGGGGGATCATTCGAGTGTCTGTATACCATGACGGAAGAAGAGTTGAACTCCGGGTGGATTCCGGTTCAATTGATTGATCAGCAAGGTCAATCGCATAGACGCCAAATACAGGTGACGGATTTTCCGAAGGAGGCAGATCTGCTCTTTACTCTGGAAGGATCATGGAAAACCCAGAGCATGGTCGTTGGACCATATACCGGTGGTGTATTGGAAAATGAAGGGGCAAGAATAACAGTGGATTCCGGGGCAGTGGATTATCCTGTCGAGATTTCCATCACATCTCTGAAACCGATGGATATACCACCATTGGCTTCGGGGATGATCAATGTGACGGCATCTGGCGCTGCGTTCCGATATTTACCAGATGGCTTTCGCTTCAATCACGGCGTGAAGCTGGAGTTGCCATTCGATCCAATGTTGTTTCCCCAAGGCGGACGGATTGAAGATATCCGGAGTTTCTATTTTGATGATCGATCAGGAAGTTGGCAGATGGTCCCCATTGACTCGATTGATCTTGTTCGCCATGTGACTATTTTGACAACTGATCATTTTACTGACTACATTAATGGAGTTATTCAGGTTCCGGAAAGTCCTGAAATGGCTGCATTTGCCCCCACGATGATGTCGGAGGTCAAGGCAGCTGATCCACTTGCCGGAGTCAATTTGATGTCTCCTCCTCAAGCAGCCCAAAAGGGAAGTGCATCAGTCAACTACCCTCTGGAAATTCCAGCAGCCAGAAGAGGTATGCAACCTAGTTTAGGTTTGACCTATTCGAGCGATGGGGGTAGTGGCTGGCTTGGGCTTGGATGGACTATCCAGATACCCGCCATTACGCTGGAAACACGATGGGGTGCCCCGGTTTATTCTGAGGAAAATGAATCTGAGATTTATTTATTGAATGGGGAGCAGCTGGTTATTGAAGCAAATGATGGGTATACAGTGAATCGACATGAAATTGATCCTTCAGGAGATATCACTACACAACCCCTCAGCAGGCAGAACGGCCCGGTACGATTCTATGAACGAAAGTTGGGCAGCTTCGCCAAGATTATACGGCACGGCAGTTCACCTGCAAACTATTTTTGGGAAGTTACTACAGCTGACGGCGTCAGGCATTATTATGGGGGTGAATCTCAAATCGAAGAAGACTACAGTATTCACGCACTCCAGCCTCCCGGTTTTACAACTAAAATAGGTGTTGGATATTGGGCGTTGAAGAAATCTATTGATAAACATGGTAATTCAATAGACTATTATTATTCCAAGTTGGGTAATAATCTTTATATTGAAAGAATTACGTATGCGGAGCATGGATTAAACAATTATACGATTCTTTTCAACCGTAAGGCCGAACCTCGCGAAGATGTTGTTTTGAATGGTCGATTAGGCATGCTTCAACAGGATGATCAGTTACTGGAAGAAATCAAGGTACAATACAGAGAGAATGGAGCAGAGTTTTCTGTACGGACATACAAATTTGACTACCAGGTAGGGCGTTTTAATAAGACATTACTCACAGAAATTTCTGAATTTGATAGCCAGAACAACTTGTCCTATTCGCATGTACTGGAGTATTATGACGACCTTCCAGAATGTGGTGATTTGTTCGGTGTTGCACAGGTAATTGAAATTCCTTGTCCAGATATGCCTGATCCGTGTGAGAATATGGGAGCTGGTCCGCTCCCAGATGCAGACGAGGATGGCATACCTGATTGTAAGGACAATTGTCCGGATGTTTTCAACCCATTGCAAGAGCCTGATTGTGAAATGGAACATCCATGTGGAGTGTCGGATGCCGATGGTGATGGTATAATGGATGGTTGTGACAATTGCATTTATGATGCGAATCCATTACAAGAGGATTATGATGGTGATGGCGTAGGAGATGCTTGTGATAATTGTATAGATATATGGAACAGAGGACAGCAGGACAGGGATGGTGATGGGGTAGGTGATGCTTGTGATTTATGCCCGACAGATGAAAATCAAAGTGAAGGTTTGGATGATGACAATGACGGTCTTGGAGATAATTGTGACAATTGCCCAGGTTTGTCTAATCCAGATCAATCAGATGTTGATGGCGATGGTATTGGTGATGTTTGTGACAATTGTCCTGACAAAGAGAATCCTGAACAGTCAGATAAGGATGGTGATGGAATTGGCAATTACTGCGACAACTGTCCGTACCATCCCAATCCTGGCCAGGAGGATTTGGATGGCAATGGAATTGGCAACCTGTGTGAAGGTCCATGCGTTACCTATTCTGTTTTATATGAGGGCATTCCTGGTTCTCCGCCGTCTTATGACTTCAGCTATTTGGGATGTGACGGTGAGTACAATGAGCAAAGTGTAAATGGAGATCAACCCGTCCAGCTGGCCTTCTGCGCCATTGAGGGGAGCGTGCATGTAGAGGGTGATACACAAGGTGTCTTGATTCGCTTGGAAGCAGAAGGGTGTTGTGATGAGAGTTGTGTGACGTATGAGTTTACGGATGACGGGCCAGTTGGAGTCAACTATTATTTGGTATATGTTGATTGCCAGGGGAATTTTCAGTTTGTCCAGGGGCAAACAACCGGGAATGACCTTGAAGCACAAGTTGTAGCAAGAGTTGGACTTGCACGTGTACATATCAATGGGATGAATCGATTCCTTGATTTGGTTGATCCAGTCATTTGTGAGCCTCCCGGGTTAATTCATGAACAAACCGCATCCAGACAATCAAAGTTGGTAAAGTCAAAGACAACCATTGCACCGATAAGGCGAGGACAACCTTCTGAGCGTGTTTCCATCAGATCGAGTAGAAGTGTACAGATGGTGCAAGACGATCCGTGTACCTTGCTTAAGAATCCGGATATCTTTGATCATCCTGCTCAGGGTTTTTATAAGAACTATTCGCCCTTGGGATCCAGTTCTTCACGCTCCGGCAGTTTTAGTTTCGGACTAGGTATAGGTTTGGGATGTGTTCCCATTGACAAAGGGGATAAAGTGTCATTGGATGGAAGCATTGGGGGGGCATTTAATCATGGGATGTCAGAAATCGCCCATGTAGACATCAATGGTGATGGTTATGCCGACATAGTCAGACAAGCTGAGGATGGCAAGGTATACTATTTACCACACTTGGTAATGGAAGATCCTAATTCAGCGGGTAATTTCATCCATACATATGGGGATTTGATCCGAATGAGATTTACCAATGGAGACGATTTGCCTTATTTCTATGAATCGACCACGTTTACAGGTTCTGCAAATATTGCGCTAAATGCCGGAGGTGGCGGGGTTGGTGCAAATATCGGTTTGACAGGTTCAGGGAGCCTGACGAAAACATCGATATATTTTACGGATGCAAATGGTGACGGGTTGATTGATCTCTCAATTAATGGCCGGGTATTTTTCAATCGTATTGATGATTCTGTTGTGCCGGAAGGTGTTCCATTTTTTGGACCCGGTAGTTCACATACGGAGAATCTGGTTATTGAAGCAGATGTCGAAGTGCCGGATATACCAGATGGAATTCCCGAAGTCATTAATCCGGCTTTTGATGTCGTGAAAGTTTGGGAGGCTCATAGTGAAGGACGAATAGTTATTGACATGGGTCAGATTCCAGAAGGCGTGCGCCTTTCGATTGAGACTGACAATAATCCTGCCTATGGTTACAAGGTAGGTCAATTTCCTACCGGCACTTGCAGGTTATGGTACAGTAAATTAGTTGATGGCAACGGTCTACCGGTTGTACCCGATGAAATCACTCACCATCAATTGGTGCCATGGAGTCAACTGGGATGTGTGACATTAGCTGCCAGTTATTGTGATTCTTTTCCTGAGGACTGTGCTGGATGTCAGGGAGATATTGGATTAGGTTGCGATGATTGCGTCAATGAGCTGCTTCTGACTCAGACTGTACAATCAGGGAGTTCGGAAATCAAGTCGGCGCATGAAATCATAACCGCACGAAATGTGATTCAGCCTGATGCATATGTGTGGTACCATGCCGGTGAGACAGTGGTACTGGACGCCACAACTCTTCTTGCATTCAATACAATTGAGCCTACAAGCTTCAAAGCATACATTGAAGATTGTGTAGATCAGAGTGGTTCAGGATATGGAGTGCCCGGTGATCCAGGTTATGGTGTCGAGAATAGCCTGCATGTGTACAAGGGGCAGAGAATTTATTTTCGATTGCATGCTGATGAAAGTGGAAATTTAGAGCAAGGCTGGGATCCGGAAGTGCGATATGTGTATGTCCAGGGCCAGACTGTGGATGTGAATGCTGTAGATCAAGACGGTATTCATCCATTTCGCAGCAGATATTCAGATGCATTTCTGGTTTCACAGAGTCAACCAGTAGCAATTCCTATTGGAGGGTATGGAAGCGACGTAACAATTTCTTGGCCTGAAGCAATTCTGACTGAATTGTCAAGTGATATTGAATTGCGAGTTCGTAAAATTGAGTCGACTGAGATGGGTCAATTTTGTCAATTGAAAGATCCGGATTATAATGGAAATATTATATACAATAAGTTGGTCACACCCGGTGATCCAATTGTGGATGAACATAGTATTGAGTTGAATTTGATGCCGGGTGAGCAAGTTTTTTTACTTTTTGAGATGGCATCTGTGACCAATGTTGATTGGCAGAGTACAGACTGGAAACCTGCAATTGATGTCGTACTTAAAGAATTGCCTTTGGATTATGGGTTGACGTGGGAAGCTCCAGGAATTAGAATCCTGCCTCCTATTTATTATCATGCATTATCTTTTTTCAAACCTCAGAGAGCTGTTAATGTTTATAGCAATACAAATGTTCTTTCAAATTGGAGGAGTTATAACTCAAATGTTCTTCCCACTGGGATTATTCAGGACTATTATCTGTATCCTAACCTACTAGGAGATGAGATGGAGATTCCGTCGAAATGTGAGAATTATCAATCTGAAGATTGTTGTCCCGGGTTTGTATATTTCGTGGTCAAGCAGAATGGTAAGGTTGTTGACAGCAGAAGGTATAAGGTTACACCATCAATTTCGGATCTTGAATTTGAGTTGGATGACTCTGAGCCCATTCATTTATTGCTTACTGATGATTTTTCAAGAGACTTCATTTTGGAGGTTATTGGAGATGGATCGAGTATTGCAACTGATGTACTGACGTATCTTGAAGGAAGTCTTGTATCTGGTTCAGGTTATGCTGTTGCATGGCTGAGTGACAGTCCTGATGAACCTTCAGGGTATTCATACTCTGAGAAGTTGACCAGAAGGAATATTTGCATGTTTCATTTGTTTAATGACGGTTCTGGTCATTATTATCGTGATTGGGGTCAGTTTATGTACAATGAGAGGGCGGATATGACGCCGGGAGAAGCTGAAGATGACGCGTTTGGATCTCTTATATGTACGTCTAAATTTTTAAATGCTGATTATTTGAGTCAGGAGCAATTGGATTATTTGAAAGAACTAAGTAATTACAATGATAGTGAATGGGAGAACGCTGGTTTTGGATCTGAAGATTTTGATCTGGAAGCAGGAGGCTTCAAAGATCCTAACTCTATGCTTACCATTTCTCTTCCTAATCATATCTTTCTGTTCCCGATCGCCGACAGGTCTGAAGTGCAAATTAATATTGGAGGTGAAAGTAGTATTGGCATTCGAGAGATCTGGCGTGGATTTTCCAGAAATAATTTTGCTGCACGGTATTCAAGCAGGGCAGGAACTTCGCAGGAGCTTCTACAATATCAAGCAAAGTATTCTTCAGTGTATCCAACAATCAATTCTGTTTTTGATGGGGCGAAGTCTGTTCATAAGTATTCCTTTTCGGAAAGTTTAACTTTTTCATATGGAATTAATGGAGGAGGATTGGGTGCTGGTGTAAGTGCCATTATTCATAACAATACGTTGAATTTGTTAGATTATTTTGATATTAATGGTGATCGCTACCCGGATTTGATGTTCCGCAACGCTGATTGGACTACGAAGCCGACTGGCGGGCTTTACCCAGCCGGGTTTGTTGGGCCTGGGTCGATAAATGGGCCTAAAGACTGGGGATCCAATGATGTAGGTCAGAACAGTGTGGAGAGCAGTATAACGCTTAGTCTTTCTGCCAGTGGTACTGAGCCCAATGGACAGAGTCCTTCCGACAATACTGGGAGTTTGCCATATATCAAGATACCAGAATTCTTAGGTGGTAAGGATGGCCAGGCAACAGCATCGGTGAGTGGAAGTATGGGTGCGACAAATAGTGGAACGGATGTCTTGTGGATAGATATGAACGGTGATGGTTTGAGTGACAGAATATTTCTGGATGACGATCAAAGTGCATATCTCAGTTACAATGTAGGGATCACAGGTATAGATGTTCCCGCGGCTATTGTTCCGGGTTTACATTCCTTGAACAGAAGCAGAAATGTATCTACTGGCTTTGGGCTTGGATTTACTTATGCTCAGGGTAAAAGTATTTCTGCAGGGTATTCCAGTGGATCTACCCATGATAATATGCTATTCAGTTTAATTGACTTTAACGGAGATGGATTATTGGATATTTGTATATCTCCTCCGAATCCGAATGATTTCGGTACCAACAATATGGTCATTTTGTACAATTTTGGAAATGGTTTTGAGGATCAGCCGGAAGAGGTTTGTGCCGCCCCATTTACTATGAAACATATGTCTGAATCTGCAAATGTGTCATTAAATGGAGCCTTTACTGCTACAATTCCTATATATGTACTATTTGATTGTATTAAAGTACCCAATGCTAATATTAATGGTTCATATGCAGTGGTTTCATCCAATAAAACATTAAAATCAATTGAGGATTTTGATGGAGACGGGTATCCTGATTTGCTCGAGTTTGATCAAGAAACAGGCGAAGTAACATGGCGGCCTTCCTTAATTCGGCGTACTAACAAATTGAAGACTGTTTCCCTTCCTACAAATGCTGAATTTACTTTGGATTATACAGTATCCTATCCCAGCTATGATATGCCTTCCGGCCGTTGGGTAATGAGTACCGTGTCAATGGTTGACGAATATAATGTCGAAGAGGAGGGGCCTGGGACGTTTGTAAAAGAATATATATATCGAAATGGTCGTTATGATCGTCGGGAACGAGAATTTTATGGTTTTGAGTTCATTCAGGCCATTGACCGACAAGAGCCAGGAAATCCGGAGTCGGATATCTATCGGCAGACAATTCAACAATATCACAATCGATCATATTTTCTGAATGGATTGTTGACTGATACATGGGTGGTGAGCGGTGACGTTGATTTCGAATATCCACCAAATTCCACATTGAAGGATCGATTCGTCCTTGCGACTATACCGGATAACCAATTGTTTTCTCATACCCATCATGAATTTCATGTCCATCAGCCGAATAGGGGTACTATTCCATGGACAATAGATCTTACTTCATTGGAGGACAATGAGTATGATGTCGGTGCAGCTGAGGGGCGTCAAGAGGCATTTGTTGTACTTCATTCAAAGGTTAACGAACTTTCCAATTTGGGAAGTGAAGTGATCAGTTCTATAGAAACGTATGATTACACCCCATATGCCCAGGTTTATCGAGTTGAGCATACCGGTGGTCTTGACTATTTGGCTACGGTGGAGTACTTTGATACTTATTCTGTTCCTGATATCCTGTCAATTCCTAAATTGATTACTGTTACAGATGGAGGAAGTACTGTATATCGCAAACGTGAAATACCTGAGGAGGATGGATATGATCCCATCACGGGGGATATTCTGAAAGTGAAGGTTTATTTCTCATTCTCTGACTTCAGCGAAACAGAGATGAGCTGGACATCCAGTGGCAATCTTTCAACAATCACGTTGCCAGCTCCTGTTTCTGGTGATGTGCAAGTCAGGACATATGAATATGATACAAGTCTTGATCTTTTTGTGACTGAAACCCATGTCAATGATTTTACCTCTAGCGCCACATATGATCCAGTTTTTGGCACCTTGTTGTCAGTGACTGACATTGGAGGTAATTTGACTTCGTATCAGTACGATTCCCGTGGCCGGATGACCAGGGTGACCGGTCCAAAGGAATCTATTTATACACTGGACATGTCCTATTTCAACAATGCTAATGGAAAATGGACCGCAACGACAGACCATTGGAGTGGAGACCCGGCAAACCCGGTGACTACAACCACATACGCAAATGGATTTGGGGAGGTCGTTCAGGTCAAGAAGGATATTGCTTTTTATGATGGGAGTACCTCTGATGAACGACGATCCGTTTCGGGTATTGCAAGAAAGGATGCCTATGGTCGTGTCGTTGAGCAGTTCCATCCCACATTTGAAGCACCTGGAGAGACTGCCTTTTCAGTGAATATGTCTGATTTCTCCTCCCTGACCACATATGATGAACTTGACAGGCCGAAGACGGTCACAGACCCAGCTCAGACATTGACGGAATATGAATACACTATTACGGATGGTTTTAATCATACAAATATACGCACAGAGCAAAATGATAATGCAACTATTGAAAAGGACATCTATTTGGATGCCGATGGCCAGAATCGAAAGACCGTAGATAACTTTACCAAAGTAACTGAATATAGCTATGACGGTATAGGACAGGTCATACAGATTCATGACATTGTAGCCGACCAGAGTATTTTTAGTGAATATGATTGGGCGGGACGTAAAACCCTTTGGAGTCATCCTGATGCAGGTGAGACGACGTACACTTACGATGATCTGGGTAACCTGTTGACCTTGCAGACACCCAATCTTAAGGTGAACAATTCCTTTATTCATTATGAATATGATGGTCTCAGTCGTCCTGTTTCTGTAACCTACCCTCTATATCCTATTCTTAATACTGCCAATGTGAATAATACGGTGTATTCCTATTGGGGTCCGGGAGAGGGGAATAATACCGGTCGATTAAGACTTCAGGAAGATGCATCTGGATCGCAGTATTTTGAGTACGGCAATATGGGGGAAGTTGTGCTGACCAAGCGCTTGATGATCACCCCAGGAAAGCCGGAATATATCTTCGAACATAAGTTTACCTATGACTCCTGGAACAGGATCAGAGAGATGGTCTATCCCGATGGTGAAACCCTTACCTATAGCTACGATGTAGGAGGCAACCTCAACAGGGTTGAAAATCTGAATGGATATGCCTATATTGCAGATGTCGGCTATGATGAGTATGAACAGAAGGTATTCTGCGCCTACGGCAACGGCACCACCAATACCTGGGCCTATACGCCGGAATTGCGACGCCTCGAC
>ERZ795053.2627-NODE-2627-length-21499-cov-22.771544_pt1 | contig 21499 bp, 15 predicted proteins | sample MGYA00375137_ERZ795053 | MGnify/ENA primary metagenome ERZ795053 (study PRJEB30182, sample SAMN05720284) | activated sludge metagenome | isolation source: Anaerobic digester | place: Hong Kong | collected 2014-12-17 ...
ACGGCCACCGTGCACGCCATGAAGTACCACGACCAGAACGGCAACGGCGCCTACGACGATGGCGAACCGGGTCTCTTTGGCTGGACGTTCTGCGTCAAGGATGAAAATGACGCGACAATCGGCTTCTGCCAGGTGACCGGTCTCGATGGCAAAGCCACGCTCGCTCCCAACCAGGCCGGCGACTTCAAGCTTTGCGAAGAGGCGCAGAACGGCTGGATCAACACCGACCCTGGCGACGGTACGGCATGCAAACCGTTCAGTGTGACGCAGGCACCGCTCTATGCCGAGTATTATCCATCTCTCTACGATATCTACGGCGTCGAACTGGTAGAGAAAAGCGATGATGAACTGGCCTGGACATATGCCGCCTACCAGTTCATGGAGAGCCAACCGCTGGACGCCTGGACGCTGGCGTTGCCTTCGTGCATCGATGAAAGCCAGATCGATGCCGAACGCACCACAGCGGGATGGAGCATCGTCGAGGATAGCGGGGAGGGTGGCACGGGGTTGCGTGGCATCCGCTGGCAGACACCCGACGGTGTCCCGCCGGAGGGTTCGACGTTCACCCTTGCCTTGAGCCGGCCCTACCCAACCGGCGCAGGGATGGCCGGAATCACGATGGGCGGCACTGCACCCGTCAGCGGCGCCGAGCCAATTGCCGGACCGACATGCGCCGATCCGATCCTGATTGGCAATCAGACTGAGGCCCCTGCAGTCGGTCTGCTCGAAGTGCGCAAAGAAGTGCAACCCGTCAACGATGATGGTTTCTTCAACCTGGCCATTGACTCCAACATATTGGCCGCGGACGTCAAGAATGGTGGGACTACCGGCAAACACGAAGTCGCTGCCGGTATCCATACGGTCGGGGAGGGGGCCGGTACGCTGACCGAATTGGACAACTATGACCGCGCCTTGCGGTGCACCGAAACGACACAGGGTACTACCTGGACACCGGACGTGACGGGCGAGGTCTTCGTCGGCGAAGGACAGGATGTCGTCTGCACCTTCACCAATATCCGGCGCAGCGCCATTACCGTGATCAAACAGGTTGTCGGTACCGCTTCGGCCGACTGGGCGTTCAGCGGCGGTCTCGGCGCTTTCACGTTGCCGGCAATAGGCGGCCAGCGCGAGTTCACCCTGCTGCCACCGGGCACCTACCCCATCGCCGAGACACAGATCGACAATTGGGCCCTGGGTGCGCTGACCTGTCTTGATCCGGACTTCGGCACGCAGGTGAATCTGGCAACGGCCACTGCCACGGTCGACCTCGATCCGGGCGAGACGGTCATCTGCACCTTTGCCAACGTCGCCAACGCCGGATCGATCACGATCATCAAGCAGGTCAACGGCACGCCCGATACGCCGTGGGCCTTCGACACGTCGCTCGGCGAGTTCACCGTAGAAGCGACCGGTGGCAGCAAGGCATTTGCCAATATTGCGGCCGGCGCCTACACCGTAATCGAGCGCGGCAAGCAAGATTGGCACGTCGCAGCTATCGACTGCACCGATCCCGACGGCGGAACGACCGTCGATCCGATTGCCGGGAAGGCGTTCATTGACCTTGACGCTGGCGAATCCATCACTTGCACCTTTGTCAACGAGCCAGGCCGGCCTGCTATCACTCTCGACAAGAGTGTGAGCACGCCAGTCGTCTATCCAAACACGGTTGTGACGTACACGTTTGCCGTCGAGAATACGGGCGAAGTGCCGCTGCGCAACGTGCGGATCGACGACGAGCGCTGCGCAGTGACTGCTGTTGTGGACGGCGACTTCAACGCCGGCGACACGAACCGGAACGAATGGCTGGATATCGACGAGACGTGGCGCTTCACCTGCTCCAGCGAGCTGGTTCAGGACACGACCAACACGGCTACCGCCTCGGCAGATGCGTCGTGGGGAGAATCGGTCTGGTGGACAGACAGCGCAGCAGTCGATGTGATTGCACCGCTCATATCGCTCGAGAAGAGCGCGGATCGTGAAATCGTTGATGCCGGCGAGACGGTGAATTACCAAATCGTGGTGCAGAACGCGGGGGACACGCCGCTGCATGACGTTAGCGTGGATGAAGGCCTGGCTGCCTGCGAACTGACCGGTCCCGCCGGCGATAATGGCAATGGTGCACTGGAGCCGGGCGAAGCATGGATGTATGGTTGCTCTATGCCGATTACGGTGGACACGGTCAATATCGCCACGGTGACCGGCTACGACGCGCTCGGCAATCCGTGGAACGCCGACGATCGGGCAAAAGTCGAAGTCCGCACGCCGGCAATCGAACTCATCAAGACAGCGGATCGGGCCTTTGTCTATCCGGACGAGGAGATTGCCTTCACTGTTAGGGTGCGCAACACGGGCAATACGATGTTGAGCGACATCAACGTCACCGATGCCTTGCCGCAGTGTTCGCTTGTGGGACCGAGCGGCGATGACGGCGACGGCAAGCTGGCCGTGGGCGAAGAATGGCAGTACGGTTGCAAGCTGACCGTCTGCCCAGGTCAACCGCTGACGACCGGCGACGTAGTTGCCGCCAGCAGCGCCGAAGTCGACACGACGATTGGCTGGGATTTGGTGGCGCCGGATGCCGAAGTCGCTCCGGCCTGCACAACGCCGCTGCCGACGCTGGTCGGTCCGTCGTTCGGGAGTTGCTGGAGCCCGACCCGGCGGGTCTTCGAACTGACCGTAGTCAATAAGGCGCCGATGCCGGCCTATATCGGCTACGATATCTATCGGGTATGGAATTCGTTCCGCAACCTGGGGCGCTTCCAGGTCGGCGAACGCAGCGTCTTCACCGTGACACAGGAAGGTACGCTGCGCAAGTTCATCAGCGCAGACGGGCGCACGAACTGGCAACAACTCGGCGGTACGCACACGCTGAACATTGCCGGCCACGTTGCGAACGGCTACATCTGCCCAGAACCCAATGTCGTGCCACCGATCTGCAGCGACGTTACCAACGAGGCAACCGTCACGGCCAAGGACGGCGCCGGCAATGTCGTCAGGGACAGCGATACGGCCTTTGTGGATCTGATCCACCCGGGTATCGACGTAACAAAGAGCGTCGACAAGAGCGAGATCAAGCCCGGCGAGAAGGTCAAGTTCACCGTCAACGTGAAGAACACGGGCGATATTGGGCTGACGAATGTCACGATCGAAGACTCGCTCCCGGCGTGCGCCCTCGCTGGGCCGTCCGGCGACAACGCCAACGGCATCCTTGATCCGCTGGAGAACTGGGTCTACACGTGCGAGATGCAACCCGCTGACGACGTGACGAACACGGCGCGCGCCACCGGCTACGACCCACGCGGCACGGCCTGGTCGGATGAAGATAGCGCGGCGGTCAATGTCGAGCGACCGGCGCTGGAAATCATCAAGGAGGCGGATGAGACGGTCATCTATCCGGGCGAGACGGTTCACTTCACCCTGCGCGTGCGCAACTGGGGCGATGTGTCACTCTCGCGCGTCAGCGTGACCGACAGCATGCCGCAGTGTTATCTGTCGCAGCCGCGCGGCGACAACGGCAATCGCAAACTGGATCCGGGCGAGGAGTGGATCTACACCTGCGCCGTCACGTTCTGTCAGGGCGAGGTGGTCTCGCCGTCCGGCGCAAGCGAAGTGGGCGCCGCCTGTACGACGCCTGGTCTTTGCTCTGATGTGACAAATGTCGCCAGTGTCACGGCGAAGGATCCGCGCGGCCGCTACCTGACCGCCGAGGACAGCATCTTCATCGACCTGATCCGACCAGGCATCAGCGTCAACAAGACGGCCAATCGCACGGTAGTCCAGCAGGGTGACGACGTTGACTACACGGTCAAGGTGAAGAATACCGGCGATACGCCGCTGGCGAACGTCAACGTGGCCGATTCCATGCCCGATTGCCAGTTGCGCGGGCCGGACGGTGATAACGGCAACGGTGTGCTGGACGCCGGCGAACGCTGGAAGTACACCTGTACCGTTGCACTGAGTCGCACCACGCGCAACAAGGCCACCGTCAACGCCACCGATGTGCGAGGCGGCCAGTGGACGGACAGCGACAGCGTGCGCGTGCGCGTCACCTCGGCGTGCGTGACGGTATCCGGTGTCCAGGCGATTGAGTCGTGTATGGCGGCGGAAGCCGAACTCGACGCTGAGTTCTACATCTTCCTGCCAACGATGAAACGCTGAGTCTTGCGAAGCCCTATGCATTGAATGCCGGGTGTGGCTGATCCGCCACACCCGGCATTGTTTTTCTTCAAACTGTAACGAACCCAGCATAACGTACGCATACGATTGCACTATGCTATAAAACGCGGCATTTTCCGCCCCACTTGAGGCGGCTGCCCGCGCATCAATCACAATCAACCCAAAACGAAACGGAAGGAAGGAAACATGAACTACCGTCGTCTTGGCAATGCCGGCCTGAAGGTCAGCGAGTTGTCGTTTGGCTCCTGGGTCTCCTTTGGCACCCAGATGAACGTCGACACTGCGTACGAGTGCATGGTTGCCGCGTACGATGCCGGCGTCAACTTCTTCGACAACGCCGAAGCTTACGCGCGCGGCGAGTCCGAAGTCATCATGGGCCAGATCTTCAAGCGCGCCGGCTGGCGCCGCGCGAGCTATGTCGTCTCCACCAAGTTCTTCTGGGGGCTCAACGACGGGCCAAACGAGCGCAACACGCTCAATCGCAAGTATCTCATGCAGGCCATCGATGGCTCGCTCAAGCGGCTCGACATGGAGTACGTCGACCTGATCTTCTGCCACCGCGCCGATCCCAACACGCCCATCGAGGAGACGGTCTTTGCCATGGATGACATCATTCGCCAGGGCAAGGCGCTCTACTGGGGCACCTCGGAGTGGACGGCCGACGAAATTCGCGCGGCCTGGGAGATCGCCGAGCGCCACCACCTGCACAAGCCGCAGATGGAACAGCCGCAGTACAACATGTTCCACCGCGAGCGCGTCGAGAAGGAATACGCACGCCTCTACGGGGACATCGGTCTCGGCCTCACCATCTGGAGCCCGCTCGCGTCGGGGCTGCTCACCGGCAAGTACAACAACGGTATCCCGGCAGACAGCCGCGCCAATCTGCCCGGCTACGAGTGGCTCAAGTCCGCGCTCAGCGACCCGACGCGCATCGACACCGTCCGTTCGCTGCAGGGCGTCGCCGACGACCTGGGCTGCTCCATGAGCCAGTTGGCGCTGGCCTGGTGTGTCAAGAACCCGCATGTCAGCACGGTGATCACCGGCGCCAGCCGCCCGGCGCAGGTGCAGGAAAACATGAAGGCCATGGAGGTCGTCCCGCAGTTGACGGCCGACGTCATGGCGCGTATTGACACGGTCCTGTCGCCGGCAAAGGCGTAACGACCTGTGCCGGCAGCCTGCCCGTGCCTGCGTGGCATGGGCAGGCTGTTTGTCATTCTTCACGCGCCGGTAGTGTGCGCACACGAAACCGAGACTCAGCCATGACGAACCAGCCGCCCGTTGCCACAGCACTCGACGCACTAGGTGTGACAAACCGCGTCTACGTGCACGCGGGCCCTGTTCATTCCTTGCAGCAGGCGGCGGAGGAACGCGGCCAGCGTCCGGAGCAGGTCGTGCGCAGCATCCTCTTCCGCCTGGGCCAGGATCGCTTCGCCATGGTGCTCGTCGCCGGTCCGGCGCAGGTCGCGTGGAAGACGCTGCGCCAGCATCTCGGCCAGTCGCGGCTGACCACGGCGACCGAGGAGGAAGTGCTCTCCGTCACCGGCTACCCCATTGGCGCGGTCTCGCCCTTTGGCCTGCCGCAGCCGCTGCCCATCTACATCGACGAGAGCGTGCTGGCCGAAGAAGAGATCTCCATCGGCTCGGGCGTGCGCGGCACCACCGTGATCCTGCGCAGCGCCGATCTGCGCGCGGCGCTGCCGGACGCCGAGATCGGCATCTTCCGCGTCGTCTAGCCGCAAGGCGCCGGCCCTCTCTGCGAGACGCGGGCAGAATCCGCCACAACTTCACCACGATTCACCGGCAATCCATCCGTGCTACCCTGGCGCTGTACGGCGCGTTCATACACGCCGCACAACAAATCGATTCCACCTGAAATGGAGCGCTTTCATGCCAGATTCTGTAGTACGCCATGTCAAAAAGCTGAGCACCGAAATCGGCGCCCGGCCCGGCGGCTCACCCGCCAACTGGGCCGCCGCCCACTACATCGAGTCCGTATTCCGCCAATGCGGTATGGCGGTGGAGATGCAGGACTTCGCCTGCCCGGCCTGGGAGGAACTCGGCGCGTGGCTCTGCTTTGACAACACCGCGCTGACCGTCGCCGCCAATGCCTTCTCGCCCAGTTGCCTCGTCACAGCGACGACACTCCTCATCGGTTCGCTGGCGGAGTTGGAAGCCGCCGATCTGCGTGGGAAGGTTGCCGTCTTGCACGGTGACTTTGTGCGCAGCCCGCTGCCGCCCAAGGCCTGGACCTTCAAAGGACCGGAAGAGACGCGCGTTGTCGAGTTGCTGGAGGAGAAAGCGCCTGCTGCCATCGTCACGGTGCAGGCGCGCGCCGGTTCGCTGGAACGGCTCATCGAAGATTGGGAGTTTCCCATTCCGTCGGTGACGGTGCCCGCGCATGTGGGCGAGTTGCTGCGCGCCAACGCCGGCGAGCCGGTCCGGCTGCGCGTCGACAGCCGCCGCACGCCCGGCAGCACAGCGAATGTCGTCGGCCGGCTGCATGGCGCATGCCGCGAGCAACTGGTGATCTGCGCCCATTACGACACCAAGATCGACACGCCCGGCGCCACCGACAACGCGACGGGCGTCGCCGTGATGCTGGCATTGGCCGAGCGCCTCTGCCGCGAGGATCAGCCCTACAGCCTGGAATTCGTCGCCTTTACCAACGAGGAATATATGCCCATCGGCGACGACGAATACGTACGTCGCCGCGCCGACGGCTTTGGTCACGTGCTGGCCGCCATGAACTTCGACGCCGTGGGATTGGCCGCCGGCCCCAATACCATTGCCGCCTTCAACCTGCCGCCGGAGACACAGCATGCCGTCGACCAGGTCGTCGGGCGCTTTCCCGACGTGACGTGGACCGAACCCTGGCCGGAGAGCAACCACTCGACTTTTGCGTTCCGCGGCGTGCCCACGCTGGCTTTCACCGCACGGGCCGAGAATCCAAGCTATCATCTGCGCTCGGACACGGTGGAACTCGTGAGCCCGCAGCGGCTGGCGGAGATGGTCGACCTGGGTGCATCGCTGGTTGCTGAACTCGCCTGTCGAACGCCTGTTTTCGCCTAAGTACGGGTTGCGCGTCATTGGGCGCCGCATCCCGGTTCGCTCTCATGCGGCATGTTGCCGGTAAGGGACGCTGCGCTGCGGCGTCCCTTGCATTTCTTCCCGCCGTTCGTGGACAACGGCGATTGCGCCGAGACCGCTTGTCTGGATCTGCGCACTCACATGCCAGCGCGGCGCGACCAGGTGAAGCGGCGCGATCCCGTGATAGTCGGCACGCAGCAGACGATTGAACGCTGCCTGGTTGCCGGCCGCGTCGTCGCCGATGAGACCGCTGGCCGCCAGCGCCACGCGGAAGAGCGCAACCAGCCCGGCATGGGTTACTTCGCTGACGCCGGCCATTTCGAGCACCAGGGTGCAGCGCGGCGCAATGACCGGCAATATGGCCTGCACGAACGCGTCGGCGCTGACCGCGTCCAGCTTCCCCGTTACAACTGCCGTAACGGCGCCGCCAATGCTGTCTAGATTGCTGATAGTTACCTGTACCATAATCCCTCCCCCAGCATGATGGCCTCTCTGCTCCAAGCATACGGGATGGCGGCGACTCAGGCTGCGCTGCGCTGCACATCCGCGCAGTGATGTTCTTCACAACGCGCCTCGGACATGGCCCATTCTTCGCCGGCTGCGGTATAGTGACGGAATGCGTCCGGCGCGAAGCGGTTGAGATGTACGGCGTGTACTGCTCCCTGCGCTGCCTGTTGACGCACTCACCTGCCATTCACCGTGGTGTGATCCTTGACCGCATTCGCCCTGTTGCTCGTCCTGACCGCCGCCCTACTGCACGCGCTGTGGAACCTGCTGGCCAAACGAGCGCGGGGCGGCATCCCATTCACCTGGCTCTTCTCCCTGCTGACGGTGGTGCTCTGGGCGCCGATCATCGTCGTCTACGTCATCGTCTGGCGCCCGACGTTGGGCTGGCTCGCCCTGCTCTTCATGCTCGGCAGCGCCACCATCCACCTGGCATACTTTCTCATGCTCCAGCGCGGCTATCGACACGGCGACCTCTCCGTGGTCTACCCGCTGGCGCGCGGGACGGGGCCGCTGCTCTCCATGGTGGGCGCGGTGCTGCTGCTGGGCGAGCGGCCCACCTGGCTGGCGGTGGTCGGCGCGCTCCTCATCATTGCCGGCGTCTTCGCCATTGCCGGCGGGCCGGAGATGCTGCGCCGCCGCACCGCCGTCTCCGGAGTGAGCTACGGGTTGATGACGGGTCTGCTCATCGCGACGTACACGCTGTGGGACAAGTACGCGGTCAGCGCCGTGCTGGTTGCACCGCTGCTGCTCGACTACGGCTCCAGCTTCGGCCGCACGCTGCTGCTCTTGCCCGCGATCCGCACGCGCACGGAAGAGGTGCGGTACGAGTGGCGCGTCCATCGCTGGGAAGCGATCGGCATCTCGGTGCTGAGTTCGCTGGCCTATATCCTCGTGCTGACCGCCATGATCACCGCGCCGGTGAGCTATATCGCCCCGGCGCGCGAACTGAGCATCCTCTTTGGCGCGCTGCTCGGCACCTGGCTGCTCAAGGAAGGCAACATGCGCGGCCGTATGCTCGCCGCCACGATCATGGTCGCCGGCATCATCCTGCTCTCCCTGGGGTAATTGTCAAGGTCGATTTCCAGGTTGCCGGTGCAGGCGTCTAGAGAATGGGGCCGTTGGGCGGGCGGTGGGCGAGGTCGATTTGCAGGCGCAATTCTGCGCGCGCCTGGAGCAGATTTTCGCGCGTTCGGAAGAAGGCGGCCTCGGAGAAATCCATGGCGCCGCTGTTGAGGATCTCCAGCAACACGTCGACGACGCGCAGCACCTTCCCCTCGATCAATTCGGTCGTCGTCCCGTAGACCGACTCCGGGATGAAGAAAGCCGCCACGATGGTGAGGAGCCAACTCCCGATGACGATGGTATACATCTGCTGGCTGACGCGGCCGGGCAGCAGCAGCGCCATGAGCACCCAGGTCACCACCATGAGCGTGACGATCTGCCAGCGTGCCACCGGACGCGCCGCACGCAATGTCGTCACCTTCGGCGCGATGCGGTCATAGCGGCGAACGTGCGCCAGCCAGGCGTTGAAGCGGTGGCACTCTTTCAGATTGACACGATGTTGGTCGTGATTGGCAAGGTCCGCTGCGTAGGCGGGGAGTGAAGCAGCCAGGTCGTAGAAGGCTTTGCGGTCAAGCGAGAGTGGGGCGGCCGGCGGCTTGGGACGCATGAACGTCCTCGCTAGAAGGTTCACCCCGGCCGGCTGATGAAGAGAGCCGCCACGCACAGCACAGTGGTCCAGAAGGCGGCCTTGACCATAGCCGTGCGCAGGGCGTAGCCACGCTCCGGCGTCACTTCGGCACGTGGGATGTCGGCATAGGTGCCCATGGCCAGCGGCAGCGTGGCAAGCCCGGCCAGATACCACAGCGGCATGCGGGTAAGGATCGTCACGGCCAGGATGCCCGCATAGGCGGTGAAGGTGAGCGCCGCGTTCAGATCGAGCGCACGGGCCGTGCCGAGCATGACCGGCAGGGTCCGCTTGCCGATGAGCCAATCGCGTCGTGCCGTGGCGAGATTCTGGCTCATGACGACCAGCGTGGCGAGCAGGGCAATCGGCATCCCCGCCATGACCGGCAGCCAGCTCACCTGCGATGTCTGCGCATAGTAGCCGGTGAGCAGGGCCAGCGGGCCAAACGCCACAAAGATGCCGGCCTCGCCCAGGCCATAGCCGCGGTAGGCAAAGTGCACGGGCGGCAGCACCGCGCCGACCATGATCAGAAAACTGACGGCGCCAAAGAAGAGCACCGGCCAGCCGGTCAGCAGCGCCAGCCAGAACGCGCAAAGCGTAGCCGCCGCAAAGAGCAGCGCGCCGATATTGAGCAGGAGCGACGGTTGTAACTCGCCTTGTTGTTGCAGGGCAAAGGGCGAACCCGGCAGATCGGTGGACGGCTTGGCGTCGGGGCGCCGGCTCTGTTCGTAGTCCTGATAGGCGGTCAGCGACTGGAAGCCCAGGGCCGACACAAAGATGGCCAGCAGCGCAAAGGCCAGCGTGATCCAATTGACCGCGCCCAGCGTCCATGCGCCCACAGCCGTTCCGATCACTGCCGGCAGCGTCAGTGCCAGGGCAACGTCGGGGCGCAGCACGCGGATCATCGCGCCGAGTAGCGTATTCTCCAGACGGCGCCCGCTTTCACGGCGCAGCCGGCGCAGGACGGACGGGGTACTCTCTGTGTTGGTCGCTTGATTCGTCATAATTCACCGGTGGCCCCAAAGACGCCGGACAGATCTGCACGGCGAGAGAGTGGCCCTTCCTGTGCCGCGGCTTGCGGCGTTGCGCGCAACATAACAAGCCTTACGGCGGCTACATGGTAACATTCTACCACACCTGGCGTCAATATACCCTGCGCTTTTCCACCATTTCCGTGAGTTTACTCCCGATAGAGCTTCCAAAGCTCGAAAAGTGGTGTGCCATCGCGCTGTGCAAAGGTGCGTTCGAGGACGGGCCGCAGCCCACCCTGCGTCGCAGCCCCCAGGAATGATTCGCGTCGGCCGGCGAAGACCGTGGCGCCCTCGCTGTGCAGCAGGTAGACATTGTCCGGGTTTTCCAGAAAGGGCGCCAGCCGTGCAGCGAAGCCATCGTCGGGCGCGGCCGGCGAAGCGTAGCCAAAGATCTCGATGGGCGTAACCGCGCCCTGGCTCAAGTAGCGCACCGGCGCGTCGATCCCCCAGTCCAGCGCAAGCGGCGCGCCCATGCCGTTATAGCGTAGATGATAGGCCAGGTGATAGCCGGCGTCGGAATGGTCGGCCAGCCCGCCGCTTTGGGCCAGCGCCCGGTGATAGAAGACCGTGCTGGCCAGGTCCGTGGCGACCCACGCCACAAAGACGGCGCCGATCAACAACTGGCTGACGGCGAGCGACGGGCGCCCCTTTGTGCGCGACGCAATCTCGGGCGCGGCGCCGCCATCAGGTGACGGCAGGCCAAGCCCGCCCGCCATGGCCAGCCCGGCGATGGCCAGCATGAGCGGCTGTAGCAGCGCGTAGTGGGTGATGAAGAGATCGCTGACGGTGAAGACGCTGGCGCCGACGGCCATGCCCAGCAAGGCAAGCGGCAGGACCAGCAGCCGCCAGTCGCGCGCCGGCCCGATAATCAGCACGACGAGCGCCAGCCATGGCGCCAGGCGATTGGCATAGACGCCGCCCAGATACCAGAACTGGTCCCCGACGAGCAGCGTCTGCACCTGGCCGGCGCGCACCACGAGATTGGCGGCGATGTCGCTGTTGCGTACACCATAGTAGCTCTGGCCCAGGTTGCCGCCGATGCTGGCAAAGGTGCCGCCCGTCTGCACGTTGAACCAGATCAGCGGCAGCAGCGGCAGCACGAAGGCAGCCAGCGCCGCCGCAAACGTGCGTGCGTCGAGTGGCGGCACGGCGCGGCCGCGCGATCGGGCCGTCAACCACCAGCCAGCCACGAGCAGCGCGAAGGGGCCGATGATCCAGATCGCAAGCAGCTTGGCGTAGAGGGCCAGCCCGGCCGCCAGCGCCGCACCAATGAGCGCCGCCCGCGCGCCCGTACGCACCCAGCGCACACCCAGCCACAGGCACAGGAAGACAAAGACCTGCGTGAGGTTGGTGACGAAGATGCCCTGCCGGCTCCAGAAGACAAAGCTGGGGGAGACGGCCAGCAGCGAGACGGCCAGCAGCCCGGCCAGCGCGATCGGCGCGTGGGCCTGCGGCTGACCGTCGCGGTTTTGACCGCTATGCTGTCGGGCGCGCACCAAGGCGACCCACTCGGAGATGCTGCGTTCGACGAGCAGCAAGACGATCAGCCCGCACAGCACGGGCAAGATTCGCAGATTGGGAACGCCGACGCCGGTCAGCGCAAGAAAGGGAAGCGCCAGGTAGACGTTGAGCGCCCCGATGTAGTCCTGCACCATGACGGGAAAGGTGCGCCCGCCCAGGCTGATGCCAGCTTCGCGAAACGCCGTGATGGGCGCACCCGTCACGATCTCCATGGCATTGAGGCCGGCCTCGCGCGCTTCGTCGTAATGCAGGCCGGGCAGTTCCAGTTGGTAGACGGCCAGCCCGAGGTAACAAAGCAGCGCGACGATCAGCCAGAGGCGGCGTAGCGTCATGCGATGGTCCGGTTATTCCGCAACGAGAAAGGCTTCGCTGACCATGCTCTGATAGTTCCAGCCGCTGGCGTAGATGCGGATGGAGTCGATATGGGCCGGCCGCGTCTCCTTGAGCAACTCCATCAGGTCGGGCGAACGGTACGTGTACCAGTTGAAGGGAGGGACCTTCTCGCCGTTGACGATCTTCCAGTTCTCGTTCTCGGGGTCACGGTAGTAGAAACCGTGGCCCCAGGTAAGCTGCTTGCCGTAGACGTCGGTATAGGTCAACTCGACGCGCAGCGGGTACTCGGAAGAAAGATAGCCGGCGCCGGACAGGCTCTGGAAGAGCAGCTTGATGTCCAGTTGCAGATAGAGCTTGTCGTAGACGTTGACATCCTTACCGATCACCTGGCGGATGCCTACCTCCGTCGGCACGTTGTCTTCGCCCTGGCGCACGAAGTAGGCGACGCGGCGTCCATCGCGCTCCATGATGCTCACCTTGCCGGGCGTCACATTCTCAGCGACCACATAGCTGTCCCACGTATCCTTCATGGACTCGGTGAAGTTGCCGTTGCGCAGCAGATTCTGCGCAGCCGGCAGCGCTTCGCCGGCCAGCGCATCGCCGGTGAGCCAGGCGCGCCGGCCCGTCTCCACCACGAGCGGCGTGCCGTCGTCCTTTGTCAGCGTTGCCTCGCCTGCGCTCACGGTGATGTCGGTCTGCTCCTCGGTCACGGCAATCTGGTAGCTGCCGGCATCCAGGTCGAGATCGCCGTGGGGGGTCACGATGCGTACGGCCAGCGGGCGCTGCTCGCCGCTGTTGGTGAAGACGCGCGCCTGTCCCTGGTCCAGCGCCAGCACGGCCTGGTAGGGACTTCCGCTCAGATCGAACATGGGGCTGCGCATGCGGTCGATGCGCAGGCGCGTGCCGGAGAAGATCTGCACGCTGCCCAGCGCCTGGTCGCCATCCGGCTCGTTGATGATGCGCACCGTTGCCTGCGTCGGGCCGTCGCCGGCTTCTACGGTGCTGCCCTCGGTGATGTCGTCGCGCAGTTCGGTAATGGCGATGGGCTCCACCGAGCCGGGCGGGTAGAGAAGCGTCGTGCCCTGCGCAGGGTCGAGCACGGCCGTCTGCTTGACCGTCGCCACCTCGATGCCATAGCGAATCGACAGGGGCACGACGATGAGCAGCGCCATGAAGACGGTAAAGCTGGCGATGAGCACGGTCCATGCCAGCCGTTCCGGATTCTCCTGCGTGCGGCGCCGCCTCTGGGCGGGCCAGGCCGCCTCTTTGGCCGCAGCCTGCGTCACATCGGTGCTCATGCGGCTGCGCCGTCCTCCGCGCCATCGCTGTCACCGCCGGCCGCTGCTTCCTGCGCGGCCAGCAAGATTGCGGTCAGGCGCGCGATCCAGCGTTGCGCGTCGCGATCCGTCGGATCGACGCGCTGCGCCTGATCGAAGTACTCGATCGCGCGTTCCAATTCGCCCCGCTCCTTGTAGATGAGGCCGAGGCTGTAGTGGACGTTGGGCGCAGCCGGGTTGACCGCCAGCGCGCGTTCGTAGGCGCGGATCGCCCGCTCCTGCTGTTGCGGGCCAGCCAGTTCCAACCGCCCCAGGTGGGCAGCAGCCAGATTCACCCACAGCATGGCGTTTTCGGGATGCAACTCCGCTGCCTTGCTCAGCACGCGCACGGCCTTGTTCCACTTCGCCAGCATGACGTAGGCGCCGCCCACGTTGATGGCAACGTCGGCATTCGTGGGCGCCTGCTCGTAAAGCGGCAGGAGCTTCTCCAGCGCCGCTTCCGGCTGGTTGGAACGCAGCAGCCAGGCGCCCTCTGCAAGCGATCGGTTGAATTCTTCTGCCTGTTTGTCTTCGGCCATGATAGCAATCCTACCCAGGGCACTCCCAGCCGTTCGTCACACGGCCGCAATGCCCGCACTTCACAACGCCGGGAAAACTGTAACCGTTCCCGTCGATCGTATAAAGATACTCGACGCGGCGCATAGGCGCAAAGCCGCCGCCCTGCGCTAGACCAGCAGTACCAGCACGATCGAGATCGTCGCCATGCTGGCCAGCGTGCTCAGGAGGACGGCCGCGGCGACGAGGCGCGGGGCGGCGGCAAACTCCGTGGCCAGCACCGTCGTCACCACCGCCGTCGGCATGGCGGCCTGCAAGATGAAGACCTGGCGCTCCAGACCGGTGACGCCCAGGAGCAGGCAGAGCAGCAGCGCAAGCAGCGGCGAGAGCACCAGCCGGATCGCCATGCTGCGCCACACGACCAACTGGTCACGGTTGATTGGCGTCACGCTGAGCTGGATGCCGAGCAGCACCAGCATGCACGGGATGGCGGCGTCAGCCATGAGATCGACAGCGCGGAAAACGCTGTCGGGCACGGGCACGGCGAAGCGATTGAGCAGCAGGCCGAAGAGCGCAGCATAGAGCACGGGCGCGCGCAGACTCTGCTGAAGCGCCTTGATCGGCGGCGCCGACCCGGAGGAAGCGACAAAGACGCCGAACGTATTGGTCATGAACGCGCTGACGGCGTAATAGACGGTCGCCAGCCCCAGCGCGCCCTCGCCCAGGGCAAAGAGCGTGATCGGCAGCCCCATATTGCCGTTGTTGCTGATGGAACTGGTCAGGGTCAACGCGGCGCGGCGCTCTGGGCTTTGACCCGCCGCGGCCAGCCAGCCGGCAACCGCCGTGATCGCAAAGATCGAAAACGCGATGATCAGTTCCTGCTGCAATACCGCCGTGCTGATCTCCAGGGTGTAGAGGCTGCGAAAGACCAGCGAGGGCGAGGCCAGAAAGAAGATGACTCGGCCCAACGTGCGGCCGTCGAGGTGGATACTGCGGGCCAGGATGTAACCGGCGCCGGCCACGAGAAAGACCGGCAGGACGGTGCTGGCAAAGACCTGCACCAGGTTGGCGAGAACAGCCATGCACAAACTCGAATTGCTTGATGTGCGTGATGGCGCGCGTGCGCAGTTACAGGCGGGCGGCCGTCACGTGGCGGTATGCAGCTACTGGTCCGGGGCGTCGTCGTCGGGCGTGCCATCCTCGTCGCCGACGTTGTGAAAGACCTCGTAATGTTCCAGCGTCGGGGCAAAGAACTCGACGACGTACTCGTTGGGCACGCCCATGGGCTGTGCAAGCTCGGCGAGCAGCGCGCGGATGAAGCCGCGGCGCTGGGCCGCAGTCAGCCGGCGCGACGCCTCATCCCACAGCAGGATCGTGCCGTAGACCCCTTCGCCCGTGTAGTGAAGGTCGAGCTTGCCGATGGTCATCGGCACATTCTCGGCCGTCACCTGGTCCAGGTCAAAGAGCGCGTATTCTTCCGAGGAGGTCGTGCGCACCAGGCGCTTGAGCTTCAGGTTCACGCTGCACCGTTATTCGTAACCGTTATTCATATTCGCCCAGGTCGTCGTCATCGTCATCCGGCCACTCGTCCCACGGGTCGACATCTTCGAGCAGATCTTCGTCGTCTGCATCGTCGAAGAGCGGGATGGCCGTCGCATCGGCGCCCGTGTAGAACATCATTTCCTCCAGCGCCATCTCGGCGGCCTGCGCCTCGTAGACATCCTCGCCGGCGGCGATCTCTTCCAGCGCAGCGCGCGCCCGCTGCCCGCCGAGGCGGCCCAGCGCAAAGATGACGGAGAGTCGCACGATCTGCTCTTCGTCGTCGAGCAACTCCAGCAGATCGGGCAGGGCGGCCTTGGCCTCCAACTCACCACAGGCCGTGGCTGCCTCCGCACGCATGGCCGGCGACGGGCTGCCCAGCTCAGCGCGTGCCAGCCGGCGCCAGCGGATGTCGGCGCTGCGCCCCATGGCCACCAGCGCGCTCAGGCGCATCTCTTCGAGCGGCGAGTAATAGGCGTCCTCGATGAATTGGCGCACGGCCGTCTCGCCGGAGTAGGCGATGCTCTCCAGCGCGCGGCACTGCACGGCGACCGGCTCCACCGGGTTGGTGAGCAGCCCCATGAGTACCTCTTCCGCCCGCATGGCCAGCGCCGAGTCCATCTCATCCAGCTCGCCGGCCAGGACAAAGGCGCCCAGCCCACTGGCCGCCGCGGCGCGCACCTCCTCGGAAGGATCGTTCTCCACGAGTGCGATCAGCGGGCCGAGCAATTCTGACGCGGCATCACCGTCGCCCAACGTGTAGACGGCCACGGTGCGGATCTCGCTGTCGGCGTCGTCGAGCACGGCCAGCAGCAGCGCGCTGATATCCAGCGAAACGAACTCGTCGAGTGCGCCGGTCAGCACGGCCAACACCTTGCGACGCGTGGCGACATCGAGCGCGTGCCACTTGCTACGCACGTACGCTGCCTGCGTACGCGTCAGATCGGAGAAGAGAAAATACTCGGCAAAGGGCACATTCTCGGGATCGACAGCCAGGCGATCGAGCAATTCCTCCAGCGTCCACGTGGGCTGCGGATCGCCGGCGCCGTCTGCTTCCCCTTCGCTCAGAAGCTCGTCGATCTGGTGCCGGGCATAGCCGTTGCGATGGAAGACGGCGCCGTCTTCGTCTGAGTCGTCGTCCTCTTCGGGAAAGTCAGATTGCCAGGCATCGTCGTCTTCGAAATCGTCTTCAAGATCATCCTCGAAGTCGTCCTCGAAGTCGTCATCAAAATCGGCTGGAAACGGTTGGTCTGCCATAATTCTACTCGCCAGGAACACCGCGTCGCAGCGCATACGCACCGGACGGCGGCTCTACAATGCCCAGTCCCGCTACTGCCAGGAGAATCCCCACACGGAACTCGGCTCACTTACCGGATTCAGTTTACCATCTGCCGCCCGTTCGACAACTTCCACATACCAGCGCCACTGCCTGCCGAACTCGAAGGGCGCCAGGCCGCACAGGCTCTCGTCCAGTTCCCAGGAGGTCGCGGCGGAGGGGCGTTGCTGCTCCAGCACCCACACGACCTCCTCGTTGCCGCCGGCGGGCGCGCCGTTGACATAGCCCAGGTGGACGAGATAGAGATCGCTCGCCTGGATAAAGGGTACGGCGTTCCATGCCAGAGCTTCGGTCCTGTTGCAACTCACCACGGTGTTGTTCTCCGGCGTGCGTAGCGACGGCGTGTCGAGCCGGATGCCGGCAGTGGCGCCGCTGGATGGCGGGGCGGCGGCGGCAGTCGTTGCCGTGGCCGCCGGCGTCGCCGTGGGCTGGCTGCTGCCGGGGATGATCAGCTCCTGGCCCGGACGCAGCGTGCGCGCCTCGGCCAGCGTCAGCCCGTTGGCGTCGAGCAGCGCCTGTGTCGTGACGCGGTTGCGCAGCGCGATGGCCATGAGCGTGTCGCCGGCTTGCACGGTGTAGGTGCTACCTGCGACGGGCGTCGATGTGGCCGTCGGCACGGGCGTGGCCGTGGCAGGCGGCGTGGCATTCGGGTCGGGGATGATGAGCGTGTCGCCGGGCTGGATGGTGTAGACGTCGTCGGCGGTCAGCCCGTTGGCGGCCAGCAGCAGATCGAGTGAAATGTCATTGGCCAGCGCCAGCTCGAAGAGCGTATCGCCGACGCGCACGGTGTAAAGCTGTGGCGTGGGCGTCGGGACGGCCACCGTGGGCGTCGGCGTGGGCAGGACGAGTAGCGCCGCGGCTAAACTCTGCGACGTGATGCCCGTGGCGGTGACCGTCGCCGACGCGGCGGCGGCCAATACGGTGCCGCGCGCAGTGGCCGTAGGCGATGCCGTGGCGCGCACCGACAGCGTGACCGTCGTCGTGGCCGTGGCCGGCAGCGATGTGGCGGTGGGCGGCACGCTGGTGGCTGTGGCCGTTGCCGTGGGCAGTTCGGGCGCAGCAGTGGCGGTGGGCGCCTCGGTCGCGGTGGGCGCAGTGGTGGCGGTAGGCTCCGTTGTGGCCGTCGCCGTTTCGGTGGGCGGCACGGCGGCGGCTTCCTCCGGCGCGGCTGTGGGCTGCGCGGCATCAGCCGGCGGCTGCGCCTGTCCCGCATCATTGACGGCCAGGGCCGGCGCCGGTGCGCTCGCCAACTGGTCTTCGATATCCTCTTCGACCGGGATCGTCTCGACGGTGATCTCCGGCTGCAGGCGATCGCCCAGGCTGCCCACGAACGCAACGGCGCGCTCGACGCGGGCCTGTGTCCATGTGATCGGGTTGGCGCCTCCCAGCCGCGCCAGGAAGATGGCCCCGAAGAGCAGCACGAGCAGCGCCGGCACGCCCCAGGTCAGCAGGCGCGGCGCGGCCGGCTGTAGCTCGCGGCCGCAGTGCGGGCAGATGACGAGATTGGCCGACGCCGTGCCGTGACATTGGCGGCAGCGGATTTTCTTATTGCGCGACGGCAGGGACTCGCCGCATGTCGGGCAGACCGACGCGTTGACGTTGACCGGCGTGCCGCAGCCCGGGCACGGCCGCGACCCGGCCGAACGTGCGCCGGTGCTCTGCCCTTCCCCGGCCGTACCCCGTGCGTCGACCGGTCCGGAACCTGGTTGTGTCATACCTTTGCAATCCTGCTCTGTTGAAGGCCTGTGGCGGCCGTACTCCGACCATCACCGGCCTGCGATCAACCGCAGACTCCATCTTTCTCGATTCACCGCGCCGGCTCACTGCCGCGCGGGGGCTCGATCATACCGCATCGAGTGTAGCATACCAAGGAAAAAACCGGCCGGGGAAATGACCGCCGGTTGCAACCCAATCGTTTGGCAAGTCCCGCACCGGCGGTCGTCGGACCGTTTCCGGCGCCTGCCGGTAGCGCAAACACAGGGCGCCCCGGAGCACCGGGACGCCCTGCCGTTGTCCAAACCAGCCCGCACGGTGTGCCTTGATCGACGCCTCGTGCGGCGAACCCGTTACTGCCCCATCAAGCGCGCCCAGTCGATGGTTTGGGGAGCCGAACTCAGGTCGCGCACGGTAATCAGCAGCATCAGGCCCAACAGCAGGGCAAAGCCCACCATGTGGATCAACCCTTCGCGTTCCGGGCTGACGCGCCGGCCGCGGATGGCTTCGATCAGGATGAAGAGCAGGCGACCGCCGTCGAGCGCCGGCAGCGGCAGCAGGTTGGTAATGGCCAGCGCCGCACTCAGCACGGCCGACAAGCGCAAGATCGGGAACCAGAAGCCGGTGTCGATGGTGGCCGACACCGCGCCGCCGACCATCTGCGCGATGCCGACGGGGCCGCTGACCTGCGCCTGTTCCGGCGTGATCTGTCCCTGGAACAGCAGAACCGGCAGACTGAGGACGATGCCGGCGTAGTTGCCCGTATTGGCGATCCCCTCGCGCAGCGCAGGCAGCAGGCCCATGGTCGCCATGCGGTTGATGTAGCTGATCTGTACGCCCAGCGCGCCTTCGCCCGGCGGCGGGTCGACGCGCGGCGTCACCTTGACGTCGATCCATTCGCCGTCGCGCAGGATGGAGAGCGTCAATTCCTGGCCCAGCCGGGCGCTGACCAGCTCGTTGAGCGGCACATCGACGGTGACCGTCTCGCCGTCGACGGCGTAGACCAGGTCGCCATCCTGGATGCCGGCCAACTGCGCCGGGCTCTGCTCGGCCAGTGCCGTCACCTCGGTGACGAGCACGGGGCGATAGGTGCTGCCCTTGAGCGCGGCCCACAGCGCGTCGCTGCTGGTCACGGACACCTCGACTAAGGCGCCGTCGCGGCTGACGAGCGCCACCGGCGCGCTGTCGCCGGGCCGCAGCGCCATGATGGAGATGCTGTCATCCTCCACGATGGGCACCTGCACCGGCGCGCCGGCAAAGGCCAGCACGATGTCGCCCTCCTGCAAGCCCAGCGCCGCCGCCGCCGCGCCCGCCGTGACGATCTGCGGCGCGCCCGCGGGCACGGGAAAGCCCGCCATGAAGCTGGCGGCGAAGAGGACGATGGCCAGGAAGAAGTTCATGGCCGGGCCGGCGATGAGCACGGCGGCACGCGCGCTGCGGCTGGCGGCGTTGAAGGAGCCGGGCGTCATGTCGCCGGCGTCCTCGCCTTTCATGCGCGCAAAGCCGCCGAAGGGCAGCCAGTTGAGCGTGAAGTCGGTGCCGTCGTAGCGGAAGAGTTTGAGCGCGCGCGGCGGATAGCCGAAGCCGAACTCTTCCACGACGATGCCGTTGCGCCGCGCCACCCAATAGTGGCCCAGCTCGTGGAAGAAGACGAGCACGCCCAGCACCAGTACGAATGAGACGACAGTCAATAACATATCGAGCATGTGTTCAATTCCCCATTCAGCCGGCAGCAAATACCGGCTTGTATGCTCCCATTATAGCCATTCGGTGCAGCCATACCGAAACGCCGGTTACAAACAAGGCTCCGTTTCGTTCGTAGTGGCGGCTTCAGCCGCTTGAACTTGTAGTGGCGGCTTCAGCCGCTCCATTCCCCGAACAAGACGACTAAAGTCGTTACTACGGCCGGTCATCTCTTGCCCATGGCCACCCGGTCTAGCCGTGGATGCGCGTGCCGACCGCTGTACCCGCCAGCGCCTGCTGTAGATGGCCGGCCTCCATGCCGCTGCACACGACGATTTCCAGGCCGGGCAGCCGTTCGACCATGGCCAGCGCCTGCCCCACCTTGGCGCGCATGCCGCCGGTGACGTCCACGCCGTGGCTGGCGCCCAACCCGCCCGCAATCTCCGCCAAGCTGGCCGGGGTGATGGTCGGGATGCGCTGCGCCGCCGGGTCGAGCAGCGGGTCGGCGGTGTAGATGCCGTCGACCTCACCGGCCAGGACGATGCGCTGCGGGCGGAGGGCGTCAACGAGGCGGTCGAAGATCTCCTCGGTGCTGGCGATGGTGCCGCCGCGCACGTCGTCCAGCGCCACGTCGCCGTAGACGACGGGCACCAGCCCGCGCGCCAGTGCCAGCGCGACCGTTTCTTCGGGGCCTCGGGCGGCCACGCCGTCGACGCAGCGCAGCGCCACGCCGGGCTGGACGCTCCACGCGGGCAGGCCCGCCCGCAACAGCGCCGCGGTGACGATGCGGTTGAGACGCGCCGCGGCGTCGGCGGTGGCGGCAAAGCCGTACCAGCCGGTCGCATCGGTGACGCCGTCGCGCGTGCCGTAGCGCCGCCCGTAGAGGTGGCCGAAGCTGCCCGACCCGTGGCCGATGACGAGTTGCAGGGCCGGGTCGGCGGTGCGCGCGGCGGCAATCTCGCCGGCCAGCCGCACGATCACGTCGTCACGCGGCGCTTCCGGCTCGCGCTTGTCGGTAATCAGCGACCCGCCCAATTTCAACAAGACCAGCATG
>ERZ795053.2628-NODE-2628-length-21492-cov-5.308159_pt1 | contig 21492 bp, 17 predicted proteins | sample MGYA00375137_ERZ795053 | MGnify/ENA primary metagenome ERZ795053 (study PRJEB30182, sample SAMN05720284) | activated sludge metagenome | isolation source: Anaerobic digester | place: Hong Kong | collected 2014-12-17 ...
GCCGGCACGCGCGTTCGGTGCCCCGCACACCACCTGCAGCCGCTCGGCGCCGGTATCGACGGTGCACACCCTGAGCTTGTCCGCGTTCGGGTGCGGCTCGGCCGTCAGCACCGCGGCGACGAAGAAATCGCCAAGCTCGCGGCCGCGGTCGTGCACGGCCTCGACCTCGTGCCCGATCATCGTCAGCCGCTCGGCAATCTCAGAGGCGGAGGCTTGCGTCTCCAGGTGGTCGCTAAGCCAGGAGAGGGTGAACTTCACGGCGCCAGTCCGAACGCGAGCGAGGGAACATCAAGGGCGGAAAAGCCGTAGTGCCGCAACCACCGCAAATCGGACTCGAAAAAGGTGCGCAAGTCCGGGATGCCGTGCTTCAGCATGGTGATGCGCTCCAGCCCGACGCCGAAGGCGAACCCCTGATAGCGCTCGGCATCGATGCCGCACGCCTTCAGCACCTTCGGATTGACCATGCCGCAGCCGAGGATCTCCAGCCAATCCTCGCCGTGGCCGATCTTAAGGCTGCCCCTGGTGCGGCTGCAGCCGATGTCGACCTCGGCTGACGGCTCGGTGAAGGGGAAGTGGCTCGGGCGGAAGCGGACCGGCAGGTCGTCAATCGCGAAGTAGGCGCGCAGGAACTCGATCAGGCACCCCTTGAGGTGGCCCATGTGTGTCGTCTCGTCGATAACCAGGCCCTCGACCTGATGGAACATCGGCGAGTGGGTCGCGTCGGAGTCGCAGCGGTAGGTGCGGCCGGGTGCGATGATCCGCAACGGCGGCGGTTGCCTGCACATGGTGCGGATCTGCACCGGCGACGTGTGGGTGCGCAGCACGAGGCGGTGGCCGTCGCGGGTGCCCGGCAGGTAGAAGGTGTCCATCTCCTGGCGCGCCGGGTGCTCGGGCGGGATGTTGAGCGCGGTGAAGTTGTGCCAATCGTCCTCGATGTCGGGACCTTCGGCGACCGTGAAGCCCATCTCGCCGAAGATGGCGACCACCTCATCGATCGTCTGGCTGATCGGATGGATCGAACCGCGTGTCTCCGGCCGCACTGGCAGCGTGATGTCGAGCTTCTCCCCGGCAAGGCGGCTTTCCAGTGCCGCGCGCGCGAGTTCACTCTTGCGGGCCTCGATTGTGGCCGCCAGCGCCTCCTTGACGACGTTGAGCGCTTGGCCTGCGGCTTTGCGCGCTTCCGCATCGAGGCCGCCTAGACTCTTCAGGAGGAGGGTGAGCCGGCCCTTCTTGCCGAGTTCACGCACCCGGACCTGTTCAAGCGCGTCCAGGTCGGCTGCCGCTGCGACGGCGTCGAGGGCTTCCGCACGCACGGTGTCAAGCGTTTCCATGGGATCGTTCGTGCTTGCAGGGATTCGCTTTGGCTGTCCGGTCGGGACCGGCGGATGGGCCGCGTGTCAGGCCGTGGCCGTCGCGCCGGTTACGGTGCGCACCAGGGCGGCGAACGCATCCGGCTCGCGCACAGCCAAGTCAGCCAGCATCTTGCGGTCGATCTCGATGCCGGCCTTGATCAGCCCGCCCATGAACTGGGAATAGGTCAGGCCGTGCTCGCGCGCGGCGGCGTTGATGCGCTGGATCCAAAGCGCGCGGAAGGTCCGCTTACGGTTGCGGCGGTCGCGGTAGGCGTATTGCAGTCCCTTCTCGACGCGCTCGTGCGCCACCCGGTAGGCGGCCTTGGCACGGCCGCGGTAGCCCTCGGCGCGTTGCAGGACCTTCTTGTGGCGAGCGTGGGTCGTCACGCCCCTCTTGACGCGGGCCATCGGCGGGCTCCCTTAAGCGTACGGCAGGCAGCTCTTGACGAGCCCTGCGGAGTCGTTGGAGAGGATCATCGTGCCACGCGCCTTGCGCTTCATCTTCTTCGTCCGCTTGCGCAGATTGTGCCGCTTGTAGGCGACATTGCCGCGCACCTTGCCGGTGGCGGTCAGCCGGAAGCGCTTCTTGGCTGCCGACTTCGTCTTCAGCTTGGGCATTTCATCGACCTTTCGGTGTGTTGCTTCGATCCAACCTCATGCAAGGCTGGACGGCATCCGGGGAGCGGCTGGGCATGCCCTTGAACACGAGCCGAACCACTCGCCTCTCGGCGCCTCAAAGAGCGGGGTTTATAGAAGAGCCTGCTGAGGATGGCAAGCCGCGTCGGGAGACACGCCAAGCTCATCGCATTTGGCCGCGCAAGAGATCGGGCGCAGGCCTCGGATCAGCGGCAACAATAGATTGAGTGCGGTGCTCCGGGTGCGGCGGTGCGGCCTAGCGACCAGGAAAGGGAATGACGTTGGCGGCAGCACAGGCCGGCGCCGGTCTCGCGATCCTGGCGGCGGGGTGATCATCCGCAACGGTCTGGTACTCGGTCCGATAGACGGCAAACGAGTCCGGACCCTCCGGCAGCGAGCAGGTCCACGTAATCTGCAGCGCGCGGGCACCCGGTTGCCGTTCGGCGAGCAGGTAGCGGCGAAAGCGCTGCTCGATAGCCGCCTGAACGGCCGCGAACGGCGCATCTTTCATGCTCATGACCGTCGCTGTCAGGTCCTGGTACAAATCGCGCTCGGTGCGGTTCGGCGCGGTCATGGGTGCTTTCCTCGGTATGAAAGGCAATCGAGAGCCTACCCGAGTTGGCTTTGCAAAGAATTAACGGTGCAATCGTCGCCCCGCAATCCTCCGCCCATAGTGGCGGCTGCTTCAGCGCAGATCTGGCCTGAGCGCGGGCCTGCCTTTAAGCGTAGACTTGGATATGAAGCTCAGGGGCGGAAGCTGTCCGTTGCAGCTGCCTGCTGATCGAGCGCACGGCGACGTGGTACATGCCGGCGTGGCAGAGGGTGACGCCGCCGGGCAGAGCGAAGTACCACAGTCCATAGCCCCGCGGTTTGTGTCCGTGCACGTGCTCGTAACGGCTGGTGCTCAACGCGATCCTGGTCGCCATGCCTGTCTCCTGTGGTAGAGAAAGTATACGGCGGAACACTGAAAAAGTGTACACAACCCAGCGTTAGATTGCAATAAAATTCTTCTATACACGCATACATAGTAATCGAATCGATCGTGAGGGATGGATTGGCCGCCGGTCCGGCAGCGCGTCGCGGCTTAACGGGAGGATGCCCGAATGGCGCCGATTCGCGGGCACCTGCGCGCCCGGAGGGCATGCTGTCCGGTGTTCGCGGTTCGCGAGCGATGCCATTGCCGGCAGCTGAAGCGAAAGGCTGCCGCAAACGTGCGGGCCAAACCCCTAATATCTACCGAATCGAGTAGGTTGTGTTCGCGCGGTAGAGGTTTCTACCCTTCTTGTTCACGGCCGGCGGCGGGCACTGAGGCGTGGAGTGCCCTTCTCAACCGAATCGTGAGGGCATTAATGCAGCATTCTCTTGAATTTCTGCGTTTTACGGTGTCCTATGGTGCCGTGCGGTTGTGCGTGGAACGAAGGGATCGGGGCCATGCTGCCGGCTCTGTTCGGGGTGCAAGCCGGTGCGATCGCGTTGGTGCGTCAGCGGTGCGACCATGATCTCTTTTTCGGAGTGACGAGCGTGGCGCTCAAGGGGAGGCCGCTGCAGATGCTTAAGGCTTGAGTGGTGAGGGGAGTTGGCGCCGAGGTCGGCTGCGGCCGGCGGGCGAGCGCGCACGGGCAGCTTTTGAATTAAACAGGCTTTCGCTGGCCAGTGGAGGAAAAGATGGCAACGTTTACGGTCAACACGGGAAGCTTCAATGTCGGCAGCTTCCGTCTTTCGGAATTCAACAACACCATCGTGAGTGCGGATCCGACGACCGTACGGTACGTTGGTAACGGCTACACGCACACGTTCACCGGCACCTTTGATGTCGCAGCGCCGGTCGGTTTCGAGCCAACTTCGGGTACCATCACCTCTTGGACCCGGACAGGTACGACGCAGGCTTTCGATGTCACCGACCTGGACGTCTCGTTCGCTGACTTTCTTGCGTTCAGGGCCGCTAATAACGCGCAAGGCTTCTTTGCCGAAGCGTTCAGCGGCGATGATGAATTCACAGGCGGCGATGGAAACGATTTCTTCCGCGGCTTTGACGGCAACGACAGTTTTTCCGGCGGTGGCGGCGACGACGTCTTCGCCGGTGGCTTGGGTGACGACACCTATTTCGTGAACTCCGCCGGCGATCGGGTCCTTGAGAACCGGAACGAAGGCGACGATACGGTCGGCGCCGGCTTCGGCCCGATCAATCTGCCGGACAACACCGAGGAATTCCTCCAGCTCGGAACCGGCAACTACAGCCTCAAGGGTACGCTCGGTAACGATGTCCTGACCGGCAACTCCGGCAACAGCACGATTGATGGCTTTGGCGGTGATGACACGGTTGCCGGCGGTGCCGGCGACGATCTGGTCATCGGCGGTGGCGCCAACGACAGCGTGTCCGGCGAAGACGGCAACGACACCGTGCTCGGTGTTGACGGCCTCGACACCCTCGACGGCGGTGCCGGCGACGATTCGATGGACGGCGGCGGCGCCGACGATAGCGTCGACGGCGGGGACGGCAACGACACGGTCGCTGGCGGTGCCGGCAATGACACGCTTGTGGGCGGCGCAGGCGACGACTCTGCAGTGGGCGGCGCAGGCGATGACACCATCGACCTCGGTGATGGCAACGACTCCGCTGATGCTGGAGCTGGCGCTGACTCGATCGCGGCTGGCGCCGGCGATGACACCGTTCTGGGTGGCGCTGGGATCGACACGATCGATGGCGGCGAGGGGAACAACCTTATTGACGGCGGCGCCGGTGCCGATTCGATGATCGGCGGCGGCGGCAACGATATCTACCTTGTCGACGATCTGAACGACACCATCACCGACAGCGGCGGCTTTGACACCGTGCAAACCCGGCTGACGGGTTTCGTGGCACCCGCGGGTATTGAGGTTGTGCAGATTATCGGCGGGCCGGCTGGCCTCAATCTGGTCGGCACCGATGGTGACGACACGCTCACCGGTGGGGCCGGCAACGATGCAATCGACGGCGGCGCCGGAGCTGACAGCATGGCAGGCCTCGGCGGCAACGACACCTACCGCGTCGATAACGCCGGCGATGTCGTGGCGGAGAACGACGGCGAAGGCTTCGATACGGTCTTCAGCACTGTCGATCACACGTTGGGTTCAAACGTCGAAGCCCTGACCCTCGCTGCTCCGGCGACCAACGGCGCCGGCAACGAGCTCAACAACATCATCAACGGCAACGAGCTCGCAAACGGCTTGAGTGGTGATGCCGGCAACGACAGCATCAACGGCCTGGCCGGCAACGACAGCATCAGCGGTGGCAACGGTCTCGACACCCTGAACGGCGGTGACGGCAACGACACCCTCGACGGCGGCTTCCAGCAGGACACCTTGAACGGCGGGGCTGGAGACGATCAGCTTACCGGTGGCGGCAACGTCGATACGTTCGTGTTCGACGCCGACTTTGGTAACGACACCATCACTGATTTCCACAACGAGGGGATCTACCTCAGCTTGGCGCTCGGGGTGGATAACTTCGACGACCTGGACATCTCGGTTGTGGGTGGCAACACCATCATCGACTTCGGGGCCGACACGATCACCCTGCTCGGCGTCACCAACCTGGTTGAGGACAACGTCGGGTTCTTCTAGATCGTCCGCGGAAACGTGGCCGACGGAGGGCGGCGCCCTGGAGGCGCCGCCCTTTTCGTTCCTTATGAAGATCTGGCCTACCCTGCCACAATGGGAGGCGCGATCGCAGGTCGCCTGGCGGGGCCCCTACGGCCGGTAAGGTATGTCTAGCGAGGCCAGTTCCTCAGGCTGGAAGGTTTTCAAGCACCGCGACTTTGCGTTCTATTGCGGGGCACGCTTCCTGTCCGCGACCGCAATCCAGATGCAAACCGTCGCCGGCAGCTGGCTGGTGTACGACCTCACCGGCAGTGCCCTTGCCTTGGGTCTGGCTGGCCTGTTTGCGTTCCTGCCGGCGGCGGGACTCGTTCTTGTCAGCGGCTTGGTGGCGGATCGGCGCGACCGGCGGGCCATCCTGATCGTTTGCTACGCGGTCACGACGGTGGCAGCATTCGGATTCCTGCTGCTGGCCTGGACGGGGCCGCGGTCCGTGTGGCCGATCTACGGCCTCATTGTCATCTTCGGCACGGCACGCGCTTTTGCCAATCCAGCCGGCCAGGCGCTGCTGCCTAACCTTGTGCCGCGGGAAGAGCTTTCCCTCGCTGTGACGTGGAACTCATCCGCCTGGCAGACGGCCATCATTCTCGGGCCGGCTTTAGGAGGCCTCCTTTATGGCGTCGATGGAACGCTCGCATTTGCTGTCGCGACCGTTCTTTTTGTCGTCACCCTGAGCTTGCTGGCAGCGATCCGGCATCGGGCGCCGGTGCGCGCGGCGGCGCGGGCGGGCTGGGCGGATCTTGTCGGCGGCATCCAGTTCATCCGCAGCAAGCGGATCATTCTGGGTGCGATCACGCTCGATCTGTTCGCGGTGCTGCTGGGCGGTGCGACAGCGTTGCTGCCGATTTACGCGCGCGACATTCTTGCCGTCGGCGCATCCGGGCTTGGCGTGCTGCGTAGCATGCCGGCGGTCGGTGCGGTGTCCATGGCCGCGCTGCTCGCCGTTCGGCCATTGCGACGGCGGACCGGTGCGCGCATGTTTCAGGCGGTCGGCGTCTTTGGGATGGCCACGATCGGGCTTGGCTTCTCCACCAGCTTTGCAGCCGCGCTGATTTGTCTGCTCGTGCTCGGTGCTGCTGACATGGTCAGCGTCGTCATCCGCCACACGCTGATCCAGATCGAAACCAGCGATGACATGCGCGGCCGCGTCGCTTCCGTGAACAGCGTGTTCATCGGCGCCTCCAACGAACTTGGGGAGTTCGAATCCGGGCTCGTCGCGCATCTGATCGGCACCGCTCCGGCCGTGGTCGTGGGCGGCATCGGGACACTTGCGGTCGCTCTCCTGTGCGCCAAGTGGTTTCCGGAATTGCGCGATCGCGACCGCCTCGTCACGTGATGCGCGCCGGTGATAGGGCGGCCGTGGCTTAATAGAGTCCGCCGGTGCCGCCCCGCGGCAGCGGAGCGTCGCTGCCGGTACCGGGATCAGTGTCACGCGCGTCCGCCGTGGCACCTGGCTCCGTGCCCGGCTTGAAGGCTTCCAAGATGATGTTCTCGCCGCTGCCGTCGGCAGGTTGGCCTGTCTGCGCGTTAACGCGCACGAGGAGGATCCCGGGCGGGATCCGGAACGGCGTCGCTGGTGCATCTGCCAGCGCCTCGGCCATGAAGTCGCGAAAGATCGGTGCTGCAACGGCACCTCCGGTCTCGCGCGAGCCGAGGCTCTTCGGTTCATCGAAGCCGACGAAGACGCCGACGACGAGGTCGGGCGCGAAGCCGATGAACCAGGTGTCCTTGCTGTCGTTGCTGGTCCCGGTCTTGCCCGCGATCGGCTTGTCGATCGCCTTGACGGCCTTGCCGGTGCCACGCTGCACGACCCCTTCCAGCATCGAAACGATCTGGTAGGCGCTGTGCGGGTCGGTCACTGCTGGCCGTTGGTCCTCGACCGTCGGTACCGCCTGGTTTGCCCACTCGAAAGCCCGGCACTCGGGACACGGGCGCGGATCGTGGCGATACACCGTACGGCCGTAGCGATCCTGAATTCGGTCGATCAGCGATGGTTGCAGGCCGTGACCGCCGTTGACAAGCGAGCCGTAAGCGGCGGTCAGGCGCAACAGCGTTGTCTCGCCGGCGCCGAGCGCGTTGGCGAGGTGCTGCGGCATGTCATCGAACACGCCCAGCCGGCGCGCGGCATCGGCAACCCGCTGCATGCCGATGCTGTTGGCCAAACGCACGGTCATGACATTGCGCGACTGCTCGAGACCCACGCGCAGGGTTGTCGGTCCGTAAAAGCGCTCGGCGTAGTTTGATGGGCTCCATGCCGGCAGCCCGGGACCCTGGCTGAACGTAACCGGCGCATCGAGAATGATTGATGCCGGGGTAAATCCGGCTTCGAGCGCGGCGAGGTAGACGATTGGCTTGAAGGCGGAGCCCGGTTGCCGCAGTGCCTGCGTGGCGCGGTTGAACTCGCTGCGGGCGTAGTCGTAGCCGCCGGCCATGGCGAGCACGCGGCCGGTGTGCGGGTCGAGGGCGAGCAGGGCGCCATCAACAAGCGGGATCTGCCTCAGCGCGAAACCCTTGCCGACCCGTTCGACAACGATAACGTCATTGACCTTGAGAACCTGGCCCGCGCCTCGCGGCGCTTCACCGACGCGCCGTTCACCGGCGGTTGGTCGTGCCCAGCTCATCTGTTCGAACGGAATCGTTCCGGTCTCGCCGCTCCTGAGGCCGATCTGGGCGGCCTTGGCATCGACCTTCAGCACGACGGCGAGTTCATGCTCCCCGAGGCCCGGCGGTGGCGCCAGGGCGGCGAGCCGCTGCTGCCAGGGGATCGTGGTGTCGCCACCAAGCCGCCCGACCGGACCGCGCCAGCCATGACGGCGGTCGTAGGTTTCGAGGCCGGCCCGCAAGGTGCGATCGGCAAGGACCTGAAGGCGCGGATCGATCGTGGAGTGGACAACCAGGCCGCCTTCGTAGAGCCCCTGATCGTGATAGCGCTGCACGATCTCGCGACGAACCTCCTCGGCAAAGAAATCCGCTCGCACCGTTTCCGTCTCGCGCCGGCTGCGGACTTCGATGGGCCCAGCGGCGGCGTGTTCGGCTTCGGCGCTGGTGATCACGCCGTCCTCGAGCATCCGCCGCAGTACCCAGTCGCGGCGCGCCTGGGCGGCTTCCGCGTGACGTTCCGGGTCGTAATTGTTGGGCGCCTTCGGTAAGGCGGCGAGGAACGCACACTCACTCAAGCTCAGTTCATTGAGGCTCTTGTCGAAGTACGCGACCGCCGCCGCGGCGACGCCGTAGGCACCGCGGCCGAGGTAGATCTGGTTCAGGTAGAGCTCGAGGATGCGTTCCTTACTGAACGCGTTGCTGATTCTAAACGCGAGGATCGCTTCGCGAATCTTCCGCTGCAGCGATACCTCATTGGTGAGCAGGAAATTTTTCGCCACCTGCTGGGTGATGGTCGACGCGCCGACCGGTCTCCGATCGGTGCCGAGATTGGTCAGGTTGGTCAACGCCGCGCGGACGATTCCGGTCACATCGATGCCGGGATGGGTGAAGAAATTCTTGTCCTCGGCCGACACGAAGGCGCGGATCAGCGGCTCCGGCATCAGGTCGATCGGGACGAAGGCGCGCTTTTCGGTGGCGTATTCTGCTAACAGGCGGCCGTCGCCGGCATAGACACGGGTCGCCAGCGGCGGCTCGTAGGTCGCGAGCTTCTCGTGATCGGGCAGATCGCGGGTATAGAACTGCACCGTGATGACGGCCGCGACAACGGCAACGCCGATCACCGCCGCGATCGCAGCCAGCACGGTGCCAACAATGCGCATCTGTCAGTGCCCCCTCATGGTCCGCATCCCTCCGCTCAAGGCCGCTGTTCGGTCCACCGTGTTTGTTCTAGGTAAGGTTACGCGGCGCTCGGTGGAAGATGAGCGGCCGACACAGATGTCAGGATTTCACGCTGCTGGGCTGGCCGAATTAAGGCAGACTTGCGAGCTCGACGTCCTGGAAGTAGGCGTGGATCGCGCGCACGATCGCCTGCGCTAGCCGCTTCCGGTGATCCGCGCGGACCAGCAGCTGCTCATCCGTGTGATTGGAGAGAAACCCCATCTCGATCAGCACCGAAGGAACATCGGCGGCCTTGAGAACGGCAAAGCCGGCAAACCGATGGCTTCGCGGCAGCATCAGGGTTTCCTGCTGCAGTTCGGCTGAGAGCACTGACGCCAAACGCACCGAGCGGTTCATCGTCTCCCGCTGGGCGAGGTTGATCAGGATGTTGGCAACATCGGGTGTCGCGGTGCTGAGCTTGATGCCACCGATCAGATCGGCCTTGTTTTCGCGCTCGGCAAGCGCCGCTGCTTCGCGGTCAGACGCGCGTTCCGAAAGCGTATAGATCGAGGCGCCGCGAACGATCGGGTTCGTTTGCGCATCGGCATGGATCGAGACAAACAGATCAGCCTTTGCCCGGCGCGCGATGGCAACCCGGTGGCGGAGGTGGATGAACGAGTCGCCGTTTCGGGTCAGGATGACCTTGTACGGGTGAGAGGTCGTTGCGCGCAGGAGTTCCGCAACCTCGCGCGCCGTGCGCAGCGTGATGTCCTTCTCGCGTACGCCGGATGGGCTGATAGCGCCGGGATCCTTGCCGCCGTGGCCGGGATCGAGCACCACCACCCGCGGTGAGGGCCGCTCGAGCGGCCGCGGCAGCGCCGGTGCCACCCACGCGGTGCCTTGACCCAGCGATGGCGTGAAACTCACAGGGCCATTACTGGCTGGTGTGCTGGCAGGCTCGCTCCGGTTCATTGGTGCGGCGCTCATATCGATGACCAGCCGATAGGGATGGCCATCGCGCGGCGGCAGCATGAACACCTCGCGCAGATCCACCGGTGCGGAAAGCTCGGCTTCGACGCGGGAGTGACCGGGCGTCCGTGGTCCGAACCGGACCCGTTCAAGAAGACCGCGCCGGCCGGGCATTGCCGCCTCGCCGATGGTCCAGTTCACGTCCGGAAGATCGATCACCACCCGGTGCGGATTGGTGAGCACGAAAACGCCATACGCCACCGGTTCGGTCAGCGTCAGCACCAGTCGGGTCACGCTCTCGTGCAAGCCCACCCGCGCATTGATGATGGATGCGGACGGTGCCGCGGCGAGTGCAGCGCCGCCTGGCCACCGCCCCGTCCCATCGGTAACGAGCGTTAGTGCAAGCATGGCCGCAATAATGGCGCACCGTCGGAGGCTACGCCCGATCGCCGCCCAGTGGGCAAGCCGCCAGCCAGAATGAACACGCAACATCATTGGGCCAACGCCAAACCAGGGTGCTCCAGCAGACAACCAGTGTTCCTGCGCTCGCGGCCTTCGAAGGAGGGCACGGCCGCCGACCCGCATAGCGCGAACGGGTCCTGCACGCGGACCGGGATTTTTCCAGATCTGTTATTAGCGTTCAATGGTTAAGCGAATCACTTCAACAAAGAATGCAAACAAGGGAATTGTCCTGTGGCTTTCGTGCGCCTATTGTAACAGGCGAGGGTTTGCCGCGCTTGGCGTCACGGCGCGTATTCGCCGGTCGTTTGTTGGTATCGTGGCAGCCGTGGGGCGACCCTTGAAAGAGTGGGGTCAGGGATCCGTCACCGGATACCCGGCGTTTTTGCGGAGATTTGGATGCTGTTGAGAGCAGCGCGTTCGTTGGGTTGCTTCGAGCCGATTGAAGGCCGAAGCGCCGAGTGCGAGCGCGGCGCCCGCAGTGCAGGTAAAACGTGCCATCGGCGGCTCCGGACGCACCGTCCGAAGCCGCGGGCGGCGCGATGGAGTTTTTTTTATGACAACGAAACGCATGCTTATCGATGCCTCACACCCGGAGGAGACCCGGGTTGTCGTCATCGACGGATCCAGACTTGACGATCTGGATATTGAAGTCTCATCTCGTCGCCAGCTGAAAGGGAACATCTATCTCGCCAAGGTGACGCGCGTCGAGCCGTCGCTGCAAGCCGCTTTCGTCGATTACGGCGGTAATCGGCACGGCTTTCTCGCCTTCAACGAGATCCATCCCGACTACTACCAAATCCCCGTCGCCGATCGGGAAGCCCTGCTTGCGGAGCACGAGGCCGCGCAACGGGCCGCTGATCTTGCTGCGGCCGAGGCAGCCGAGGCTGCCGAGGCTGCCGCTCCCAAGGAGGCCGAAGGCGAGGAGGGCGAAGCCCCCGCCGATCTTGCCGGTATCGATGAGGACGAGGACATCGAGCGGCAACGGCCGCGCCTGTCGACGCGCCACTACAAGATCCAAGAGGTCGTCAAGCGGCGCCAGATCATGCTGGTGCAGGTCGTCAAGGAAGAGCGCGGCAACAAGGGCGCGGCACTGACGACCTATCTGTCGCTCGCCGGCCGTTGCTGCGTGCTGATGCCCAACACCGCTCGCGGCGGCGGCATCTCGCGCAAGATCACCAACGTGGTCGATCGCAGGCGCTTGAAAAAGATCGTCGCCGAGCTCGAGGTTCCGCAAGGGATGACGGTGATCGTGCGCACCGCCGGCGCCGGCCGCAGCAAGGCCGAGATTCGCCGCGACTACGAGTATCTGTTGCGGCTGTGGTCCAACATCCGCGAGACGACGCTGGGCTCGATGGCGCCGGCCCTCGTCTACGAGGAAGGCAGCCTGATCAAGCGCTCGATCCGCGACCTTTACGGCCGGGATATCGAGGAAATCATCATCCAGGGCGAGCCGCAGTACCGCATCGCCAAGGAATTCATGAAGCTGTTCACACCGAGCCACGCCAAGAAGGTGAAGCTCTACGACGACCCGATGGTGCCCCTGTTGCACAAGTATGGTGTCGAGGGGCAGCTCGAAGCGATGCACCAGATGACGGTGCACCTGAAGTCCGGCGGCTACATCGTAATCAATCCGACCGAGGCGCTGGTCGCGATCGATGTCAACTCCGGTCGGGCAACGCGTGAGCGGCACATCGAGGAGACGGCGCTGCGCACCAACCTCGAAGCCGCGGAGGAGATCGCCCGCAACTTGCGTTTGCGTGACCTTGCCGGCCTGATCGTCATCGACTTCATTGACATGGAGGTTACGCGCAACCAGGCGCAGGTCGAGCGGCGCCTGAAGGAGGCGATGAAGAACGATAAGGCCCGCATTCAGCTTGGCCGCATCAGCTCCTTCGGCTTGTTGGAGCTCTCGCGCCAGCGTTTGCGGCCGAGCGTGCTGGAAACGAGCTTTGAGGTCTGTCCGACCTGCTGCGGCGTCGGCGTGCGGCGGACGACCGAGTCGGCCGCGCTCGCGGTTTTGCGCAAGATTGAGGAGGAAGGCATCCTGCAGCGGGCGAGCGAACTCGCGGTAAGCGTGCCGACCGCCGTTGCCATCTATCTGCTCAACCACAAGCGCCGCTCGCTGACGCAGATCGAAGAGCGTTACCGCTTGAACGTCCGGCTGCAGACGGATGACAGCCTGATCGCTCCGGACCATCGCATCGAGCGGCTCAAGGCGGCCCTGCCGGCAGCCGAGGAGGAGGCCGAAGAGGCACCCGAAACCGCCGCCGAGTCGGAAGAGCGCGGCGAAGCGCGCGCCGAGGCGGGCGATCGGGACGACGGCAAGCGTTCGCGGCGGCGTCGACCGCGGCGCAAGCGGCGTCCGGGTGAAGAGCGGGATACGGTCGTCACCGAAACGGGCGGGGAGGCGGTCGCCGTTGAGGGTGATGACGACGACGATATCGCTGCTGCCGATGGCGGGGAGGCCGCTGCGGCAGAGGCTGGTGCTGCCGACGCAGATGCCGAAACCGGCGATGAGCCGGCGCGCAAGCGTCGCCGTCGCGGCAAACGTGGCGGCCGCAGGCGGGCGCGCCGTTCGGACGAGGCGACCAGTCCGCTAGAAGCGGACCAAGGCGAGGAACTGCCGCTGGAAGCGGACCAAGGCGACGAACTCCCGCTGGAAGCGGAGCAGGGTGAGGAACCTCCTCTGGAATCGGACCAGGGCGACGAGCTTCCGCCGGAAGCGGAGCAGGGTGAGGAACCTCCTCTGGAAGCGGACCAGGGCGACGAGCTTCCGCTGGATGCGGACCAGGGCGACGGACTCCCGCTTGAAGCGGATCAGGGCGAGGAATTCCTGCTGGAAGCGACGTTCCAAACCGCCGAGGCCGCTGAGCAAGCCTGGGATGCGGGTGAGCCGAAGGACCGGGAGCAAGCAGCGGAGCAAGCGCGAGTGGACCCAGAGGAAGACAGCGTTGCGGCTGCAACCGCAGAATCCCTGGCTTCGCTGGTGGAACAGCGGGCGAGCGATGGCGGCAACGGCGCCGTTGCGGAACCCGAGGACGCAATGGTTCGCCACGACGAAATGGTTCCCGACGTTCTACCGGCCGCTGCGGAACCAGCGAACACGCCGGTCATTCGGGTCGGCGCCGGCGTCGAGGCAGGCCAGCCGGAGCGGGCACCGCGCCGCCGCTGGTGGCAGCGCCTGCTCGATTAGGCCTGCCAGCGCAGGAGGCGCTCCGCTGCGGCGTTGATTTCCTCAGCCGACCCGGCGAAGGAAAAGCGCACGCATGCGTGCCCACGCACAGGATCGAAGTCGGTCCCCGGCGTGACCGCGACGCCGATCTCCCGCAGCATGCGCCGGCACAGCGCCGCGCTGTCCTTGGTCCGTTGGCTGACGTCGGCATAGAGATAAAACGCGCCATCGGCGGGAGCGAGGCTGCCGAAGCCTGCGGCCGGTAGCGCATCCAAGAGGACAGCCCGGTTGCTGGCATAGCGGCGGACGTTGGCGTCCAGGTTGTCACGGCAGGCGAAGGCGGCGCATGCCGCCCGCTGCGACAGCGTGGGCGGGGAGATGAAAAGGTTCTGCTGCAGGCACTCGACCGGTCGCAGCAGCTCTTCGGGCAGCACCAGCCACCCCAGCCGCCAGCCGGTCATTGAATAGTATTTCGAGAAGCTGTTGACGACGATGGTCTGATCGTCGAACGCGAGCGCCGTCTCGGCGGCGTCGGCATAAGTGATACCGTGATAGATCTCGTCCGAGACCAGCCGGATGGCGCGCCCCCGGCAATAGGTGACCAGCGCCGCAAGCGCATCGCGCGGCAGCATGGCGCCCGTGGGGTTCGCCGGGCTGGCGATGATCAGCCCATCGAGACGGCCGCTGGTGGCGTCCAGCATGTCGGGCGACGGCTGGAAATGGGTTTCCGGCCCGACCGGCAGCAGCACGACCTCGACGCCCAGCGCCTGCAGGATGTTACGGTAGGCCGGATAGCCGGGGACGGCGACGGCGACCCGGTCGCCGGCATCGAAGGCGGCGAGGAAGGCGAGCACGAACGCACCGGAGCTGCCGGTGGTTACCACCACTTGCCGCCAGTCGACGGCAACGCCGTACGTTTCAGCATAGTGATCGGCGATCCGGCGCCGGAGCGGCTCCAAGCCGAGTGCTTCCGTATAGCCGAGCCGATCGGTTGTGAGCGCGGCCTGCGCTTCCCTAAGGACGGCGCGCGGTGCTGGCGTCGATGGTTGGCCGACTTCGAGGTGCAGGACCTCGGTGCCGCGGCTTGCCTCTTCGTGCGCGGCGCGCATCACATCCATGACGATGAAGGGCGCGATGGCGGCTCGGCGGGCGACTTTCCGTTGCAGGGATGCGTCCATCGGGAGCGTCTTCTTCTCGCCTTAGCCGCCAAGGATCGCGAAGCCGAAGCCGCGCTGATCGGTCGCGGCAGCACACGATTCCGGATAGCGGGGCAGGCCTTTCGGGCATGCGATCGCGTTGACGTGGCCTAGCGGCGGCGTTTCAGTCAGTGAATGACCGCGCCGGCGCAACGCCTCGACGCGGTCGGGCGGCAGGGTGCGTTCGATCAGCACGCGGTCGGGCTCGCTGCCGGCATGGACACGCGGCATGTTAACTGCTGCCGATACCGGAGTGTCGGTAAGGATCACGCGCGCGGCGGTGGCGGCGAGCGCGCTTGGTGCCGAAGCGCCGCCGGATGCGGCGGCGGCGAAGCGGAAGCTGCTCACGGCCTCGTTCACGACCAGCAACGGTCCCAGCGCAGTGGCGCCGTGCCCCTCGCTGCCTGGCACGGCTGCCAACACGACGCCGGTGCCGGTAGCGATCCGGCCGCTGCCGAACAGGCTGTTGAGAGTGAGCGCGCAGGTCACGCCGTTGCCGTCGCGGTCGACAGCGACGATCCCGGTTGCCGCGGCATTGAGGGGGACCATGGTCGGGACCTTGGCGAACACGCTGGCGCTGCGCTGGTCACGACGATAGCCGGCCATCGAAGCCGTAGCATGCGCGCGGGTCAGCAGGCCATTTGGATCGGCGGTCGAGGTGCGAGCGCGGTCGGCATCTGCAAACGCCCGCGCGCCCACCTCGACGAGAAGGTGGTCGCGCTCATCGGCTCCGGCCTTTCGAAACCGGTCACCATCACTCAGGATCGCCACCATCTCCGCTGCGATCAGTCCGCCAAGCACCGGCGGGGGAGGGACGTGTACGGTCTCGTTGCCGATTTTGAAGCGGAGTGTATCGCGCCACAGGGGGCGGTAATTGGCGAGATCGGCTTGAGTAAGTGCGTAGCCGGCGGCTTGCGCGGCGGTGGCGAAGGCGGCCGCACCCGGACCGATGTAGAGACCCGCTGGTCCTTCGCTGCGCAAGCGCGAGAGTGTCGCCGCCAGTTCGAGCTGAACGAGCGAGTCACCCTCGCTCAACAAGCGACTTCCGTCCGCGGTGCCGAATGACCGCAGCAGGCCGTTCTTGCCCGCGCTTGTGCCGCGGATCGCCTCGAGGTCCCTTGCGAAGGCCCGCGAAACCGGGGTGCCAAAATGGGCCAGGCGCTCTGCCGGCGCCACCAATTGCGACCAGGGCAGGCGGCCATAGCGGGCGTGCAGGGTGTAAAGGCCGCGCACCATTGCCGGAACCGCGGCGGGCTTGACTGCAGGTGCAGCAACCGGAGCCGGTGCCTCGGCGAGGAAGTCGAGCACACGCACGTCGCCGGTTTTCTGGTCGAAGGCGACACAGATTCCGCCGCCGCCGAGTCCGGTCTGAGATGGCAAGGTCACGCCGAGGGCAAAGGCGACGGCTACGGCAGCATCGACGGCGCTGCCGCCGATCGCTAGCATGTCGCGGCCGATCAAAGCGGCTTGCGGTTCGTCGGCAACGACGGCACCGATGAAGCCTTTGAGCGGCTCGCTTGCCTCGCGCGGACCGTTATCGCCGCTGCAGGCGGCGACGAGGACCAAGAACAGCGCGATCGCGTGTTGACGTGCCGCGCGCGCGAAACCACTTGTCAGGCGTAGGATCAGGCTGTTCGCCTTGCTGTGTCGCATTTCTCTGCTCTGTCTGGCGCTGTTCGCGCTCATCCTCGCGCCGCTCCGCCCGAATTACGCCAGCGAGGGCCGGATATCGCTGATCCGCGATACCGAGATCGAGAGCACGATCCTCGCCTACGCGACGCCGCTCTTCGAGGCGGCCAAGCTCGACCCGCGCGCGATCCGCATTTATCTGGTCAACGACAGGCAGATCAATGCCTTCGTCGCCGGCGGACAGAATCTGTTCTTGAATACGGGGCTGTTGCTGCGCAGCGACGATGCCGGTCAGGTCATCGGCGTCATCGCCCACGAGGCCGGGCATATCGAAGGCGGCCACCTGGCACGCATTCATGACGCGCTCAAGCGCGGCACGGCGGAAACGATTGCCGCCATCGTTCTCGGCGCTGCGGCGGCGGTTGCCGGCCGTCCTGACCTCGGCACCGCGATCGCGCTCGGCGGGCAGGATATCGCGTTGCGCAATTTCCTTCAGTACACGCGCACGCAGGAAGGCGCCGCCGATGCCGCCGCCATGCGCTACCTTGATGGGACGCAGCAGTCGGCGCGACCGCTCTTGAAGTTCTTCGAGACCTTGGCCGGGCAGGAGTTACTGAGCCCGTCACGTCAGGACCCCTACCTCCGGACCCACCCCTTGACTCGCGACCGGATCATCGCCATCGCCGAGTTCGTCGAGCACTCGCGCTATGCCAATACACCGTTGCGCCCGGAGTACGAGCGGCTGTACCGGCGCATGAAGGCAAAGCTGCACGCCTTCCTCGATGATCCGGCCCTGGTGCTGCGCCGCTATCCGCCGACCAACGAGTCGCTGGAGGGGCGCTATGCGCGGGCAATCGCGTTTCACCGCCAGCATCGGTTCGAAGAGGCGCTCACTGGCGTTGACGAACTTCTCTCGGTTTATCCGGATGATCCCTATTTTCTGGAGCTGAAAGGGCAGATGCTATTCGAGACGGGGCGGCCTCAGCAGGCGCTGGCACCCTATCGCCGTGCGAGCGCGCTGCTGCCGGATGCGCCGCTGATCCGCATCGACCTCGCGCGCGTGCTGATGGCGCTCAACGATCCGGCCGTGCTACCGGAGGCAAGGGAGCACTTACGCGTCGCGGTGCTGCGCGAGCCGAACCGGCCGTTTGCCTGGCGCCAGCTGGCCATTGCCCAGGGGCGCAGCGGCGAATTGGGAGAAAGTGCGTTGTCGCTGGCGGAAGAGGCGCTCCTGCTCGGCAAGAAGCCTGAAGCCCGTTTTCAGGCCGGCAAGGCGGCGGCAAGCCTGCCGGAGGGATCGCCCGGCTGGCTGCGGGCGCAGGATATTCTAGGCGCGATTGAGCAAGACAAAGAGAAAGACAACGATCGATGACAGCCGCGCGCGTGCGGCCACGACAGGGAGCATAGACTGCCATGGGTTTCCGTTTCACGTTGATGGCCCTGTTCGGGTTGTTTCTCGCCGCTGCCGTGCCCAGCGGCTGGGGAGGTTCTGCGCCGGCTGCGGCTGCCGAACCGCCCGCGACCCAGCGCGCCGAGATCGAAAAAATCGTGCGCGAATATCTGCTCAACAACCCGGAAACGATCGTCGAGGCGCTGCAGGCCTACGAGACCCGGCGGCACGCCGCTGCCGCAGAGGCTTCGGCGGCCGCGATCGGGCCGCTGCGCCAGGAACTGGAGCGCGATCCGGCCGCGCCCGTCGCCGGCAACCCCAAGGGCGGGACGACGATTGTCGAGTTCTTCGACTACCGCTGCGGCTATTGCAAACGCATGGTGCCGACGATCCAGTCCCTCCTCAAGAGCGATGGCGATATCCGCTACGTGTTTCGTGAGTTTCCGATCCTGGGTCCGGAATCGGTGACCGCTTCGAAGGCCGCGCTCGCAGTTTGGAAGCTGGCACCGGAGAAGTACTTCCCCTTTCACTTGGCGCTGATGGAGAACCGAGGCGCGCTGACCGAGGCGAGGGTGTTGGAACTGGCCCAGGCCCAAGGGGTCGAACCGCAGCGTCTGCGTACCGCGATGGCTGACAGTGCGATCGAGGATCACCTGCGCCGAACGGCCGAACTGGCGCGCAAGATCAACGTGAACGGGACGCCGGCGTTCGTGATTGGCGGCCGGCTGGTTCCGGGCGCGGTCGAGCTTGACAGCCTCAAGGAGCTGATCGCCGCGGCTCGGGCGGGGTGATGTGCGGTCTAAGTCCCTTTCAGCTCGCGGCGTTGGAATGCGGGAGCGGTTGTGGCACCAATTCTGCGGCAATCTCCGTCATGCGTGCGCTCTCCTCCCACAGGCGCAAGGAGGCGGCGCGGTCATGTGCGGCCGGCGACGCGTTTGCCGGCCGGCATTTGATGAAGTAGCGACCATGCATCCCCTCTACTTCGCTGCTGGCGGCGAGATGAATGGAGGTCAAGGCGCCGGTTTCGACATCGGTGGCGCCGCACTTGGCCAGCCACCACAAAAAGCCAGGCAGGAAGCCGTGGCGTACACCGATATCGGTCGCGACAAAGCCTGGATGCAGGGCGTTGACCGTGACCTGCTGCCAGTCGAGCCGGCGCGCGAGTTCATGCGTGAACAGGATGTTGGCGAGTTTGGAGCGCTTGTACGCTTTCCAGCCGTGATAGCCGTGCTTCGCGTGCAGGTCGTCGAAATCGAGCGTGACGCCGCGGTGGGCTTCGGAGGCAACGACAACAACGCGCGCGGGTGCCGCGGCTTGCAGAACCGGCAGCAGCAGAAGCGTCAGCAGGAAATAGCCCAGGTGGTTGAGGGCAAACGTCATCTCGCAGCCCTGGGCGCTTTCCTGCCGCTTGCCGAACATGGCGCCGGCGTTGTTGACGAGCACGTCAAGCCGCCCATGCCGGTCGGCGAACGCGGCGGCCAGGCTGTGGATCGCGGTGTGGTCGGAAAGGTCGGCCTGCAGGAAGTGAACGTTGTCGTTTCCGGATTCGGCGCGAATGGCCGCCAGGGCCGATTGTCCACGCACGGCATCGCGGCCGACGATGGTGACGCATGCCCCGCGCTCCGCGAGTGCCCGCGCGGTGACGCGGCCAATGCCGGCGCTCCCGCCGCTGACAAGGCAGACCTTGCCGCCGAGACTGCCTCCGTCCGCTGCCATGCCGCCCTCCCGAGCCCGGTTGTCCGCGCGTCCGCAATCCAGCTCACCGTGCCTCTGGTCCTGCCGAGACGCAAGGTCCTTGATCGTTGCGCGCGGGTGCCGCTTCTTGTACCTGCCGCGAGCGCTTGGCAGCCGCCGCGGCGGCGGCGCGGAGCACTTGCAAACGCGGGCAGGATGGTCGAAAGACGCCGGCGGCGGTGAGTATCGGATGAGCATCTGGGGCAAGATCATCGGCGGCATGGCCGGCTTTGCGATGGGCGGGCCGTTCGGCGCCATTTTGGGCGCCGCCGCCGGCCATGCCTACGACGCGCTCAAGTTTCCCTCGACGGCAGACTGGCCACCGCGGCTGGGCGGACCGGACACGGGCCGCGCCACCAAGGAGATGATCTTCAGCGTTGCCGTAATTGTGCTCGGTGCCAAGATGGCCAAGGTCGATGGCGCCGTCAGTCGTGCCGAGGTCAATGCCTTCAAGCAGGTGTTCCGCATCCGGGCGGAGGATATGCGCACCGTCGGCCGCATCTTCGATGCCGCCAAGAGTGACGCCGACGGCTACGAGCCGTACGCCCGCCAGGTCGCTGTGCTGTTCAGAGACGATCGGGCGGTGCTGGAGGAACTGCTCACCGGCCTGTTCTGCGTTGCGCGCGCCGATGGCGAGATCACCCGCGCCGAACTCAGCTATCTGCGTCACTTGGCGGAAATCTTCGGCCTCGCAGGCATGGATTTCGAGCGGCTCCGGGCGCCATTCGCTCAGGCGCGGGCCGCGGATCCATATGCGGTGCTGGGCGTCGCCGTGAGCGCCAGCAACGAGGAGATCAAGAAGACCTATCGCCGCCTGATCCGCGAAAACCACCCCGATGCGCTGGTCTCGAAGGGGCTGCCGAAAGATTTTCTCAAGGTCGTCAACGAGCGTATGGCGACCATCAATGCCGCCTACGATCAGATCGCCAAAGAGCGGGGGCTCAAATAGCCTTTCCCGTACAGCCCCGGACGGCGCCGCCGCCCGTCCTGACGCCGCTCGATCTGACCGCCGCGCTCGCCGTGGTCGTGTTGTGGGCCTTCAACTTCATCGCCGGCAAGATCGGTGTGCAGCAGTTTCCACCGCTGTTTCTGATCGCGTTGCGCTTTGGCCTTGTCGCGCTGCTGCTGGCGCCGTACCTGCGGCAGCCGCTCGGTCGGCGCACCCGGCGGGTCATGGTGCTGTCGGTCGTGTTCGGCTGCTGCCATTTCGGCCTCTTGTTCTTTGGCATGTCGGGCGTTGATGCCGGGCCGGCGGCGATCGCGGCGCAACTGACCGTGCCGTTCAGCGCGCTGCTCGCATTTTTCGTCTATCGCGAGCGTTTGCGCCGCTGGCAGATCCTCGGCATGGTGGTCGCATTTTCGGGCGTCTACCTCTTGGCCGGTGCGTCCGGCAGCCCATTGAGCGTGCCGCACCTTTTGGCGGTGGTCGGCGGTGCGCTGGCCTGGTCGGTGTCCAACCTCCTGATCAAGGGGTTGGGTCAAATGAACGCGTTCCAGCTCAATGCCTGGGTTGCCGCGCTCGCCGCGCCGCAGCTTCTGGGCTGGAGTTTGCTGTTA
>ERZ795053.2629-NODE-2629-length-21490-cov-15.566923_pt1 | contig 21490 bp, 16 predicted proteins | sample MGYA00375137_ERZ795053 | MGnify/ENA primary metagenome ERZ795053 (study PRJEB30182, sample SAMN05720284) | activated sludge metagenome | isolation source: Anaerobic digester | place: Hong Kong | collected 2014-12-17 ...
TTATAATTCAGGAATTTACCTGTACTTGTCCGGTTAACATAAACTTAATATTCATTTAAACGTGGCTTAAAATACTTCCGGTTTTGAATGGGTTACTTTGCAGCCATAAATCAACCCATAAAAACCATGAAAAAGATTTTGATGTTTGCCCTTGTTGCATCGGTAGCCCTTTTTACTGCCTGCAAGGATGATGAAGAGACCTTCAACGCTCCGTCAGTAGCTACTCCGGACCCCTCGTCTGCAGAATTCAATGCGGAAGTTGAGCTTACTTTTAATTATACCACTGATGCAGGATATAAATCGGCCAGTGTTTCAGCAACCAACGGAACCGCAACCATTAAGACCGGTGGAACAGTTGGTTCGGCATCAGGAACCGTTGTTGTTACTTTTGTCGCTGGCGATCAGGCTGGTGCCGGGAGTGTGGAACTTTCAATTACAGACAATGCTGATCAGACCTCAAAAGCCACCGCGGTAATCAGCGTGCTTGAGGAGCAGATCATCTTTAATGTTGATGGCAATATCACCGCCAATACCACCTGGGAAACCGGAAAGGTGTACGTTTTAAAAAGCCGTATATCTGTCGTTTCCGGAGTTACCCTGACGATTGAGCCTGGTGTTGTAGTAAAAGGCGAAGCCGGAACAGGCGCCAACGCCACCGCCCTGATCATTGCCCGGGGAGCACAGATCAAGGCTGAAGGTACTGCTGAAAAGCCGATTATCTTTACTTCGATTGCCGACGAAATCATGCCCGGCCAGGTAGCCAGTCCCAACCTTGACCCGACCCTGAACGGTTTGTGGGGAGGTTTGCTGGTGCTGGGGAACGCCCCCATTTCAGCAAGTGCGGCATCGGTGCAGATTGAAGGAATTCCTCCTTCAGACCAGAACGGTTTGTATGGTGGTTCTGATGCGAATGACAACTCTGGTGTTATCAAATTCATCTCTATCCGTCACGGTGGCGCCAATATCGGCGAAGGAAATGAGATCAACGGTCTTACCCTGGGTGGGGTAGGAGCTGGTACGATCATTGAAAATGTGGAAATTGTAAGCAATCAGGACGATGGTATAGAATGGTTTGGCGGTACCGTTAATGTTAAAAACGCGGTTATCTGGAATACCGGTGACGATGCTGTGGATACCGATCAGTCGTGGGGAGGAACACTTGATAATTTTATAGTGATCAATCCCGGGGATGAATGTTTTGAGCTTGATGGTCCTGAAGGAGCAATGGCGGCCAAACATACCATCAAAAACGGAACCGTTTATGCAATGGACGCCGATGGTTTGGTTGATAATGACGCCAACTCTTATGTTGACATGATGAACGTTTACTTCCGCGATCTTAAAACAGGGCAGGATTTTGATCAGCTCCCGGTTGATTACGCCTGCACATTCAGTAGCCTTGAGGCTACAATACCTGATGGAGCAGCTGTCGCTGATTTCTTCAAAGATGGATCAGAAGCTTTTGTAACCGCTGTTGCAGCCGGTGCCAGCACAGTTGGTGCTGACCTCTCGAAATTCGAAGGATGGTCCTGGGCCCATGTTTCAGGTTCATTAAAATAATCAGATTTATTAAATAATTCAAAGCCCGCGGGTTATACCCGGCGGGCTTTATCAACGCCTGGTGACTAATAACAAACCCAAAATTATGCGTTCTATTAAATTGTTTCTTGTTTTGCTGTTGACAACATCGATGGTTGCTGTTCTTCACGCTCAGAATGGTTTTATCCGCGGCAGCGTATTTGATGATGCGACCGGCGAAACATTGCCGGGAGTAACAATATTTGCGGAGGGAACGACAAATGGCACCCTCACGGATTTTGATGGTAAATTTAACCTTAGCATTGCTCCCGGCACTTACAATCTCAGGATTTCCTTCATATCATATGAAACCATTAATTTGAAAAATATTAAGGTTGAAGCGGGAAAGGTTAGTCTTTTTGAGAACCTCAGGCTGAAGGAAGCCAAAATTGAACTGACAGAAGTCACCATTACTGCTGAGGCCGTGCGGAATTCGGAAGTTGCGCTTCTGACTATGAAGCAAAAATCGGCAAATCTCATTGACGGAATTTCAGCAGCCAATTTCAGAAAAATAGGAGACTCCGATGCTGCCTCATCCATGAAAAGGGTAGCCGGTGTTTCAGTTGAAGGCGGTAAATATGTATATGTACGTGGGTTGGGCGACAGGTATTCCAAAACAATTCTTAACGGGATGGATATTCCGGGAATCGATCCTGACCGGAATACGGTGCAGATGGATTTATTCCCGACCAATATTGTGGATAATATTATTGTCCACAAATCCTTCAGTGCCTATCTTCCGGCTGATTTTACCGGTGGTGTGGTTGATATTGAAACCAAAGATTTCCCCGAGTTAAAAACCGGCAATGTGTCTTTAAATCTGGGTTATAATCCGGAGTTTCATTTCAATAAAGATTATCTTACCTATGAGGGTGGAAAAAATGATTTTCTCGGGTTCGATGACGGAACCCGCGCCATACCCGCAACTGATAACATTCCGCAATTCTCGGAGGTAGCGGGAAATCCTGATGGGGAAAAAGGGTTGCGGTATAAAGAGATTCTTAAAGGATTTAACACCGTGATGGGTGCCACCCGCGAAACCAGTCTGATGGATTTCAGCCTGGGGGTTTCTGTTGGCAACCAGATACCGAAAAACAAAGTGACCTGGGGCTACAACGCATCTCTTTCTTACAAAAACACTACAGAGTATTACAAAAACGCGGAATATGGCCGGTATGGGGTTGATCCGGCAAAACCGGATTTTTATGAAATGGAATACCGTGAGTTTCAGAAAGGCGACTATGGAGTCAACAGTGTTATGCTCAGCGCAATGGCTGGTATTGCAATGAAAACCAAATACTCCAAGTTCAGACTTAATATACTTCACCTTCAGAACGGAGAGAAAAGAGCCGGCATTTTTAATTACAGCAATTCGGATCTTGGAGCAGTTTTTGAAGGTGTTCAGCATAACCTGGAATATACCCAGCGGTCCATGACAAATGTTTTATTGAATGGTAAGCATATGTTTTCTGATAATAACTGGCAAATTGAATGGAAGCTATCTCCTTCACTTTCAAAACTGGATGACCCTGACATTCGTTTTACCAGATATGAAATAAAAGAGGAAAAATATATCATCGGAACGGAAGCTGGTTTTCCTGAGCGCATCTGGCGGGAACTTGATGAAGTCAGTTTAACCGGAAATTTTGACATCAGCAGGAATCTGCTTGTTTTTGGAAGCAAGTCTCAGTTGAGATTCGGTGGTCTTTTAACACGCAAGGACCGGAGTTTTATAATACGTAACTTTCAGTTGAATGTCAGGAATATACCTTTGACCGGCGATCCGGATGAATTGTTCTTCCCTGAAAATTTATGGCCATATAATGGGAATGCTTCACGGGGGACTACTTTTGAAACGCCCTTTATTCCGGTTAACCCAAATCAGTTTGATGCAAACAACCTGAATACGGCAGGCTATCTTTCATGGGAAGTGTCGCCATTGAAATACCTTAAACTGATTGTGGGAGTAAGAACTGAAATGTATCAGCAGCGGTATACCGGACAGAATCAATTGGGTGATATTGTGCTTGACAATGAAAAAGTGCTGGACGATCTGGATGTATTTCCGGCTGCCAATGTTATCTTTAGCCTTAACCAAAGCCAGAACCTGAGGTTTTCTTACTCTAAAACCATTGCACGCCCTTCTATGAAAGAACTTTCGTTTGCTGAAATTTTTGATGCAATTACCGGCAGGACTTTTATCGGAGGTTTATTTACTGACGCCAATGATCAGCTGGGCATTACCTATTGGGACGGTAATCTGACAAGCACCCGGATTGATAATCTTGATGTAAGATGGGAAATGTTCGGGAAGGGCGGTCAGACAATTTCATTCGGAGCTTTTTACAAATATTTTAAAGATCCCATCGAAATTGTACAGTATTTTACGCAGGCAGGTGCTTTCCAGCCGCGTAACGTCGGTGATGGCCAATTGCTTGGTCTGGAAGCTGAATTCAGGAAAAATCTTGATTTCCTGTTTCCTTCACTTTCCGGAATCAGTCTGAGCTCTAATTTTACTTATAGTTTTTCACGGATCAGGCTCAGTTCCACCGAGTATGAATCGAGGCTTGCCAACGCTAGAACTGGCGAAACAATAGATGAATACCGCAGCATGGCTGGACAAGCGCCCTTCATTATCAATGCCGGATTAGCTTACGATGGCTCCGGCAAAGGGATCTTCAACGGGCTTGAGGCTGGTTTATATTACAATGTCCAGGGCCCCACCCTCGAAGTGGTGGGGATTGCCGACCGGCCGGACGTATATTCCAGGTCGTTCAACAGCCTGAACCTGAACATCAACAAAACCTTCGGCGAAAGCAAAAAACTGCAGCTGGGGCTCAAAATTGAAAATATCCTGGGTGATGTTAAGGAATCTGTATTTCAGTCGTTTGAGGCTGCAGACCAGTTCTATACCTACCTCAATCAGGGGCGCACGATCCAGCTCAGGCTTGGATACAGGTTCTTTTAATTCAACAAAATTAAAAAACTGAACCGCCAGGCCGGAAATCCTGAAAGTTCAGTATATTTATTCACCGGTAATTTTCAATACGACCATAAACGATGAAACAATCAATCATAACCGCCATGTTGCTGCTGATCGCCGGATTTGCATTGGCGCAGGGGCTTGAATACAAGGATGGCTTGTATTACAAAAAGGGGATGCTCTATACGGGGACGCATACCGAGCATTTCGAAAACGGCAACATCTCCGTTGAACTTTCGGTTAAAAACGGTCTCGAAGACGGAATCGTGAATTACTACTTCGAGAATGGCCTGATAAGGGAGCAACGTGAGTACCTCGAAGGAAAGAAGAACGGCACCTGGCAAACCTGGAACGAAAACGGGGTTAAAGTTGCCGAAGCGTCCTACAAGTCAGATGTTAAGCACGGACCATGGAATATCTGGAGCGCGGACGGTATAAAACTTTATGAAATGCATTATACCGAAGGCGTAAAAACCGGAATCTGGAAGCAATGGGATGAAGAGGGTAAGCTGATTATGGAGCGTGATTTCGGCAATTAGGCTTATCATAACTTTCAAGAGAAGGACAGAGCGGGCGTTTCTGTCCTTTTTTGGTTTCAGTCGATCGCGGATTAAGTATCTGACAATGCAAAAATGATCAGTTGCCTGTAATCAGCGCAATGCTGGTTGGGCTGATTACAGACACCAAACCGGGGTTGCCCGCATAAAATCAATAGCCCGGTCCAAAAGGGATTCCTATTGATTAATCCGGGTTTAACCGGCTTGCAGTTGACAGTTGCGGGACTCTCTTGTTTCTTTTCACAACTATGTAGTTATTGACCTCTTTCGGACGAGGAGGTACGCGCCAACAGGGTGCGGTGCAGACGCTCTTCGAAAATCAGATATACAAGACAGTCCCCGGAACACGTGGAGTGCTTCCAGTGCAAAGCTCTGCGGAATTCATTAAACGAACGCTGAAAATCCCGGCATCCGGAAGTAATGGAACGACGATGGTACGCTTGTGATAACGGGTGATTCTTAAAGATGGCTTTATCGTAAAATTATATTATCCCTGACAGAGAACTTCTGCCTTTATTTTATAATTTTATTAACTGCACCTGCCAGGCGCGGCCCATCTAAAGAGGGTTGTCTTGCTTTATTCTGTCTGAATGATTTATCTTATTTAAATTCATGAGTTTATGATCAAAACCCTGCGAACTATTTCAATATTGATTCTGTTGGTTTTAATCAGTTCTGAAGGCTTCCCGCAGCGCCGTATGGTGGCCGAGTGGGAACCGGCTTTTGGCACCCTTATTCGCTGGCCGCTTGGTATACCGGGCGATCTTGTTGTTGAACTTGCCCGCCATGATACGGTTTATGTGCTGGTTGAAAATTCAGCTCAGCAGTCGCAGGCTTCCTATACTTTCTCTTCTTATGGTGTGAATCTGAATCATTGCCGTTTCATTACTGCCAATACCTGGTCGCACTGGACGCGTGACTGGGGGCCGCATTATGTATTTAACGAAAACGGGCAGGCCGGAATAGCCGATCCCATGTTCGAGGGTTATCCCTGGGTGCCGGGGTGCAATGCAAAAACTGCTTCGTATTCAATTCGCGAACCGCGGGGTTATGAAGAAGATGATGCTGTTAATATTACGCTGGCTGAAGAATTAGGATTGCCACTAATCAGTTTCACGGCATATCTCACAGGTGGAAACATCATGACCGATGGTCAGGGGAGGGCCTTTTCCACCCGGCAGATGCTGGATGAAAGTGCACAGTTTTGCAACGAAGTATGTTTCATGAACATAGCGGAAGAGTTATTGGGGATACAACAGTATTTTATTACTGAAAATCCTGAAGTATATGGAATACAGCATATTGATTGTTATGCCAAGTTCCTGGATGAGGAGCGTATTCTTGTGAAAGACCTTCCCCAGGGCCATCCTGAATATGAGTGCGTCAGGCAACTGGCTGAATATCTTTCAGGCCAGAACAGTTGCTACGGAAGACCCTATGAAATTCACCGCATTTATTGCCCGGTCATAACCGGAGATGAAGTTCCTGCATACACCAATTCATTGATACTAAACAAAAAAGTGCTTGTTCCTTTATTCGGCATACCGCAGGATGAGCAGGCATTGCAGACCTATCGTGACCTGATGCCGGGATATGAAGTCATTGGTTTTACCGGCAGCTGGTATTATTACGATGCCCTGCACTGCCGTACTATGGGTATATTTGACCCGCAAATGCTTGTAATGCGGCACAAGCAGCCCCATATGACCGCAGCAGGTTTTCCGGCAAATATGATACTAAAAGTTGACGACCGCAGCGAAACCGGATTGCTTCCTGAAAGTCTGAATCTTTACTGGAGGGAGCAGGGAAACATTCAGTGGAATGTTTTGCCGCTTCAGCCCATGACAGGACCCGATAGTCTGTATGCCCAATTACCGGCTTTTGCTGACGGCAAAGTAATTCAGTATTACTTTACCGCTGCTGATTTATCGGGCAGAGCGGAAAAGTTGCCGCGTACCGCTCCCGGAGGCTATTATTCCGTTGAGTATTCTGATCTGCTTGTCCCTGTCTCAAATAAGGAAAATGTCACCCGATTATCGGTTTTCCCGATGCCATTCAATACGTGTATAACAGTTCGGTTTACCTCCCTTGTAAATGGAGAAGTGAACGCCAGGTTGTATGATGTTACAGGCCGGCTTGTTAGTGAAATAAGAAAGCAGGGAATCGCTTCAGAGGTAACTGAATTTAATTTTTTTACTGGTAATCTGGACAGGGGTTTTTATCTGTTGGGCGTTTACTCCGGCGATGCTGCGGTCTCAGTAAAGATCTTAAAGGATGAATAAATTGCTGATCTCATGAATTTAACATTCTGAGTTTTAGTTCAGGTATAGTGGCACAGACGCGGACTTCCACGCCAACAGGAGATGCCCGTACTCAGCGCAATCAGCATTTTGCTGAACAAAAACCAGACCGGGGTTACCCGCATAAAATCAATAGCCCAGTCCTGTTGGATTTTCTATAGAGTTTTCCGGGATAAAAAAACAGCCCGGCGGAGACCACCGGGCTGTTCAGAAGATATATGGGAAAAATCAGCGGTTATTGTCAAGTTTGATGTCGATTTCTTCCTGCTCATTGGCTTGCAGTTCAAGGTTCTCAACCAGGCTGCTTTTGTATGAGATCATCGACAACACCAGGTTATATTTTCCGGGCTCCAGTCCTTCGATGTTGAAATTTCCGTCAAAATCGGTGTATACCTTAGTATCGGTTCCTTCAACAAGGATCGCGACCCCTGCAAGTGTTTCACCTGACTGCAGGTCGACCACTTTTCCGCTGATGGAAGCCGTGGCGGCCGGAAGTTTTGTCGGGTGCAGGCCTGCAAATGCGGAAACAGACACCAGGGTGAGGGCGATGATTACTGTGAGTATGCTGATGGATTTTTTCATGGCTTTGGTTTTTTAATGATGCAAAAATAATCCGGCACCATTAAGCCAGTTTAAAGCCAATATTAAATGAATGTTAAGTTTTAACCGCCTTGCTTATTTCAGTCGTGCAACAACGGGATGAAGCGGATTCAGCAGCGGCTGAAGCTGCCGGTAGGGCAGAAAGATATTGATTGCTCCGGTTTCAGGGCCTGCTATCTCATAGATATTATAATGACAGAGGATGCCGTACGCGGTTAAGGCGAAATGCTGCGGCGCAGGGATTTCATTGCTGAAGTAACCGTAACCGGTAAGGTCGGCGGTGGGATCGATGCCTGTTTTGCTGCATACTGCGTTACGCAGAAGTGCGGCAAGGGATGCGGAGGCTTCCGGCATGAAAATATCCGTGAATGACACCTTTTTGCCTTCCAGGGCGTCAAAAACAAGGAAGCGTCCCATCTCCAGCCCGCTGTCACCACCGGTGTAGGCATAATCACGCAGATAAAGGCTGATAACGTTATTCCCGTTGTAAACGACCGTCAGCAGCCGTGATTTCTCCCAGTTCAGAAAACGGTAATTGTCTTCAATGTCAATTCCGGCGTTGCTGGTCTGGTATTGACTGAAGAACGCGGATTCATTGTTCTTCAGCATGGCAACCGGCTCACCGGCCGGTTCACTTCTGAAGAGTTCCCTGAAAACCAGTCCGGTTAATTGGTCGCGGAGGATGCCGTATTTGTTGCCGGGAAGACTTAAAAATGTCGATTCATAAGAGGCCAGGGGTGAACCTGGCTGAGCGGTCAGCGGCTGTATGGATGCCACGGCAATGACATCAAAAGGCCCGGACCCTTCCGGCAACTGAGGCGACATTTCGAAGGGACTTTCCTCATCATCATGATGCCATTTTCCAAAGAGAACTTCGCTTTCGCTGAGGCTTCCGCTGATAACAATTTTATCGGAAGTTTTATCGCGCAACTCAAGCAGGCCTTCCGGCGAAATCACACCATGCAGAAATACAGGCGCTCCGGCAGAAAAATGATTTTGAACAGTTCCGGTAATCTTTGAACCGAAAATGACAAAATCGGCGGTAACCGCTTCCTCGTTGTCGATGTTCCCTTTCAGATGAAGGTAACGGTCCTGGGCCTTTGCGGTAATAAAGCAGGCCATCAGCAGAATGGCCGGCAGGAAATATTTCGGAAATGTGCTTCTCATGGTGCAAGGTTGTATTTAATGATAATCTCTTTCCCCGAAAAGGGCAGTGCCGATCCTGACCATATTGCTGCCTTCCTCAATGGCAATGTGGTAGTCGCCCGACATGCCCATGGACAGCGTGTCAAATTCTTCCTTTCCGGAGAAAAAAGTGCGGGAAAGGTGGTCAAAAAAGGTTTTCAGTGCGGCAAATTCATTCCTGACCACATTGTCATCGTCTGTAAATGTTGCCATGCCCATCAGGCCCCTGATTCTGACGTTTTTCATCGCCGGGAACTCATCATTGTGCAGGATTGCCTTCACCTCCTCTTCGTCCAGTCCGAACTTGCTCTCTTCTTTAGCGATAAATACCTGAAGCAGGCAATCGATAACCCTGCCGGCCTTTTCGCCCTGGCGGTTGATTTCTGCCAGCAGTTTTAGCGAATCTACGCTGTGGATCAGGTGCACAAACGGCGCGATATATTTGACTTTGTTGGTTTGCAGGTGTCCGATCTGGTGCCAGCGGACATCGCCGGGCAGCAAAGGTTGTTTTTCGGTCATTTCCTGCACCCTGTTTTCGCCGAAATCGCGCAGACCCATCCTGTAGGCCTCTTCAAGAAGTTCAACGGGCCGGGTTTTGGTCACGGCAACCAGGGTTACGTGAGGCGGGAGCTCCTGAAGGATGTAATTGATATGCTCCGACAACATTTCCATTATACCAGTGATTGTTTCTGCAAATGTAGATAAAAAAGCGGGTTGCATCCGGAAGGAGCCATGAAGGGCCGGGAAATATAGCCTGTGAAAAGTATTGTGCAAAAATTCAGGAACTTACTCAGCCGGCAGAAATGCAGATCGCTGCGTTTATTATCTTTGCTTAAAAATCGTACAATGCGACAGTTTATCAGATATATCCCGTTTTTCTTCCTGCTTTTCATGGCTTTTGTCCTGCTGTCCTGTTCCGGCAAGGATAAAAATGATGAGCCGTTACCGGATAATTCAGGCCCTTCTTTTGAGGCATTGGAAATTTTTCTGGCAAACCGTGCAGCCTACCTTGTTTTTTCGGAGCCGGTATATCAGGGCGGTACCATCCGCCAGCCTTTGACCGCCGAAAGTTTCAGCATTGTGTTGCAGGGAGGTACTGCGGTGCTCGACAGCGTGAAAGTCACTTCAGCAACGGGTGATTCGGTGGTAATTATTAATCTTCATATCCGCGGGCTGGTGAGCGGGGAAGAGACCCTTACCATCCGGCCGGCAGGCGCTGAAGCCATCGTCAATGCCCGCGCTGTACCCATGGATTCAGCAGCCGTTATTGCTGCAACCCTGCAAGATCCGGGAATCATTGGCAGCTGGATATCCACCGGCGAAAACCTCTCGGTACTTTTCGGGCAGTTCGGGTTTGATTCTGTTAAAATAGTCTATGGCCATGACGGGAACTACACATATACATCGGTAACTACCGGCGGCATGAAAAATGTGCTTACCGGAACCTATGTACAGGAAAAAGTTCCGGGCAATGCCATCCGGAAAATCCGGATGAACCAGCTGAGCCCGGTTACCGCCACCATTGAGGGGATTTTTCAACTTGAAAACGGTGAACCCGTCAGGATGATCTACGAAACCGCCCAGACCGAACCTGCCGTTGCCGGACTCACGCCCCCTACGCCAGAGGCGGGCTTTGGCAGCACCGGGCTGACAGGCAGTGACAATACGCAGGTGTATGTCCGGGTGTTGCCGGAATAAAGGAAGTAACCTGTCTGACTGAGGAGAACGCTATGTCGGTACGTCTGAAAGATTTTACACAATTTGCCAATGCGCTGCTGCCGCACGAAGTTGCGTACCTTAAATCGGTGAACCATTTCAAGGATCAGGAGAATATTGATATTCTGGACCTGATTTATCACAATACCCACAACCCCGAACATACCTTTCCCTACAAAACATCCATCGATAAACGCAAGTACTCAAACCTGAAGATCTGGATCAATTCCAGGCTGAAGGCCCTGGATGTGGATGCCTACTACGAATGGCTGATGGAGATTGACCGTAAGATCATGACCGATACCATACTGCCACGCGAAGAGGATGTGCTGATCCGCCTGATCCGGGGTTTCAGAAATCCGCCTTTTTACTTTGTCCGTTTTTACGAAATCATACGGAATTACCGGTTTTACCTGCTGATCCGGTTCCGTCACCATTATAACCGTATTGTTGACCGTTTCCTGGTTGATTATCAGGGCCTGTATGATGAATGCTTCGCGGTAAACAGGCAGTTGCACGAAGCTACCATTGACATTGTGAATCAGTATGCCCGCAACGATACGGATTCACGGAAATGGGAAGCCTGGCTGACAGGGATTTTTTATAATGTCAACCTCGACGGATTGAACCGATATCTGGCCATTGTCAGGCTGACACTGATCTATTTTAACTACCGGGAATACGACAAGCTTGACCGCATTTACGATGATCTGGATGGTATGCTGCGAAACGGGGAGTTTTATGCGCGCCGGATTCTGCAGAATTATTATGCCAACAGGGTTATGCTGCATTCAAGGCGAAACGAGCCTGAAAAAGCGATAGAATACGGATTTCTTTCCATCCGTCAGCATTCGGGCGATTACCTGCACTACGTGAACAACCTTTGTGCAGTATTGCTCCGGCAAAACCACAATTCCCGGGCGCTGAAGCTGATGCAGGATTCGTTTCCCGAATTGAAAAATACCAGAAGTCATCACAACCGTGTCGGATTCGCTTCATTCTATATACGGGCGCTGAATGAAAACAAACGTGCCCGTGAGGCCGAAAGCTATGCCGAAACCTTTCTGAACGGTTACAAAGAGCAGATATTTGAATTCCGCTGGCACACGTTTTTCTCTGCTTACTGTCAATCGCTTATTATGCTTGAAAAATACGGCAGGCTGCTGCATATTGCCCGGCGTTACCGCCTGATGGACCATGAACTGGAGTACCGGCAGCGGGCGGTATATATACCCACCATCAGCTGGTACCATTCCGTTGCCGCCTACAAGGAGTGCCATATTAACGGGGAGGAGTTGCGCACCCGGATTCATGAGCCGGCCGTTCCATTGCTTCACGATGCCCATAAAACCCGGCTGATGTTATTGCTGGGCCGTGAGTTGCACCACCATATCCCGGAATTATTCCAGCCCGACGGGAGTTTTAACAAAGCGGAGAGTTCCTGATACTGTCATTCAGGCAATTGATGTCATGGTTTCTTTACGGATTCCCTGCTTTATTTGTGTTATGGAAGTCAGGCTATAGGATTTATTTAATATAACAGCTGATATACAATAATATAGCTATACATTAACTGGTAAAAGTGCCAAAAGTCAGCCCCATCGAATTGAGGATCCGGTTTTGTTGCCGGAGATAATGGTGATTACTTCGCTGTAGAAATAGAGAAACCAAAGCGCAGTTATTATGAGAGAAGTTGTGATTGCCTCGGCTGCCCGCACCCCCATAGGGTCATTCGGCGGCACGCTTTCCGGTCTGAACGCCGTTGAACTGGGTACCATCGCCGCCAGGGAGGCCATCGTCAGGGCGGGAATTGATCCTGCATTGATTGACGATGTGATTGTTGGTAATATATTGTCTGCAGGGCTCGGGCAGAATGTGGCGCGCCAGATTTCCGTTTATGCCGGTGTCCCTGAAACGGTTACCGCGATGACCATCAACAAGCTGTGTGGTTCAGGCCTTAGGGCGGTAAGCATGGCGGCCCAGTTTATTATGCTTGGCGATGCAGACATCATACTTGCCGGCGGAACGGAAAGCATGAGCAATGCACCATACCTGCTTCCCAAGGGGCGTTTCGGCTACCGAATGGGCGATGGGAAAATCATTGACTCCATGATCCACGACGGGCTTACGGAGACTTTCAATAATTATCATATGGGCGTAACCGCTGAGAATATAGCCAAACGCTGGAACATCAGCAGGGAGGAGCAGGATGAGTTCGCGCTCGGAAGCCAGCTGAAAGCGGAAGCCGCACAGAAATCCGGAAAGTTTACGGATGAGATTGTAAAGGTATCGATTCCCCAGCGCAAAGGCGAGCCTGTGGTTGTGGATACCGATGAATATCCCAGGCATGGCACAACCCTGGAGAAACTTGCCAAGTTGCCTCCTGCTTTTGATAAGGCCGGCACCGTGACCGCGGGAAATGCATCAGGCATCAACGACGGGGCGGCAATGCTGGTGGTGATGTCGAAGCAGAAAGCCGATGAACTGGGCGTTAAACCACTGGTTACCATCCGGTCGTATGCCTCGGTAGCCCTTGACCCCACCATTATGGGATACGGACCTGTGCCCGCTTCAAGGAAGGCGCTTGAGAGGGCCGGCTTCACCGTTGATCAGCTTGATCTGGTGGAAGCCAATGAAGCATTCGCTTCCCAGTCGATTGCGGTAGTCCGCGACCTGGGCCTCAATCCCGAAAAAGTAAATGTAAATGGCGGCGCCATCGCGTTGGGTCATCCCATTGGCGCTTCCGGCGCAAGGATACTTACCACCCTGATTTACGAAATGAAGCGCCGGAACGCCCTTACGGGACTGGCAACCCTCTGTATCGGAGGCGGGATGGGAACTTCAATAATTGTACAGCAATAAAAAAAGTCAGGATAAAAAACCTATAGAACAAACCAATGAAAAGACTCGAAAATAAAGTAGCCATCATTACCGGAGGCGCCGACGGAATAGGCAAAGCTACCGCCATCCGCTTTGCTGCGGAAGGGGCTGTGGCCGTTATATGGGACCTTAACGCTGAAAAAGGGATGCTGCTGGCGGAGGAAATCAGACAAACGGGCGGACAGGCTGAGTTTTTCAAAGTAAACACTTCCGATTACGGGCAGATTGAGAAAGCGGCAGCCGGCGTGGCCGGGAAATACGGTAAAATAGATATCCTCATCAATAATGCCGGGATCACCCGCGATGCATCCATGAAAAAGATGAGCGTGGAACAATGGCAGCAGGTAATAGATGTTAACCTCAGCGGCGTGTTCTATTGCACCAAAGCCGTTTCCCCTTACATGGTCGACAAAGGTTACGGACGTATTCTGACTACCTCCTCGGTAGTGGCGCTCTATGGCAATTTCGGCCAGACAAATTATGTGGCCACCAAAGCCGGCGTGATCGGGATGACAAAAACATGGGCGCGGGAGTTCGGCCGTAAAGGAATCACCGCCAATGCGGTCGCTCCGGGATTTATCGCTACCGACATGGTGGCGGCCATGCCCGAAAACGTGCTGGCTTCCATGCGCGAAAAGGTTCCTTCAGGTAGGCTGGGAAAGCCCGAAGAGATTGCATCGGCTTTCCTGTTTCTCGCCTCCGATGAGGCTGCCTATATCAACGGGGCCGTATTGAGTGTCGACGGGGGAATAACCATTTAACACGACTTGCAATGCGAAACGCAGTGATCCATTCCACCGGCGCTTACGTCCCCGAAAGGGTGGTGCCAAACAGCTATTTTGATGAGCTGCTGGGCGAAAATGTCAGCGACTGGCTGGTTGAGAATGTACATATTCACGAACGCCGCTGGGCTGCCGAAAATCAGTCAACCGCCGATTTGTGCATACCTGCCGCCCGGCAGGCCTTGGAAAGGGGAGGGGTGAAACCCGAAGAGATCGGCCTGCTGGTGATCTCTACCGATACGCCGGAATTTATTTCGCCCTCTACGGCCTCTAAAGTCCAGTACGAACTGGGATTGGTGAATGCCGGTACCTTTGACATCAATACGGCTTGTGCCGGATTTGTGACCGCCCTTGATATCGGCGCCAAATACATCAGGGCCGATGAACAATACCGGTATGTGATGGTCATTGGCGCCTATGCCATGAGCAAATATCTCAATCTTAAAGACAAAAAAACTGTCACCCTCTTTGCTGACGGTGCCGGGGTGGTGATACTGAAAGCAGAAGAGGATGCAAAACGCGGTTTCCTGGCCAGCGAATTGCTTACCCAGGGCCAGTATTACGGATATATGGGCATATATGCCGGCGGCACTTTTCAGCCGGTGAACAGCCAGGTAATTGAAAAAGAGGATCATCTGCTGAAGTTTGTTCAGAAATTTCCCAAAGAACTGAATCCGGAGATGTGGAGCAGGATGGCCACCGACCTTACCCGCAGGATAGGGGAAACCCCTGGTTCGGTGGATCATTATTTTCTCACGCAGATCAACATCAACAGCATCTGGGAAACCATGGACCGGCTCGGCGTGGAGCGTGAAAAAGCCCATACCATCATGCAGTATTACGGTTATACAGGATCTGCCTGCATCCCCCTTGCCTTTGACGATGCTGTAACCAAAGGGAAGGTGAAGCGGGGGGATTTGCTGGTATTTATCGGTTCGGGAGGCGGACTGGCCTTCGCTTCTGCAGCCTTCAGGTACTAAACGGACCTCATCAGGAATCTCTATGTAATGAAATTGCAGCATTAACAACCAATACGGATATCAATTGGCAACATCAGCACAGGTTACGGGCGCATGGATTCTGGTAATCCTCTATATGGGGGTCATCCTCTTTTTCGTGATCCGCGGGGCGCTTAAGATCAAAAGCATATCTGATTACGCGGTAGGAAATATCATGTTTTCTCCTGCTGCCGTGGCCCTTTCGCTGGCTGCCAGCATGACAAGTGCCGCAACTTTTGTGATCAACCCCGGATTTATCGCCAACTTCGGAATCAGCGGGGTCATCTCCTACGGCATTGTCCTGCCCCTGGCTTCCATGCTGTCGCTGGCCGTGCTCACCAAAAGTTTCAGAAAGTACGGACAGTCAGTGAAAGCCCTTACCCTGGCCCAATGGATAGGCGACAGGTACAAAAGCAGAAATTATGCATTGTTTATGGGGTTTCTGGCCCTGCTGCTGCTTACTTTTATCGTCCTTATTGCCGTGGCAATCACCCAGGTGCTGTCGAAGGCCCTGAATGCCGACCCGGTAATCGTACTCGTTTGCATAACCGTATTTATCTTTGGGTATATGATGTTCGGCGGAGCCAACAGCATGGTTTACACCAACACCATACAGGCGGTCATCATGCTGGTAGTGGCTGTAATTCTGCTTACTTCGGGTTATGAACACTTCAGCCGGGGAATCGGTCAAATGATGCAGAAACTCTCGGCCATCGATCCGGTGCTTGTCAGTCCGGTAAATCCGGGAAGCCCTTTGTTCCGCGACTTCTTCGAGATTGTTTTTGCCCAGGTTGTGGTTGGTATCGCCATTGTGGTCCAGCCTCACATCATCACCAAATCGCTGCTGCTGAAACGCGAAAGCGACGTCAATAAATTCCTTGTGATTGCCATCGCGGCCGAACTGTTGTTCTTTTTTGTTGTCGTTACAGGACTTTATGCAAGGCTTTCATTTCCCGATCTCACCATCGGCGGACTTCCCCTGAAAAACGACGGCATTATCCCCGCTTATGTCATGCATGTATTTTCGAACGGGACGGTGGCGGTAGTGATAGGCCTGGTAGTTGTACTGGGGCTGCTGTCGGCCGGAATTTCCACCCTCGAAGGACTGATTCAATCCGTGTCAACCACCATCACTTCAGATATTATCAAACCACTGGCGGGAAGCCGTCTGAGATCGGACAAATCGCTGATCTCACTGAATAAAATTGTGATTGCACTCATGGCCGTTGTTACAATATGGTTGTCATACAGCCAGATTACCGCACCTAAACTGAGTGTGGGCATTTTTGCCCAGAACGGGGTATATGCCTATTTCGCTTCCGCTTTTGTTCCTGTGATTTTCGGCATTTACCACAAAAAGATGAAAGCATCGGTCGCCTTTGCAGGCTCACTGATCGCCTTTGGCGTGCATTTTGCTGTCTATTACTTCATGCCATTTTTAGTGACATCCTATGGGATGACTTTCGGCTTTTTTACAAAATATCTCGAAGGGCCGGTCCGGAATCCGGCCATTGCCTGCGCGTCCGCTGTGGTAATTTCAACCCTGGCTGTACTGATTATGTTGTTGTCCGATAAAAAATCCGCAAACACCACGAAGGCATGATTACAAACGACTGGGCCCGGCAATGGGCGAAATACAGCGCCGGCAAAGTGGCAGCAGAGGAATTCGAAACAGGTCGCAGCCTGACGTATTCAATGCTTAACCAGCTGTCTGTCAAATATGTAAATTACCTTACCGCTGAGTTTGCTTTAAAAAAGGGCGACCGCATTGCCATCCTTGCCGAGAACTGTCTGGAATATGTAATTCTGCTTTCCGTTGCCCAGAAAACCGGGATTATTCTGGTTCCCCTCAACTACCGGCTAACACCGCGGGAGATAGATTTTTTGATTCACGACAGCGATCCCGACGTGTTGATCGTTGAATCGAAATTCAGGGATAAGATCAAAGACATTCCTTCCACCGCGCAGGTGAGTCATCTGCTCGATCTTGCCGTATTGCAGCAGAAAACCGGATTGTTCAGCAGTGAACCTTTCAGCGATCATCCTGAGCAATCTCAGGAAGGTACCACCCATGACGACCCGGCGCTGATCATATACACCAGCGGCACCACTGCCTTCCCGAAAGGATCTGTTTACACCCACGGCATGATGTTCTGGAACAGCCTCAATACCCAGCTGCGCCTTGATATCACTTCGGCCGACCGCTCGGTTAACCTTGCACCTCCTTTCCATACCGGCAACTGGAATGTGCTGCTGACCCCTTTTCTGCATCACGGGGCTTACACGCTTATTATGAAAAGTTTTGATGCAGATAAGGTGCTCGAAGCACTTGAAAAATACAATCTTACAATATTCTGGGCGGTGCCGACCATGCTGAAGATGATGTCGGATTCGCCCTTGTTCGACCGTGCAGACCTGAGCAGGATAAGGTATTTCGTAGTGGGCGGCGAAGCCATGCCTGTGCCCCTGATCGGGCAATGGCATGCCAAGGGTGTACCTATCCGGCAGGGATACGGGCTGACCGAAGTGGGACCCAACGTTACCTCCCTCAACCATCAGGATGCCATCCGCAAAGCCGGCTCCATCGGGAAGGAAAATTTTTACTATCAGGCGAAACTTGTGAACGATTCGGGCGATGAAGTGGCCCCCGGAGAGCTGGGAGAACTGGTCCTCAGCGGGCCCACCGTTACGCCCGGTTACTGGCGGAATCCTGAAGCCACCGCCGCAACCATCCGGGATGGCTGGTTTCATACCGGAGATATTATGCGCCGCGATGAAGAAGGATTTCTTTTTGTGGTGGACAGAATAAAGAATATGTATATCTCCGGGGCCGAAAATGTGTATCCCGCGGAGGTGGAATTCTTACTACGCAGTCATCCCGGTATTGATTCAGTGGCCATCATCGGAGTGCCCGATGAAAAATGGGGGGAATCGGGTATGGCTTTCGTGGTGACCAGGGAAGGGTTCTCAGTGACAAAAGAGGATGTCCTTACATATTGCGAGGGCAAACTGGCAAAATATAAAATTCCGAAACACGTTCATTTTCTGGATGAATTACCCAGGAACGATGCCGGAAAAATTGACCGACAGCAACTGCGGATAATATCAACATTAAATCAATAATCACATCCATTCATTGTTAAACCAACCTAAAATTCAAACAAAATGAAAAACAAACAATTAAGCGTGCTTGCATTGATGCTTGGCATGATCATGAGTGCCGTTTCCTTTACCGCCTGCGACAAAGAGGATGATAAAGGCGATCCGCCCACTTTTGCGGCCTTCGCGGTATCCAACGACAATGAAACAGCTACCGTTGTTTTCAGCGAAGCAGTATACAAAGCAGATAACCAGACCGGCAATCTCGACAAAGCCGCTTTCAGTGTAACCATTACCGGAGGTACTGCCACCCTGGCTGACTTTGAGGTTACCCACACTGCCGGTACCAATGAAGTAACCCTGGCACTTGATATCGATGGTGTTGCCGACGGTACCGAAGTGGTGACCGTTAAGCCTTCCGGCGCTAATGCAATTTTCAATGCCAAAGGCGTTGCCATGGATGCTGCACAGAGCAGGACTGCCACCCTGAACGACATCGGGATCATCGGCAAATGGCAGTCATCGGGCGTCAACCTGGCCCCGCTGCTTGTTGCTTTCGGCGTGGATTCGCTTTATGCCCACTTCAGGGGAGATAACACCTACACCGTTGAGTCGTTTACCGCCGACGGATCCAAAACAACCCTTACCGGAACCTTTACCCAGCAGCGTTCGTCGGTTGCCGGCATCTGGGACATCACCGTAAGCCAGTCTTCACCTACCGCGCTTGTAAGTGTCGGCATTTTCCAGGTTATGGATCAGGATCCACAGATGATGAAATATGAGATTGCCCAGACTGAACCCGCCGTGGTTGGAGTTACGCCTCCCACTGCCGCTGCCGGCTTTGGAAGCACCAGCTCCGGCGCATACGGGGTAATGAATGTGCAGACATACGTGAAGATAGACTAATCCTGATTTTCACAGCAAGGTTCAGGCCCGGTCGCTCAACTTTACCGGAAGGCATTACCGGGCCTGCCTTTTTTAATCTTTGATAATATCCTGCCAGATATGAAGAAAATTTACCTTTCATTATGCATGTTAGGGCTGGCCGCCCTCACATTTCAGGCTGGTGCACAATCCGCCCTGATCGATTACCAGACATCCGCTGTGCCCCGGAAAGCAAACAAGGAATTTCAGTTCCTGGCATTTTATATCAATCAGGGCGTTACTTCCAATTATTATCCCACCAGCGAATTTCTCAAAGGCCAGGTCGTGGGCAGACTGTTCGGACGAAACACCAGCACCACCTCCGATACCAACCAGACCTATTACGTTGAACAGCGGCTGATCCCTTTCTTTATCTATCAGCCCAACCTCTTCAACGGGAAAGCCATCCTCAGGGCTTCCTTCGAAATTGACTGGACCTGGGGCGATGCATCCTACGGAACCGGTGGAAATATCGGAGGCGGTATTTCGGGGGACCAGGTAAATATCCAGACCCAGAATATCGAGCTGGAACTGATCCCGTGGAAAGGCTATGCCATCAATATGGGCCTGATGCGCATGTTCGATTCACCCTATAATCCTTACCGGACGCTGGCCGATAAAATGCTGACCACCGGTTACCGTCTTGCCTACTGGGGCACCGATGCCGTGGGCGTTTCCATCCGCCGCGATATGGATTTTTCGCGCTGGAAAGCCGGATTTTACAAGCTTTATGAAAACGATATCCAGCTCGATGACGATGTGAATATGTTTGAAGCCATGTATGAAAGGCAGGTGAGCAGACTCTGGAAAGCAGGGATATCAGCCAATTATGCACGCGACCGAAGCGAAGGAAAGGGAGGCGTTTCCATACTCGGGCAGGGATTAAACAGCATGCTGGCACAATACAACGGAACCTTCCAGTTCAGGTTTGGCAGCGATCCCTATAAGGCCGATATATTCTGGCTCGGAGGCTTCTTTGGTCGCAACCAGGACTTTATGATGGACCGGTGGCAGGTTACCGGATTTTTCAATTACAACCTCGGCAAGGCTGAGGTGAAAAAGGAGGGGAGCTGGGAAAAAGGTGCTGACATCTCCGGTTTCGGCGCCAATCTCAAAACCGCTTACCGCTATGGTCAAACTACCGACGATCAGGTGAAGCTTGACCTGATTTATACAACCGGTGATAAAAACGGCCTGGATGACAAGAAATATTCAGGGGTAATGACCGCCAATACCTGGGGCGCTCCCGGGGCCATTTTTATCAGCAGCGGCGCGTATATCCTCTTCCCGCATGCCAATGTGGTTAACCGCTATACGCCGGCTGTGGCCGATATCTCAAATATGGGATACGGTCTGGCGGGAGGAACCCTGGTGGCATCCAGAGGCATTATTCCTAATAAGCTGGTCGCCAAGGCGGGAACCGCCCTGGCATTCAGCAATGCAAAACCCCTGCTGGGCGGGTACCACCTTGGAACTGAAGCCAATGCCGCCCTCATTTATAACCTGGGCACCTATATGAGCCTGGAGCTCCACGGCGCTTATATGTGGCTGGGCGATTTCTACGAAAGCAGCGATGATGCCTATGGCTCGCCCGTGAATGGCAGTTTCCCCTCAGGCACAAGACCTTACAACCCATTTACAGCCTTTGTGGTATTTAAATGGCTGATGTTCTGACAGCCTGTCAATAAGTGTGTTAAACTGAAAATGCGATAACATGAAAAATATACACAAACTGCTTTTCGCGATGGCCGTATTGCTGATTTCCGGACCGGTCAGCCTGCAGGCGCAGACGTCCGGCGGGTTTCTCAGACCCTATTCTGAACTTGTTCCTTTAAAAAATATGGATGATCTGGTATATCCCTATGTCGTAAAAAAGGTTACCCTGCCG
>ERZ795053.2630-NODE-2630-length-21464-cov-7.537017_pt1 | contig 21464 bp, 19 predicted proteins | sample MGYA00375137_ERZ795053 | MGnify/ENA primary metagenome ERZ795053 (study PRJEB30182, sample SAMN05720284) | activated sludge metagenome | isolation source: Anaerobic digester | place: Hong Kong | collected 2014-12-17 ...
ATACTCCCTAGATATTCAGAATTTCATAGGTCTCATAAATGACGGTTACGAACTTTTCAATATCTTCAAGGAGGAGTATGAATCTTACCCGCAGCTGGGTTTGGTGCCTGTGCTGTCATGTAGGTATCAGTGGTAGATTGGGATTATTTTAAAATTAATTCGAAATATTTAATTTCAACATTCGTTTAGTAGAAGAAAAATATCATTAATTAAAAACACATGAAAAAACTAATTTCTAATCTTCTTTTTATTATGCTGAGTACTCAACTTTTGTCTCAATCAAGTATTGAGATAAAAGTGGGAGGAAATTTATCTTATAGATTACTTTCGGGAAAAGAAATTTTTAACGAAACTATAGAACTCCGAAATGAAAATGAGTCTGCCAAAATTTTACCCTCATTAGGGCTTACGTTTAAAAAGAACATAAGTCCAAAAAGCCATTTAGGTGTTGGAGTTCAATTCACCAAATTGGGATATGTCCTTGTTCAATATGATGATGCCAGATGGCCCGACGAAATTGTGAATGGTCAATATATGCCACATGATACATTAGATGGATTTAAAATGAGATTCACAGAAATATACTTAGAGATCCCCTTAATGTATGAATACCGCCTATTGGAGCGAACGAAGTGGAATATTGATTTTGGAGTGGGGATTTCCCCGGCTTATATATTGAATGGTAGAAATTACATCTTTAGCGACAGAGAAGGTGATAGTGAATGGCCTATTAATTATGAAAGTGGGAACTACAATAGATTTCAAATGCCATTGACGGCTCATTTTCAGATGAATTATTCGGTTTCGGATAAGTTATATTTATTGAGTTCAATAGGTGGTGCATTTCACCTGACGGGATATTTCAAAGGAATAAATATCGTGGAAAGATTTTGCCGTGTAGGGGTCTATGTGGGCTTAGGCCTTCGGCTCAATTCGTAGTTTTTTTACTCTACATACGACTCGATAACCGCAGAGAGTCCTCTTTCTATTAAGGCATCTTTCATGGGTTTCAACACATCAAAAGAAGCTGTTTTTACAGTGGCTTTGCCTTTAAAATGTATTAAAAGGGAGAGCTGTTCAGACTGCTCAAAGGTGTGTTTGCAAATTTCCATAAGGGATTCGATAACCCAATCAAATGTATTATAGTCATCGTTAAATATAATCAACTGAGACTTCATACCTGAGGTTACCTCGGTTTCTATCAATTCTTCGGTTAGTTCTTCAAAATCAGTAGAAAATGAAATCATAATTATTGTGCTCTATGTGATTAAAACCAAACAAAAGTAACACTATTTTTATAAATTGGTTTGATATTGTTATTAAAAATAAATTAGTGTACAATCTCAAGTAAATAAAGGGTTTTTTCGGGCAAAAAAACTAGAAAATAAATTATTCATCGTATTAAATAGCTAAATAATTTAGTTTTTAGTTGTATAACTTATAAATACGTTATATATTTGTGTCTGTGATTTAATAATTCATAAAAATGTATCAAAAATTAACCAAGGCAGAGGAGGAACTCATGCAGTACTTTTGGGATCATGGCTCTAATACCGTATCGGCCGTCATAGAATTGATGCCGGAGGAAAAACCACCTCATTCTACCATCTCATCACTGGCGAGGATTCTAGAAAAAAAAGGTTTTCTCACACACAAAGCATATGGTAGAACCTACGAGTATATCCCGGTGATTACCAAAAAGGCTTATACCAAATTTTCCATTAAGCAATTAGTGAGAAATTACTTTCAGGGCTCAGCCAGTGATTTAGTTTCCTTCATTGTGGAAGAGGAGGATTTGAGCTTAGCAGATCTTTCCATTCCAAAAATCAAAAATGATGAATAGTATCACTTATTTAGTGGAATTAACCTCGTTTTGGGTTCTCGCTTTGGGATTTTATCATGTTATAATAAGGAACTCAGATCAGTTTGTCGTTTCTCGGTATTTTTTGATTTCCACTTTACTTCTAGGTTTGGTATTTCCTTATATTACAGCACTATTCTACTGGCATCAAGCGGTATATACCCAACCATTGTACACCACAGGAACAGTACTTGAAATCTCGGCCAATTTTTCACCGTCAATGGAGCCAGAATTCGACTGGGCTGTGGTGTTATTAGCCGTTTATTTGATAGGGGTCATCCTGGCTTTATATCGTTTTTTTAATTCCTTATTCCAAATCCGAAAGTATTATCGGAATGGTGAAAACGTCAAACTCCATGGTGAAAATGTGTGCTTAACTAGAATCAATCATTTGCCATTTTCTTTTTGGAATACCATTTTCATTGGTAAAAATATGAATGAAATATCTGGCATTGACATCATTATCCGGCATGAAGCCATTCATGTTCATCAAAGACACAGCTTGGATATACTTATTGTCAGTCTGGTGAAAATCGTTTTTTGGTTTCATCCTTTGGTGTATTTATTCGAAAAATATATAAAGGCTAATCACGAATTTATTGCGGACCATGCGGTATGCACAGAGACTACAGTGGATCACTACAAATCCATTTTAATGCAAAATCTAATTCCTACATATTATCTCAATATATCTAATCATTTTTTTTCTAAACAATTAAATTTTAGGCTCATGAAATTAAAAAATAACGCTTCACAAGGGAAATTTAAATACTCTTACTTTGGTGTGGTTCCTTTCATATTATTGTTGTTGTTCTGGTTTTCTAAGGATAATGTCAAGACCAAGCCACCACAAATTGACCTTGATGCTTCATTTGTCTCATGTTTTAACTCGTCAAATCCTTTGGATGAAATCATTAATCTGTGGTCTAATTATTCTAAAATGGAAGGAAGTAACCAGACTGATTTTTTAAATCGTGCCAGTTTTCATAATATCTATTTGGTTTTTGATGGTAATAAGATTACGGAAATTTGTCGTTATTTTGACCATTTTCAACCGACAAAAGATGAATTGGGTGATGATGACGAAAATCCTAGGTTTCCTGGATGTGAACACATGAAAACTCTCTCAGAACGCCAGCAGTGCAGTAATAAAAAACTCATCGAATACATGGCCAAACACCTAAAATATCCCGAAGAAGCCAAAAAGAATGGTATCGAAGGGACGAATATTGTTCAGTTTGTGGTAGATATTGACGGTTCACTAAAAGATATTACTTTACTGACAGATATTGGTTACGGAACTGGAGATAGTACTAGAGATGTGTTTGAAAACATGAATGTAGAACGAATCCATTGGATTCCTGGGAAAAAGGATGGCAAAGTGGCCGCAGTCAAATTAACAATGCCCGTTCAATTCAAATTACAAGAAGGAAAAAAAGAACACAAACATCCACACAATCATTAATAAAAAGAGGGTCAGAATTTCTGACCCTTACTTTTCTATCAGATAGCCATTGTATAAAAATGAATCATTAGAATCATCACTAATTATCACTTCATTATCTACAGGCCGTAACAGCAAATCATCAATAATGAACGATTGTTTTCCATTAAAAATAGCTCTTATTCGATCTCCTTTCTTAAAATGAAACCTGTGATTGCTTCTTATCCAGTTCCCTTGGATATCCGCACTGTCTCGTGTACTTATAAAGTAGGAGGCCTTTTCCTTATTTTGTTCATCTAATACTATCAATGTCCAGTCACCTATGCTATACTTCTTGTTATCTATGTGAGTCCAACAGCTAAATTCTAATTCCAAAGTATCAGAAAATGGCAATATGGTATCTAAGACAATGTGCTTTCCTTTATCGAATATCCGAGCTCCGTTTCCATATCGGACGATGTCACTACCTTCATTATCAAAACCGTTGTAGATATAATTTCTCGAATCAATCGGATGATTAAGATATTGAGATTTAGCATAGTTTATAGAAAGTGTATCGTTGATATCTTGCGGTTTTAAACTTAACAACATATAGTTTTTTTCATCGTAGATGGTGTCCGATTGTTGCAAAAGATACTTTTCGCCATCACCCAGTGAATGATCTTTTCCTAAAACTATCAAGATATTTCGTTTGGGGTCTAGTTCATTGACAAATGGCTTTTTAATAAGTGGATTTGACAATAACCCGATGCCTCGGATGCTAACACTTACCGGTGTCCGACTAAGTATTTCGCTTATCATAGGGATGCCACTGACTAGAGAATATCTCATGCTGAAATATTGAGTATTCCAATGAAGTTGACTCATAAATTTGTCAGATGTAAGCATCATTTTTGGCAAAGCAAGGATGGCCTGATATTGTGATTTATCAATGTGATATTGATCCAATATTGATTGTATTTCAGAATTTTTTGAAATAGAAAATTGATTTTCGTATGCCGGGTGATCAAACCTTGGGAATATGTAAGATTTTAATTCTATTATCCATAATGAGAAAAAGATACCTACCAAAAAGAACTTTCCAATTTTATTTTGGATGGCATTATACCAATAATTTAAAATCAATACACCGCCGATACTCAGAACAAAGTAAAGAGACCATGACAGTCTGGCCGAAGCCTTAAACATGAGCAAAAACCCTAAAACATTTTCAACCCAATCTCTAGGAAACGGTGAGAATATAATTGCTGAAGAATATAAGAAAATCAATATGCTGGCTCCTAAAAATATTTTGAATATAAGGGGTAATGTGGGTTTTTTAAGATTTTTGACTTTATAAATGAACCAAAATAACCACAGTAGAACGGATGCGAGCCCAATATTTTGCATAGCTTCAAATTCTACCGATGGTGGTTTTTCAAAAAGACCTTTAATTAGATTGCCAAGAAGGGAGCCTTGAGGATAGAGATATCCCTTTAATTCTGAATTAAAATAAAAAAATCCCCATTGCAAATTGATTCTATCGCTATATGGATCATTAAATTTAAAATTTAAAAAGACAATGGCAATAGCCAATGCCGGAATAGCAAACAATAATAATGCGGTCTTATAATTCTTTCTATTACTAATAAACCAAAAAAGTGAAGAGGCAATTCCAATAGCAGCGGCACTGAATCCTAAATAGGGATTATTAAAGGTAAAAAACAATAATGTCAAACCAAAAAGTACATCTCTCTTTTCGAAAACACCAACCTTGGTTTTTCGGATGATCCACAACATGGTCAAAGGAATCAAAAATGGATAGGCTAGACCAAAATGCCCTCCAAATCTCAACATTTGCGGGCTTAAAAGAATAACCAATGGACCGAAAAAAGCAGATAATATATTGCTAACACCTAGTGCTCTCAATAAGAAATACATCACCATGAAGGCAAGGACTAAAAAACTGATATTCAGACCATGAATAAGTCCCACCGAATATGGACAAAGATCAATAATATGGTGACTTATCCACTGAAATAAAGTGGCAAAAGCGCCTTCCGCATCGGTTAAGTAAATGTATTCTCCCGTAGGGTAAGCCATGGCTTCTAAATGACTTCCAATCCCATGGCAAATATGATAAGAAAAGTTATAATAAATCGTCCAGGCATCTCCCCCAATAGCGTACATGCTTCCATTGGGATTGACAATGTATGGTCTCATCAATAAATACGAGATTACGAATCCAAAGAGAACCGAAACGAAAAGCCAGAAGAGGTCTTTGTTTGTCATCTTCGAAAAGTAATTCCTCATTCCCATTGGCTAAAATTTACACTAAATTACCAAGTCTTTTTGATCTCGGGATTAGAAATCCATTTTGACCAAGCTTTATTGTAAGTGTGAAGGTTGAGGGTTTTCTGATGGTTCATGTCTTCTAGTGGGAAATCATAATTAGCCCACTCAAAAATACTACCATAAAGATTATAAACTTTCTTATATCCAGCGGCCACCAATTTCTCACCTATTTTCTCACTTCTATAGCCAATACTACAATAAACCACAATTTTCTGGTCAGGATTCAGTCCCTCAGGAATACTATATTCGGAAAATTCATCGTACCCCACATATATTGCTCCGGGTATATGTGACACTTCATATTCTTCCAATTCCCTCGTGTCAAGGATGATAAATTCATCAAAATTATTGTGCAAAGTCGAGACGTTGATAATCGGCACGGTGTAGTGTAGATATTTATCAATCTCGTCCCCAAAGGCGGCATTTTGTGCAATTTTATCCTGGCTCATTAGTGTAATTGTCATCAGATGAAACATTATAAATGCCAAGGTGACACGTAAAAAGAGGTTGTTTTCTCTAGTCATCACTCCCTTTCATTTTTTCGGCATTTTCGGCAATGATAAGGGCATCCAATATCTCATCTAAATCACCTTCCATAAATCGGTCCAAGCTGTACAATGTAAGGTTTATCCTATGATCGGTTACTCTATTTTGAGGAAAATTATATGTACGGATTTTATCCGATCGATCCCCTGTTCCTACTAAAGATTTTCGATGTTCTTTCTGTTCCTTGTAAGCTGCTTCTCTTTGTGCTTCTTGAATCCTTACATATAATTTTTGTAGGGCAATTTCTCGGTTTTTATGCTGTGACCTCGAGTCCGTACTTTCTGATACGATGCCCGTCGGTATATGGGTAAATCTCACACCCGACTCTGTTTTGTTGACGTGCTGACCACCGGCACCACTGGATCTAAATGTATCGACTTTGAGGTCGTCCTTTTTTATGTCTATTTCTTCCAATTCAAACTTTGGCATAATCACCACGGTAGCCGCCGAAGTATGAACCCTTCCTTTGGCTTCCGTCTCAGGTACTCGCTGTACTCGGTGAGCTCCTGACTCGAATTTTAACCGACCATACACATCTTCACCAAACACTTCCATCACTATTTTATTATATCCACCCACCGAGCCTTCATTGATATCGAGTATCTCAGTTTTCCAATTTCTCTTTTCAAAGTATTTGTTATACATCCGGAAAAGATCTCCCGCAAAAATACTCGCTTCATCGCCGCCGGTACCAGACCTGATTTCCAAAATAATGTCTTTTTCGTCCTCGGGATCCTTGGGTATGAGAAGATACTTTATTTTTTCTTCGAGGTCAGTTTTTTCTTCGCTCAGCTGTTCGATTTCAAGTTCTGCCATTTCCCGCATTTCGGGGTCAGAATCCTTGGTCATCAACTTTGCAGATTCCAGATTTTCACTCACGTTTTTGAATACCTTAAATGTACTGACCAGTTCTGAAAGATCTTTATATTCCTTGTTCGTTTTGGCAAAAAGTTTTTGATCTGAAAGTACATCAGGATCTGCCAATCTCTCTTCAAGATAATAAAACCTTTCTACAATCGCTTCTAATTTTCCAATCATCTATGAATCCAAAATATTTATGAAAGCACAAAAATACAAAGAAAATAGCTTGAATTAACTGCAATCCCTGAATAGAAAATAATGATAACAATCGAAGTTACATTGCGTATTAAAATCAAGCTTTAATATGTTCTTAAAATTTCGCCTTTAAAGTAAAAATATAAAACTCAAATAAAAAAGGCAATTAACTGAAAATCAATTAATTGCCTTATGTGTTTTAGAGGTCGAGACCGGATTCGAACCGGTGTACAAGCTTTTGCAGAGCTCTGCCTAGCCGCTCGGCCACCCGACCAATTTTTAATTTGGACTGCAAATATAGTACATTTTTAACACCTGATAATTTAATTTTCCATAAAATTCTTAAAAATTAATTTTGGGTTCGATCATTTATTTCAACTATTTATGCTCGAAAGCATTCTATTTCATAGTTATAACTAATTTTGAACTTTTGCTTTTTACTTATTGAGAAAATAGATTTGTGAGTAATTTAATACAAAAATATAATATTCCCGGGCCGCGATATACGAGTTATCCCACAGTGCCTTTTTGGGACAAGGGTGAATTTGATCTCGAAACTTGGAAAAATTCCGTGGTCAAATCTTTTAGTGAATCGAACGATACGGAAGGGATAAGCCTTTATATTCATCTTCCGTATTGTGAGAAACTCTGTACTTTTTGCGGTTGCCACAAGAGAATTACTAAAAATCATTCAGTTGAACTGCCATACATTGAAACTCTGCTTAAGGAATGGAAATTGTATCTTGAGCTTTTTGATAATAAACCGTTCATCAAGGAATTGCACTTGGGTGGAGGAACCCCTACTTTTTTCAGTCCTGATATGCTGAAGAAGTTAATAGAAGGGATATTTACTCATGCGGAGAGAGCGGTGGACTTTGAATACAGCTATGAAGCACATCCCAATAACACGACCCCAGAACACTTAAAGACCCTTTATGACCTGGGTTTCGAAAGGAATAGCTTCGGTGTACAAGATTATGATGCACTGGTTCAAACCACCATCAACCGTATTCAAAGCTTCGAAGACGTAAGGGAAGCCACTTACATGTCTCGTGCAATTGGGTACAAATCGGTAAGCCACGATTTGATTTTCGGACTGCCAAAGCAAACGGAGGCAAGTATTGCGAAAACTATAGAACTTACGAATGAATTAAGACCAGATAGAATTGCCTTTTATAGCTATGCCCACGTGCCGTGGATCAAAGGAACGGGGCAAAGAGGGTATGATGAATCTGACCTGCCAAGTGCCGATTTAAAACGAAAAATGTATGAATTAGGAAAGAAATTGCTCGCTGAAAACGGATACCTAGAGATAGGGATGGATCATTTTGCACTTCCTAATGACAATCTTACACTAGCGATGAATAATGGTCTTCTTCACCGTAATTTTATGGGATATACAGCTGGAAAGACTCAGTTAATGATTGGTCTAGGAATGAGTGCAATCAGCGATTCATGGTATGCCTTTGCCCAAAATATCAAATCAGTAGAAGAATATCAAGAGGCAGTGAATAAAGGGGTTATCCCTGTATTCAGAGGACATTTTCTTACTGAGGTAGATTTAGTGGTAAGGCGCCATATATTAAACATCATGTGCCAATTTGAGACGAATTGGGAAGCGGATGAAATGAAATTCGAAGAACTGGAAAATTGTCTATCACGATTAAAGGAAATGCAAGATGATCAGTTGGTCATCATCGATGATAATCAACTTTCCGTCACGGAAAAAGGTCGACCTTTTGTCAGGAATATATGTATGGCATTTGATCTAAGACTGCATGCCAACCAACCTTCAACTCGAATTTTTTCTATGACCGTTTAAGTACAATACAGATTAACAATTATTGAGGAAATCCATCAATTCTGCTCTTTTCCTAACAGAAACGGAGACCATGCTTCCATCTTTCATGAGCAAGTAGCCACCATCACTTTTTTTAAATGCATTGATATAGTAAGCATTGACTAAATGGCTTTGATGGACTCTCAAAAATCCATTAGAGGGGTTTAGCTGATGTTCGAAATCCTTGAGTGTTCGGGTAATGAGGAGTTTTGACCCATCAGAGAAGTAAAATTGAGTATAATTTCCTACTGATTCTAGCCGTACAATATCTTGTATTTTTACGGGTCGTATTTCTTCCGTAGTGGAAAGTGAAATGCTGTTCTCTGCAGATTTTATTATAGGTTTATCTATCACTTTTTGAATAGCCAAGCTAAGCTCTTCTTGATCGACTGGTTTTAACAAATAGTCCCTAGCATTATATCGAAAAGCTTTTATCGCATATTCTTTAGAGCCGGTAATGAAAATAATTTTTTGACGATTTTCTTCTATGATGTCGAGAAGGTCAAATCCATCTCCATCATTCATCTCTATATCAAGGAAAATAATGTCTGGTTTCGTAGCCTTAATTAATTTAACGGCAGAAACCACACCGTCGGCCTCGCCAAGAAGTGAGAGTTCCGGCGCTACTTCTGCAATATCGGCCTTGAGACTTTCTCGAGCCAGTTTCTGATCATCTATGACGATGTATGTTGTTTTCATAATAATATTTTAAATTTTTATGGTCAGGCTAGCTTCGACTCCCGAGATGCCATCGGTTCTATTATTGATTTTTAAATCGCCATCATGGCCTATTCTTTCTTTCACGATGGTCAAAGATAGTGATTTGTGATGGTCATTTTGGGTGTTCTTGAGACCCCGTCCATTATCGATAACTTTAATACTGAGGAGAGATTTATCTACTTTTTCTATGATAATGCTAACATGACCATCCTCTTGATTTCGGTTTTTGACACCGTGTTTGATGGCATTCTCTATCAATGGTTGGACGAGCATGGGTTTTATCTTTATGGATTCCGCATTGACGTTTTGAGCCACTTCGATGGAGTAGTTAAAATTAGGTTCATTGAGCATTTTTTCTAATTGGAGATAGCTGTCCAAATAGACAATTTCCTCTTTGAGGCTTATTTTTTCCAAGGAGTTTTGCTCCAGCATTTCCCTCATAAATTTTGAAAATATACGAAGGTATTTTCGGGCATTTTCCTTGTCTTGAATGGCGACCATGCCACTGATGTTATTTAGTACATTTGACATAAAATGCGGGTTCATCTGAAGCTGAAGGACTTTTTCTTTTTCTTTTAAAAAATTCAATTCCAACTCCATGATTTTACGTTTTTCCCTCGTTTTTCTCTCTCTTTGGTAGAAAATTACCAGCGAAATGATACTTGACAATAATAAAATCGCCAAAAATGCCACCATCATCCAAAGTACGTTTTCAAAAGATTCGTTTTGAATTTCTACTTTGACGGGATTCGCATATTGATAATCACTCTTGAATGTTTTTGCCCTTAATCGAAAGACATACTTGCCCGAAGGGAGATCTTGATAAGTAATTTCCTGAGTTTTTGAGGGAGGTGACCAATCTTTTTCATATCCATCAAGATAATGACTCATTTGGATTTCAGACGAAGAAGTGAGGTTCGTGATTTTAGGGAAAATTCTAACTGTTGATTTAGAATTTTTAATGTTCAAAGTTTCATTTCTAAAGTCATACACGGTGCCATCCACTAGGATTCGTTCAATATTAACTGTCGGTAAGGAAGTAAACTGAAAAGCATGAAGGAAGAGCTCTCCATTTTCGATCAACCATATATTTCCTACCTCGTCACTGATACACAGCGGGTTTGTAGTTTTTTTAGGAAGTTCAATAGTTGTAGAATTGTCTAAAAAATATATTTTTCGTTCAGTGAGATAGGCAATTTTGTCTAGGATATTCGTCACAGAAATGATTTCTTCATTGCTGGAAAGTATGCTAAGATTAAGTGGTTTTAATTGAGATTCTGAATAGATGAAAATGCTGTCTGGAGAGTAGAGTAGGAGTTTGTTATCCGTACAAAATGCTTTGGATATGGCATTTTTGTAACTTATTTTAGTGGTTATTTGGTTTTTTCTCATGCGAACAATTCCTTCTGTCGAGATTATTTCTAATGATTCATCTATTACTCGAAAAGCGAGATGTTTGCCATAATCATTCATTTTTAGAGTCTCAGGAATTAGGTCATAACCCTGAAGTCTGTAAAGGAAATCAGAAGTTAAGAAGTACCATTTTTCTTCAAAATAAGTAAAGTCAATAATTGGATAAGTAATTTTAGAAAATGTAATTTTAGTGCCGGAATCCGAATTCAACAGAGAACTTTCGTTCAATATCCAAAATTGCCCAGCGATATTTTTTACTAGATTGCAATGTAAATTTTCTGTTTTCTCAACATAAGCTCCATCGTAACTATATTTGCCGTCAGGGCAGTAAAAACTCAATTCATTGGTCGCGGATTGGAAGAAAGAAATAACTTCTTGGCACGGAATATTGGTTTTTTTAACCCATTGTGCCGCAGTTTTTTGAGAGAGAATAAAGAGGACTAGCCATATTGTACATTGCAGCAGTTTGATTTTACTAATATTTAGAGTGTTTAATTTCTTCATTCGATAAGGCTAGTACGTAATCTCAGGCACATTATTTTTTAATAAAGGCATTAAAATAATAATTATTAGCCAAAAAACTATTTTACATTTACATTTGACGGGATAAAAAAATTTGGTTTCATTTCAGATTTTAAATTAAAAATGCACATTTTGTTTGAAATGTATGTGAAAAAAGTTTTAAAGTGAACTGTAAAATGAGGTCAAAAGTTATTTTTATTTCGATTTGCTAATAATGAATCTAATTTTTTAATGCAACCGTATAGACGTAAATGAAAAGAAATATTTCTCTTCTTTTTTTCATTCCATTGACTCTAATAATGATTATAATTTCTTGTAAATCAGAAAATAAGATTCAAGATACTGTGATCTCAATTAGATTGCCTAAAGATCCAGGCATCTTAAATCCGCTGGTTTATTCTAGTAGTCTCGGACGTGAAGTTTATCAATATATATTTTTACCATTGGCAGACTATGATCCTGCAAGCTTAGATCTGAAGCCGATATTAATTGAAAGAATTCCAGAGAAAAAAGTAGAAAAAAATGGAATTAGCTATGGCTTTAGAATAAAAAATGAAGCAAAGTGGGATGATGGCTCACCTATTACAGGAAAAGATTATGAATTCACCTTGAAGGCGGTTCTAAATCCTGGTAGCAATGCAGCTGCCTACAGGACATTGCTGGGGAGAATAAGCCAGGTTGAAGTTTCAGAAGAAGACAGTAGAAAAGTGACTGTTTTTTTTGAAGACGATTTTCCTTTATCACTTGAGACCTGTATAAATTTTGAATTGTATCCGCAACACATTTATGACCCAAAAAATGTTTTGGGAAAATATAGTTTTGAGGATTTTAAAAATTATCAGCTAGATAGTACCCGAGCAGATGGAGATTTGATCGCTTTTACAGATGATTTCAATGGCCTCAAACATTCAAAGAACATCATACACGGTGCCGGTCCATACCAATTAGTGGAATGGACATCAGATCAATCAATCAAACTTAAAAAAGTGGAAAATTACTGGGGAAAGGATACCGGAATTCCGGCATGTGAACAGAATATTGACGAGATCATTTTTCAAATTATTGCAGATGGTAATACGGCATTTACCCAGTTTGTCAGTGACAATATCGATGTGTTGCCAGCACTAAGTAGTAGCCAATATGACGAAATTGTACAAAGTCCACAACTATCTGAAAAGTACGAAATACTTACGCCTCAACTTATGAAGTATTATTTTGTCCTACTCAATAATCAGCAGGAACTTCTAAAACATAAAGAGGTACGACAAGCCTTGAACCATCTAATCGATAGAAAACAATTGATTGATATTTTCGAAAATGGAAAGGCACAGATAATAAATGCCCCATTTCATCCTAGTAAACCCTATTATAACCATGATTTAAAAAATGTAGAATATTCAGTAAATCAGGCAAGAGAAATCCTTGAAAGTCAAGGCTGGCATGATACCAATAACAATGGCACACTCGATAAAAATCTAGATGGCAAGGTTCGGGAATTGGAGTTGACATTATACGAAAGTGGCAGTGAAATGGGTGATAAAATTGCATTACTAATCAGTGAAGCTGGTAAGAAAGCAGGTATAAAACTGGATATTATAAAAAAGAGTTTTCGCTTAATAGCGGAAGAAAATATTGCGACTGACGAATTTGACATGGTGCTGGCACAGGCAAGCCAAGATCTCAGCATCGATGACCCCTACTCTAAATGGCATTCCTCGAGAATTGGTAAAAAAAGCGGAAATGATGCCAATTATTTTAACGAAAAAGTGGATTCTCTATGTGAAAAGATACGACTTGAAAGCTCAATGGAGGCCTTGATTCCACTATTTGAAGAACTTGAAACGATCATGTACGACGATTGTCCGATCCTGTTTTTGTACTCACCCATCGAGAGAATCGGAGTTAATAAAAGATTTAAAGGTCAAGGTACTTCAAAACGACCCGGTTACATGGCCAATACTTTTGAATATATCGGGCAAGAATAAGCGATGGAGATTATTACAAGGTAGATTGGCGTAAAACATAAAAAGGTCAAACTAATGTAAATAAGACTATCTTTGCTTAGTATGAGAGGGTCTTTATTGTTAAGCAGAATCACTTCATTTGCCTTTACTGTATTACTGGCATCTCTGGTTATTTTTCTATTTCTCTCAACAACTAATGAACAGCGAATCGAACAGGTTTTGGTTCTAAATGGACAACAGGAGTCTGTTGATTATGAAAAATACCTAACAGAATATGAGCGATTATATCGAAAAAACAATTTTGACAAAGCTCTTTTTTTCTTTAGTATTTTACCAAAAAATTATCCATCCAATGTAAGAGAGATTACCAATCCGGATGTACGAAATTCAGTGAAAAAACTTCTGAATAAGGGATATGATTACCGCGATATCAAAGAGACCATTAATAAATTGCCGGACGGAGTCGATTTGAATAGTCTCATGCTAAACAAACAAGTTGAGTTTTCTTATTTTCCAAAATTTTATTGGCATGGTTTCGAAAATCAATATTGGTATTGGATTAAGGATATTTCGAGTGGAAATTTTAACCTTTCCTCCAAAGACGGATTGCCAGTCCTAGAAAAAATAGGGAAAGCCATGTCTTGGACACTAACTTTTGTGACTCTTAATGTTATATTCAGTTTGGTATTGTCCTACTTTCTTTTGGTATCCCAACTTTCTAATTTAAACAGTTGGTGGTCAAAAATCACAGATAATATTTCGTTATTATTGATGAGTATCCCGGCGTTTTGGTTAGCAACATTGGCCGTTATTTATCTGACTAACGATTACTATGGCATAGGAATTTTTAAAGGTATCGGGATATGGAATAATCATGGTGATAGTGTTTTTTACTATTTGCCTAAATTAATTTTGCCGCTTTTAGTGGTCGTGATATTAGATATTGCCGTAATTACAAAAATTGTGAAAGATGTAGCCATTGATGAATACAAGAAGCCTTACATAATGACCTTAAGGTCAAAAGGTGTCGGCAATGCGATAATTGGAAAGCAACATATATTAAAGAACTCAATAATTCCGACGATAACAGTTATTACTGGATCAGTAGCTCATGCATTAACCGGTAGCCTCTTGATTGAGGTGATTTTTAACATTCCAGGTATGGGCAGGTTAATGTATGACTCGATACTGAACCATGATTTTAATACTCTTACTGGCATTTTATTTATTTCAGTAGTCATTACGGTATTTTTTTATTCTTTAGGTGATGTGTTGTATCGCCTAGCCAATCCCAAAATATTAATCCAATGAAAAGTAGGGACACATTGAGAGTTGGATTTCAAAGACCTTTTGGATTTTATGCCTCTGTCTTTTACCTTGGAATGGTTTTGGTCATGGCAATTTTTGGTAATATGATTGCCAATGATAAACCCATTATAAGTACCGAAGATGGAGTGTTGAGATTTCCTGTTTTTAATTCAAACTATCAGCCGGGTAGCAAAGTCGTTGAACATGTCAATCCCATAATACCATTTTCATACAATACTATAGACAAAAATGTTACTCGATCCGTAGCTCCATTGAGTCGTAATCAGGATGGTAAATTGCACATTATGGGTACTGACAATATCGGAAGGGATGTTTTCGCAGGGATTATACGAGGTGCTCTGATTGTGATAAAAATAGCGGGTTTGTCTGTATTTATAAGCTTTGTTTTGGGAAGTTTCATTGGGATGTGTATGGCATATTATGGCAATGAATCTATAAAACTTGGAGCTTTGTCCCTTTTTTTTCTTCTATCGGGAATGGTTTCTTGGATTTATTGGTGGTGTAATTATTTCATTTTTTCCTCGACCATTTCAGGCATTAAGTTTGGAATTGGTCTATTATTTATCGTATTCGTAACACTGTTTGGGATTGTTGTTTCCCTTAGGGTCGAAAAAAATAAGTGGAATATTCCTTTAGATAACCTAGGAATGAAAATTGTTGAGATAATCCGTTCCTTGCCAGGATTTTTCTTCATACTTTTTACACTTATCCTGTTTGGTCAAGGCAGTTGGTTTGTGATGGTATTTTTATTGGTATTTATGGTTAGCCCGGCGTTCATACGTCATGCCCGAGCCAATACATTGGCGGTGATTCGAGAGAATTATATCGAATCAGGACGAGCTATTGGAATAACAGATTTGAAATTAATTTTAAGACATATTTTTCCGAACATTTTAGGGGATCTTGGAATTATTGCCCTACTGGCATTTATAGAGTGTGTCATGATGGAGGCAGCACTTTCATTTTTAGGTTTGGGATTGCCTGTTGATGAAATGAGTTGGGGAAAGATACTGGCTGAATCCAGAAGTGATATTCGTTCATGGTGGCTGGTGATATTTCCAGGCTTGTGTTTGTTTTTTCTAGTGTGGTCATTAAATTATTTAGTCAACTATCTTAGAAAGAAAGCATAAATTTGCACAATACTATTAAAAATGTATTTATGGCAAGTTTAAAATTTGTTCCAGAATCGGACATAGAGGAAATTCTAATAAAAGTCGATGAATCCGATAAATATTATGAATCGGTTTTGGAGGAAATTGCTCGTACTCAACCGGCAGTCACCTCTTTTTTAAATGAAGAAAATTTCCAATTGCTTACAGAAGAAGAATATGAAATGATGTGGTTTGTTTTTGCAATTATCTTCAATTCAATGGAAGCAGTAAACGGTGATTTAGGCGAAATTTCTATGGATTTAATAACCAAAAATGAAGAATCCAATTGGGAAAAAATGAATGAATCCAGTGCGGCAAATTTTTATGATAAGGTAAGTATATTCTTTGAGAACTATGAACAAGAGGATTTACTCGCCTTTCTGGAAGATATCATTACTCCTGACGAAGATTCTCCAATTTCTAAGGTAGGCGCTGAAATTATTTTTATCAGTTTGAAATCAATAATGGATAGTTTTATAAAAGAAAATGGCGACAATTAATAATCGTCCAATCTTACTTCCGATACCTTGTCACCTTCAAAATATAAAAATATCCTGACACTTCCTTTGTCAGTGCTAATTTTCGAAACTTTGTAATTGGTTGATTTAGACTCCCCAGAGTGGATGTTTTCATATTTAGTAATGTTGCGAGTAGCAAAAAAGCTTTTCAACTTATCTGAAGCCTCTTTACCGGTAAGAAATTGCTGGTTCTCCTTTTCACAATAAGTCACATCACTTGCCATCATTTCAGTCAAAGATCCATAATTATTTGCCTGCAATGACTTTAAAAACTTGCCTGAATCTTGAGCTTTTAATACTCCTGAAGTCATTAATATGAGAAATAGTATTTTTTTCATTTTCATAGTTTAGATTAATCTGGTCATTTACATTATAAATATTACTAATCAAGTATTATGACCAAACTTTGCTTTTTCGTTTAGATAAAACATAGTTTTTACCATATTTGTTACTTAATTGAGAAAAAATATAATTGTAACCACACAAGTAATGACGAAGAAATCAAAAAAAGTAGCACTTTTAATTTTAGACGGTTGGGGAATTGGGAGTAATGATAAGGTGTCGGCGATAGCCAATGCGAATACACCATGTTTTGATAATCTGATGAAAAACAGTCCTCATGCTCAATTGCTTACTCATGGTGAGAATGTGGGTCTCCCTGCGGGACAAATGGGAAATTCAGAGGTCGGTCACATTAATATCGGAGCAGGTCGCATTGTATATCAAGAATTGGCTAGAATAAATAAAGATATGCGAGAGGGCATATTCCAGAGAAAGGAGGAGTGGCTCAAATTCATTAATCGAGCACAAAACGGGAACAAACGGTTACATTTAATGGGCTTACTGTCAGATGGAGGGGTACACAGTCATATCAATCATTTGTTGGAAATATTGAAAGACTTAAGGACGTATTCTGATTTGGAAATATATATTCATGCATTCTTAGACGGACGAGATACAGATCCAAAATCCGGCATAAAACACGTTGAATCCTTATTGGAAAATATTGAAAATACCAATGCTAGGTTGAGTACCGTCATTGGTCGATACTATGCGATGGATCGTGACCACCGATGGGAAAGAACGAAAAAATCCTATGATTTAATGGTCAAAGGAATAGGGGAGTATTCTTCGGATATTGTGGCGAAAATACAGCAAGAATACGAGGCTGGAATAACCGATGAATTCATGATACCGATAAATTGCCTACATGGTAATGGGGGGCTGATAAAAAATGGTGATTCCGTATTTTTTTACAATTTTAGGACGGATAGACCACGTCAATTAACGACGATTTTAACTCAAGAGGCGGTAGAGGACTTTGAATTATACCCTATGTCGTTGAATTTTTGTACTATGACCAATTATGATGACAAATATCAGGGAATATCCGTCATCTACGAGAAAGAAGACGTTCTAAATACTATTGGGGAGATATTGGAATCAAAAGGCAAATCCCAACTTCGCATTGCAGAAACAGAAAAATATCCCCACGTGACCTTTTTCTTTTCGGCAGGTCGAGAAGAACCATTTCAGAATGAATACAGAATTATGGTGCCCTCGCCCAAGGTGGCGACTTATGACCTAGCTCCGGAAATGAGTGCGATTGAAATCACGGATCGATTGTTGGATTTTATATCGGATAATCCTGTTGATTTTATCTGCTTAAATTTTGCTAATACGGATATGGTGGGTCATACGGGAGTATTTTCAGCGGCCGTAAAAGCTGCTGAAACCGTGGACAGCTGCTTATGCAGAATTATTAAAAATCTGCGTGATCAATATAGTTTCATAGTGATAGCAGATCATGGAAATTCTGATTTTATGATCAATGACGATGGTACGCCTAACACTGCTCATACGACTAATCCCGTGCCAATCATTGTATTGGATAATGGGGTAAAAACAGTTGAAAATGGGGTCTTGGGAGATGTAGCACCGACCATTCTCAATTTGATGAATATTGATATTCCAAAAGAAATGTCAGGTAGAATTTTGACCAAATAAAAAAAGTCCTCGTAGAGAGGACTTACGTACTAAAGATTAATTTTGACTAAAGGGTATCTTGGTCAATTATACAATAGACTCCTTTACGCTTGATTTCGCTGTATGAAAAATAAAAAAAATTAAAATATTTTTTATTATGGTTAATAATTATTTGATAGTCAATAATATATGAAACAAAAAAAGAGGAAAAATTTTTCCTCTTTTTTTGTTTTTATTAGATTCTAAACAAAAATTATTTGTTGAGATCCACTTTCGTTCTTGGGTATGCCACAGGGATACCATTTGCTCCAAGCGCTTTTTTGATGTTTTTATAAGCACCGAAATATACATCCCAGTAGTCTTCCGGTGTTGCAAAAGGCCTTACTGCTAATAAAATATTATTGGCATCGAATTTTTCGATTTCTATGGTAGGTTCATCACTTAGAACTTTAGGAGTTTCTTGCAAAGCGCCTTTGATAATTTGCTGGATTTTAGCGAAATCCTCCTCATAAGGCATTGCTACATTGAGATCCACTCTTAGCTTTCCTTTTTCTGATAGGTTGGTAATGATACCACTGGTTGCTACCCCATTAGGAATAATCACCTTTTTATTATCCAAAGTGGTAATGATGGTATTAAAAACTTGGATTTCATCTACATGACCCAATTGACCTTGAACATCTATCAAATCACCTACACGATACGGTTTAAATATTAATATCATAACACCCGATGCAAAATGACCTAATGTGCCAGACATCGCTGCTCCTATAGCCAAACCAGCACCTGCGAGTAATGCCGCAAAAGCCGTAATCTCTACTCCTACAACTCCAGCAGCAGTCAAGACTACTAAAACTTTTAGCAATACGCTGACCAATGATTTTAGAAAAGGTTGAATATCCTTGTCCAAGCCCATTTTATCCAATCTCTTTCCTACGATTTTAGAAATTAGATTGGCAAGCCAAAAACCAATAATTAAAATTAGTATTGCACCCACTAATTTTGGTACCCACAACATGAAAGCATCCAAAAGGCCTTTGAAATCAAAAGGTAAATTTTCCATAGTTAATTGTTTTTTTATGACTTTTTGACTAATTTATAACTCAAAGTCACATTAAATTTCAATACAAAAATATTTTCAACGAGTTTAATTATTCACCTTTTCGTGTTCTAATATACCATATTTGGCCTGGTCGATAAAATCATCCGGAAATTTTTCATCACCCGGAAAACCCAATAGGATGTCTCGACCTGAATAAGGAATGTAATTGGTGCGAAAAATATAATCCCAAATCGCAAGGGATATTCCAAAATTAATTCCATAAGGTTCATTGTCCGGCAGGTCATGGGCATGGTGCCAAATATGCATCTCAGGACTATTAAAAATATATTTCATAACAGATCCTAAAATGAAGACTCCAAATAGAACAATTCCCAAACAAATTCCAAATTTTTCAATTGGCATGTGTCCATCGAGGTAATTAAAATCGGCCAATCCAAAATAAGCAACAATAGCAACCAAGAGGGCTAAAATACCTCCGGTGTACCTTCCACTGACACTGATGTTGCTATGATTGTAATGCCCAATAGTTAATGCAAAAATGTGAATAGCAAAAAAATCATAAAGGCCAATTCCAAGCAAAGCCAATGGCAAATATTCTATGCTGCGATATACCACGGTTTCCATCCAGTGATATCGAAGATGTGCCGCAAATCCCATCTCCTTGACCGAGTGATGTACTTTGTGAAATTGCCATAGCCATTCTACTCTATGAAGTAGTCTGTGTGTCCACCATTGTACAAAATCCCTGACTAAAAATCCGATAAGAACAATAATCCAAAGTGGCTGTCTCACCAAAGGGTTAATCTCTGAGAGGTCGATATTGGTGAGTTTTAATACGGCGCTATTAAAAAAATTCACAACAACCGATGATGCCGCATTATAAATAATAAGTGAAAACAGGAAAAAATTGAAAAACATGTAGAAAAAGTCTAACCAAAAATCTTTTCTGAATTTTGGCTGGTTGACCCTCCAGGGCTTTATCCATTCTAGGATAAAAAAGAATGCTGATACCAATATTAGCCAATAAAAATAATTGTGCCATGTAGGATGAGTGATTTCATTATAAAGGTAGCTGGCATAACCTCCATAAGCGTTTAATATGGTTTTTAAAACATCCATTTTCAATAATAATTGAGTATAATAACCACAAATTTACACCAGATTTTGCCAATCCTATCGTAATAGCTGTGACACTTTAATGGTTAATCTTCTACATAGTTGAATTTTAATTGTTCTCGACTTCCTTCTTCATTTTACATCAAAATATCATCGACTGATTTTACTTTTTTCGGAATATCTTTCTCGTTAAGCATTTGTAATAAATCAATCTCTATAGTGCGACATAGTGAGTACATTGGGATATCGTTGGACATTCCTTGGAATGGATTTTCAGAATAATCACCCACGACTTCCATCATGATATAAATCCAAGCGACGAGAACGGTAATAAAAACGGAAGCGGTAATGCCGATAGTGCCTAGCTGAGAAAGCTCCGGTATCATGCTAAATGGTAGTAAGAAAATAAAAATTCCTGTAAAATATCGACTCATATTAGCATATTGACGAGGAAAGGGAAAGTTCTTAATGCGTTCATTTTTTCCCTGAGCTTCAAGTAAATTGCCTAGCATTTTCTCCATTTCTATATGTCTAAAATCATCAATAAGACCTTGTATTCTAAGGTCAGTCAAGTCCCGTGATTGCTCGTTAATGATTTGAG
>ERZ795053.2631-NODE-2631-length-21460-cov-10.191964_pt1 | contig 21460 bp, 16 predicted proteins | sample MGYA00375137_ERZ795053 | MGnify/ENA primary metagenome ERZ795053 (study PRJEB30182, sample SAMN05720284) | activated sludge metagenome | isolation source: Anaerobic digester | place: Hong Kong | collected 2014-12-17 ...
CCTCTTAACCCTGGAGTTGAGATTACCAGATGAGTGATCTGATTACCCTGACCATCGACGGCGTGGCCGTGAGCGTGCCCAAAGGCACGCAGATCGTCGACGCCGCCAAACAAGTAAACATCGACATCCCCGTCTTTTGCCACCACCCCAAACTGGAGCCGGTGGGAATGTGCCGCATGTGCCTGGTGGAAGTCGGTTTGCCGGTGCGCGATCGGGCTACCGGTGAACTGTTGACCAACGCCGACGGGTCGCCGCAGTTGAATTTTGGCCGCGGTTTGCAAACAGCCTGCACGGTGCAGGTCTCTGAGGGCATGGTGGTGCGCACAGCCACCGAACCGGTGCTTGAAGCGCGCAAGTCGGTCATCGAGTTTTTGCTGACCAGCCATCCGTTGGACTGCCCCATCTGTGACAAGGGCGGCGAGTGCCCACTGCAAAACCTGACCATGGAACATGGCGCCGGCCAGAGCCGGATGCATTACACCGACAAATTGAAGCTGGCCAAGCACGTCCCCCTGGGTGATTTGATTTATCTGGACCGGGAGCGCTGCATTCAGTGTGCGCGCTGCATCCGGTTCCAGGAAGAAGTGGTGGATGATCCGGTCATTCGTTTCCACAATCGGGGGCGCAGCCTGGAAATTGTAACGATGTCTGAGCCGGGATTCGACAGTGTGTGGAGCGGCAACACGACCGACATTTGCCCGGTGGGGGCGTTAACCACGGCCGATTTTCGTTTCGGCGCACGGCCGTGGGAGTTAACCCCCGTCGCCAGCATTTGCCCGCACTGCCCGGTGGGCTGCAACACAACCATGAGTACACGGCGCGAAGCGGTCGCCAACGGCCGTACCGTCATCAAGCGCATCATGCCGCGGCAAAATGAGGCCGTCAACGAAATCTGGATTTGCGATAAAGGGCGCTTTGTCCACCACTTTGCCGATTCAGGTGACCGCCTGACGCGGCCAATGATCCGGCAAAACGGCCAACTGGTCGAAACCACTTGGGACGAGGCGTTGGATTACGTGGCCGGGCATCTGCAAAAGCACAGCCAGGCTGCGGCCGGGCTGGCCGGCAGTCACCTGAGCAACGAGGATTTATTCTGGTTCCAGCGCCTGTTCCGCGAAGGCTTGAAGAGCCCGAACGTGGACCTGGCCAAACGTAAACTGGCCGGCGGCGACGTCGTGGCCCAGGTGGGCCTGGCCAGCAGCAGCAACCTGAAAGATTTGGGACCGGGCGACGCCATTTTGGTGGTGGCGACGGATTTGCACCAGGAAGCGCCGGTCTGGTGGCTGCGTGTCAAGCAGGCCGCCGACCGTGGCGCGAAGCTGGTGGTGGCCAACGTGCGCCCCACCCGACTGGACAAATTTGCGGCCCACGTTGTGCGCTATGCGCCGGGGCAGGCGTTGGCGGCCATCAACCAGTTGGTGAACATGGCCAAGGTAGAGACGGATACGGCCGTTACCAACGACATCGTCGCCGCCGCCGCTGCGCTCATTCAGGCCGAAAATCTGGTGGTTTTCTACGGCCACGAAGGGCTGACCTACGACGAAACGGACGCTCTGGCCAGGCTGTTGGGCAATTTACTGCTCATTGAAAATGGTCATTCTCACGCTGGACGGCCGCACAGCGGCCTGGTACCTGTCTGGCCGCAAAACAATACCCAGGGCGCCTGGGATATGGGTGTTCATCCGGCTTATGGACCGGGCTACAAACCGGTCAAAGAGGCCGGGTTAGACGCGACGGCCGTTTATGCCGGCGTGGCGGATGGCAGCATACACGCGCTGTTTGTGGCCGGCGCTGATCCGATTGGCGATGGGCAGCTGCCCGACCGCGGCAAACTGGACTTCCTGGTGGTGCAGGAGCTGTTCCTGACGGAAACGGCCGCAGCCGCCGACGTGGTGCTGCCCGCGCAAAGCTGGGCGGAGCGCGAAGGCACCTTCACCACCGGCGAACGGCGCGTGCAGCGCTATTACCCGGCGATTCCTGTAGTGGGCGAATGCCGCCCCGACTGGCAGATTCTGGCCCAGATTGGCGAGCGTGTCGGCCTGGGCAAACCCGCCTTCGCCGCCAGCCTGGCCTTCAAGGATGTGGCCCGTGTTGTGCCGCAATACAAAGGCATGGATTATCGCACCCTGGCCCGGGTAGAGAAGCAGTGGCCGGACGTGGGCGGCGAAGATCTGTACTACGGCGGCAACGCTTATGAAAACCGTTGGGGCCTGGGGCAGCAGTGGCCTGCCGCCGCCGAAAATGGCGCGGTAGCTCATTTTGAGGTTCCGGCCGTGAAAGCGGCGCAAGTGGACGGGCTGCAGATGCTGCACACGGCCGTGTTGTACGAGCCGGGAACTTTGGTAGACCAATCGGCCGTGATCGACTCACGCAAGGCCCGGCCTACGGTGATACTCCAGGCCGAAGACGCGGCCCGACTGTCTATCGCTGATGGCGAGCCGGTGGCGGTGACGGTGAATGGAACGGCCGTCTCGGCGACAGTCAGCATCAGCGACCACACGCCAGCCGGCCTGGCATTGGTAGCCGGCGTGCCCTGGTGGCCGGGAACAACTGCGGCAGAGATTAGGAAAACGGCCGTGGCCCAGTTGGCCGCCGACTAATCACGGAAGAAAAAGAGGACTTCGCATGACAATTGGTCAAATTGCTTTATGGGGCTTGGTTGTAGGTTTCGTCATGTCGATGGTGGTAATCACCGGCTTTGCCTACACCACCCTGCTAGAACGTAAAGTCCTGGCCCGCATGCAAGCGCGTGTGGGGCCAAATCGCGCCGGGTATATCCCCATCCCCACGCGCGGCGGGCGAGAGAAAAAATTCCTGGCCGGGTTCATGCAGCCGGCCGCCGACGCGGTCAAGCTGTTTTTTAAGGAGGACCCAACGCCCGCCAAAGCTGATTGGTTAGTCTACAACCTGGCGCCCATGTTGGCCGTCATTCCGGCGATTATGATTCTGGCCGTCATTCCTTGGGCCGGAAAAATCCCTGGTCTGGTTCCGGCGCAGTACGATTATTTTGCCATTGTGCCCGGTCTAAATGTGGCCGTTTTGTTTGTGCTGGCGGTGACCTCTATCAGCGTGTATGGCGTCGTCCTGGCTGGCTGGGCCTCTAACAGCAAGTACGCCGTCTTGGGCGGTATTCGCGCCTCGGCGCAGATGATTAGCTATGAACTGGCCATGTCCCTGTCTGTCCTGGTTCCGGTGATGATTGCCAATTCGATGGACCTGGGGGTGATTGTGGCGGCGCAAAAGGGGCATTGGTTTGTCTTTTTACAGCCCGTGGCGGCCATCATCTTTTGCATCGCCGCTCTGGCCGAGTTACAGCGCGCCCCCTTCGACCTGTTGGAAGCGGAACAGGAGTTGTCGGCCGGGTTTAACGTGGAGTATGCCGGTATGCGCTTTGGCATGTTCTTTATGGCTGAGTACATGAAGATGATTTCCTTGAGCGCCATTGCTGCTACGCTCTTTTTTGGCGGTTACCGCGGTCCCTTTGTCGATCAGGTTCCGATTTTGGGATTTGTCTACCTGTTTATCAAGATCTTTATCGGCCTGTTCATAATGATCTGGATTCGCGCCACCTTCCCCAGGCTGCGCTATGACCAGTTGATGTTGTTTGGCTGGAAGGTGCTGCTGCCGGTGTCGGTCATTAATTTTATGATCGTGGCTGTTTTTATCGTATTGGCGGCCGAAGGTGTGTTTGCCCCGATTGCTAATTTCTTTGGCTTTTAGCGGAGAAACGTTATGTTTGAAACGATTTTAGAACTCGCCAGGGGGATGGGGATTACGCTGAAGCACTTTTTTCAGCCGCCGGTCACCATCCAATACCCGGAAATTAAGCGTCCGGTCCGTAACCGCTTTAAGGGACGGCATGAATTAAAGCGGTATGACAATGGCCTGGAGCGCTGTATTGGCTGCTCTTTGTGCGCTGCGGCGTGTCCGGCTGACGCTATTTTTGTGGAGGCGGCGGAAAATACGGACGAGGAGCGGTATTCTCCGGGCGAACGGTATGCGCGGGTTTACGAAATCAACATGCTGCGCTGCATTTTTTGCGGTTTTTGTGAGGATGCCTGTCCGACGCAGGCGATTGTGCTGGAGCATAATTACGAGCTGAGTTTTTATGATCGGCAGAGCGCCATTTACACGAAGGATATGTTGATTGTGGATGTGCCGATAAACGGCCGTCCCACACCCCAAACTGTAGAACCCGGCGTATTCACCAAAGCAATCCCGGAGATGGAGAATCCGAAGTAATCCGAATCTCCCGGACTGTTGGCAACGTGGGGAAACGGCCGTGTCCGGTTAACGAATTGAAGGCGATTTCATATGGGCAATCCAATTATTTTTCTTTTGTTGGCGGTGGTGGCGATTGGCTCGGCGATTGGTATGTTGACCAGCCAAAATGCTGTCCACAGCGCCCTCTACCTCGTGCTAAACTTTGCCACAATTGGCATTTTTTATATCGTTCTCAATGCCCCGTTCATTGCCATGGTGCAGATCACGGTCTACGCCGGGGCGATCATGGTTCTGTTCTTGTTCGTCATCATGTTGTTGGGTGCAGAGCAGCTACGCGGCGTCACCGACGTCCATGGGGGTGAGCGGGTTCATCGTGCTGTGGCCGGGCTGCTGGCGGCCGTTCTGCTCTTGGCCAGCGCTTTGCTGTTGTTCCAAAGCGAGGCTCCAACAACCGCTGCCCCCATGCTAGATACCAGCCCAACTGCTTTAGGGCTTCGTCTGTTTGCCGGTTACGTCTTTCCTTTTGAAGTAACCGGGCTGCTTTTGCTCGCGTCCATGATTGGCGTATTCATTTTTGGTAAAACGAAGAAGAGAGGTAAAGATGCCTGAGGTCACGATTGATTGGTATATCGCGCTCAGCGTCATCCTGTTTACCATCGGCTCTCTGGGGGTGCTGCTGCGCCGCAACGCGATCATCATTTTCATGTCTGTGGAAATGATGTTGAATTCGGCGAATCTGGCTTTTGTGGCCTTTGCGCGCCACCTGGGCGACCTGGATGGTCAGGTGTTGGTGTTTTTTGTGATTACGGTGGCGGCGGCGGAAGTCGCCGTGGGTTTGGCATTGATTGTGGCCATTTTCCGCACCAAGAAGACCATCAACATCGACGATATGAACTTGTTAAAGGGATAGCCCGGTTATGAATGCTTATGGATTAGCTCCCTTGCTCTTATTGTTTCCGGCCTTAGGCGTGCTGTTCAACGGGCTGGTTGGCCGGCGGTTTGTCGAAGCCGACGCCAGAGTCGGCGAACGCTGGTCAGGTTGGGTTGCCAGCCTGATGGCTATCAGTTCGTTTGTCGTGGCTGTGTTGCTGTTCCTCACCTTGCAGGCCAATGAATTCCACGCCATGGTCGTGCCGATTATGGATTGGATTTCCATTCCGGCGGCTAATTTTTACGTCCCATGGGCTATTCGTGTAGACACCCTGTCGGTGACGATGATGCTGGTGGTCACCGGCGTGGGGTCGCTCATTCACATCTACGCCATTGGCTACATGCACGGCGATCCCAATTTCTCGCGCTTTTTTACGTATTTCAACCTGTTCATCTTCTTCATGTTGATTTTGGTATCGGGCAGCACCTATCTGGTGTTGTTTGTGGGTTGGGAAGGTGTGGGGCTTTGCTCGTTTTTGCTGATCAGCTTTTGGTTTGACCGGACGAATGCGGCAGGCAAGGCGATGAATGCCGACGCTGGTCGCAAGGCGTTTATCGTCAACCGTGTGGGCGACTTTGGCATGATTTTGGCCCTCTTCCTGATGTTTTGGACGTTCCGCTCGTTGGAGTTTGGGACAGTGTTTGAAACGGCCGTTGAAATGTTCCACAGCAACCACGTCGTCGAATTCGGTCTCTTCTCTGCGCCCATTGGCGTGGTCATCACCGCCATTACTGCCCTCTTCTTGCTGGGCGCCACGGGTAAGTCGGCCCAGATTCCATTGTACGTCTGGCTGCCAGACGCTATGGCCGGCCCGACGCCTGTTTCGGCGCTGATCCACGCTGCCACCATGGTTACATCTGGCATCTACCTGATTGTACGCAGCAACGTGCTGTTTGAGCTGGCCCGCGAAAGCGGCCCGGTCATCTTTGGCGTGATTTCGTCGCCGGACCTGGTGGCGCTCATCGGCGCATCGACCGGTTTGTTAGCCGGTTTGATCGCCTTCACTCAGTTCGACATTAAAAAAGTGCTGGCCTATTCCACCGTCAGCCAGCTTGGCTTTATGATTGCCGCCGCTGGGATGGGTGCTTACGTGGCCGCCATGTTCCACCTGGTGACACACGCTTTCTTCAAGGCACTGCTCTTCCTCGGCTCCGGGTCGGTGATTCATGGCATGGAACATGGCCACCACCTACACGCACATGGCCACGGCGATCATCACGAAGATGTGTTTGATCCACAAGATATGCGCACGATGGGCGGTTTGCGGCACAAAATGCCCACGACGTTTTGGACGTATTTAATCGGTGCGCTGGCCCTCTCCGGTATCCCGCCGCTGGCCGGGTTCTGGTCCAAGGACGAAATCCTGGCCCATGGCAACGAGCACGCTATCCTGGTGTATGTGGTGTTGGCGCTGGCGGCCGTTTGCACTGCTTTTTACATGGGCCGTCAACTGCACCTGACTTTCTTTGGCGAACCGCGTCACGAAGCGGCCGAACATGCCCACGAAAGCCCGCGCCTGATGACCGTGCCGTTGATGGCCCTGGCTGTTCTGGCGGTTGCGGGCGGCTTTTTGAACCTGCCTTATCTTACAGCCAGTTTGGCTGAAGCTAACGGTAACCATCCGGCTGGCATCTTTTTGGGGCTGGAAAGCTGGTTAGAGCATTCCATCACCGCTTTTGAATTATCGAAAGAAGGGATAATTCATCTGCCGCATACGCCAATCGTTTTGTCGCCCCTGGTGGCGGGCATCTCGACGCTGCTGGCTTTGCTGGCTTTGGGTGGCGCTTTTTACGTGTACCGTAATAAACCGGAAACGGCCGTCGATCCCGATCCGCTGCAAAAGCTTAAGCCTTTGTGGTGGTTCCGCATCCTGCCGTTTGAAACGTTCTACATGAAATTTGTCGTGCCGCCGTTTAACCGGCTGGCTGACTGGCTGGCTTTTGCCGTTGACTGGAATTTCTGGCACGATTTTGTCCATAACAACATCATCCGCGATATGTTTGTGAGTTTTGCCACGTTCCTGGCGGATGTGTTTGATAAATTTGGCGTTGACGGCACGGTGAACGGCATTGGCAGCGTGACAAAGGGTTTGGCTGGCGTGATCCGCCGGACTCAGACCGGATTTGCCCGCACCTATGCCCTGGGCGTGTTCCTGGGAGCTGTTGCCCTGTTGGCTTACTTCTTATGGGTGATTTTTTAGCCGCTGGCTGCCGGCCATAAGCTGATAAATAGGGACTTAGGAGAAGCAATGAGCATTTTACTGACGATTTTGGTTTTCTTCCCGCTGTTGGGCGTGCTGGCCATCCTCCTGGCCGATCGTGGCAAAGGGGAATCGGACAATGTGATCCGCTGGATTGCCCTGGGGACCAGCCTGATTACTCTGGTGATTTCGGTGGTGGTGCTGGCGAGTTATGACACGGCCGTTGCCGGCTTGCAGCTCGTCGACCGCATTCCCTGGATTCCGGCCTGGGGCATCCAATACTTCCTCGGGGTGGATGGCCTGAGCATCTTGATGGTGCTGCTGACCGCTTTCATCAGCGTGGTCGCTATTGCCGCGTCCTGGTCGGCAATCGACCAGCAGGTCAAAGCCTATTACATCTTCATGCTGCTGATGGAAGTGGGCATGATGGGCGTTTTCCTGGCCCAGGACCTATTCCTGTTCTACATCTTCTGGGAATTTACCCTCATTCCCATGTACTTCCTGATCGGCATTTGGGGCGGCGGCGAGCGGGTGTATGCCTCCATCAAGTTCTTCCTCTACACGATGGCCGGCTCTCTGCTGATGCTGCTGGCGATTCTCTACATGGGCATCACCAACGGCACGTTTTCTGTGCCGGACCTCATCGCCGGGCGCGCGGCGTTTGCCGATGCGCAGCATCTGCTCTTCCTCGGCTTTGCCATTGCGTTTGCCATTAAAGTACCGGTGTTTCCGTTCCACTCCTGGCTGCCAGACGCCCACACGCAGGCGCCGACGGCCGGTTCCATCATCCTGGCCGGTGTGCTGCTGAAGATGGGTACGTATGGCTTTGTGCGCTTTAACCTGCCTCTTTTCCCGCAGGCGGCGTTTGATTATGCCCCGGCGATTGCCGTGTTGGCGATTATCGGCATCATTTATGGAGCCATCGTTTCCTTCCCGCAAAAGGACGTGAAAAAGCTGGTCGCTTATTCCAGCATCAGCCATCTGGGTTTTGTGATGCTGGGTATCTTTTCTCTCAATGCCGCCGGTATCCAGGGCGGTATCCTGCAAGGGGTGAATCACGGTTTATCCACGGGCGCATTATTCTTCCTGGTTGGGGTGATTTACGAGCAGCGCCACACGCGTCTGATGTCGGAGTTTGGCGGCTTGTGGAAGGCGATTCCCCTGTTTTCGGTGTTGTCGTTGGTTGTGGTGCTCTCCAGCATGGGGCTGCCCGGTCTGAACGGCTTTGTGGGCGAATTCACGATTTTGTTGGGGTCGATGGGCGCCGAATCATTGGGCACACATCCCTGGATTTTCACGGCTTTTGCCGCTTCGGGCGTCATTCTGGCGGCCGTTTACCTGCTGTGGATGTTCCAAAACGTCTTTATGGGGCCGCTGGATAATCCCAAAAACAAAGAACTGCGTGACGTGAACACGCGCGAACTGCTCATCTTCGTGGCATTCTTGATCTTTATCGTTTGGATTGGCGTTGCCCCGTCAGGCTACTTTAATTTGATGGACAGCTCTGTATCCCATCTGGTCAGCGACATCAGCGCCACGGTGCTGGTGGGACAATAATTTAGAACGATGAACGATGAATGATGAACGCAGAACGCGCATCGTTCATCGTCCATCGTTCATCGTTCGCCATGTCCCCCGTTTATTTTGTCCACATTAGCGATACCCACCTTGGGCCTACGGCCGTTTCCCCCGATCATCATGGCGTTTATCCCTGGCCGTGCGCCGACCGGCTGGTAGACATCATCAACGAGCTGCCGGTGCAGCCCGACTTTGTCATCCACACCGGCGACGTGGCCTACGACGCCGATCCGGCGGCTTACGAACTGGCCGCCGCCACCTTCGCCCGGCTCCAGATTCCCATCTATTACGTCAACGGCAACCACGATGACGTGGGTTTTATCAAAGAATGCCTGCCGATGGGGCCAAAAACCGACCTCAGCGACGATCCCGACACGTTGTCGTATGCCTTTGAGGTAAAAGGTGAGCGTTTTGTGGTCGTAGACACGCGCGGCCCGGACGAAATTGACCCTCAGGGCTTGTTCTCCGAAGCGCAGTTGGCGGTGGCTCGCGCCGAGGCGCAGCCGGACGGCCCGCCGCTGACGATTTTTATGCATCACCCGATCTGGCCGCTGAATTCGGAGTGGATGGACGCGAATATGCTGGTGAGGAACGGCCGTCTCCTCCACAATATCCTGCTCCCGGCCCGCGACCGCCTGCGCGGCGTGTTTCACGGCCACGTCCACCAGCCCATGCAAACCGTGCGCGACGGCATCCTTTACAGCAGCGTCGCCAGCGCCTACACTCAGTTTGCCGCCTGGCCCGGCGACGTTACCGTACGCCACGCCTTCGACGACGAGCCGGGTTATGCCTTCGTCCACCTGCTGCCGGGACAAACCATCATCCACCAGCACACCTTTCCCCGGCCGGAAGGGAGATTGAGTAGATGACTATGATTCAAGTTCGCGGCGCTTGCCCCCATGATTGTCCGGATACCTGCGGCCTGATCACCGAGGTGGAAAACGGCCGTGCCGTCAATTTCTACGCCGACCCCGATCATCCCGTCACGCAGGGCTGGTTGTGCGCCAAGGTACGGCCGTATCTCGACCACGTGTACCACCCCGACCGGCTGACGCAGCCGCTGCGCCGGGTTGGCCCGAAGGGCGGCGGCCAATGGCAGCCCATCACCTGGGACGAAGCCATCGCCGAGATTGGGGCGCGCTGGCGGGCGATTATCGCCGAGTACGGCGCGGCGGCCATTTTACCCTACAGCTACAGCGGCACGCTGGGCCTGGTGCAGATGAGCGTGTGCAACGGCCGTTTCTGGAATCGCTTAGGCGCCAGCCGCTTAGAGCGCTCGATCTGCGGCGCGGCCGCCGAGTTGGCCGTCGAAGCCACCCTGGGCGCGCGCCGCACCCCGCGTTACGAAGATGTGGCCCACAGCAAGCTGGTCATCGTCTGGGGCCACAACCCGGTCAGCACCGCGCCCCATTTCATGCCCCATTTAAAAGACGCGCAGCGCAGCGGCACAAAGCTGGTGGTGATTGATCCGCGCCGCACGCGCACCGCCAAAGGCGCCGACTGGCACATCGCGCCCAAACCGAACACCGACGGAGCGCTGGCCCTGGGCCTGGCCCACGTCATCGTGGCCGAAGGGCTGCACGACGAGGCGTGGCTGGCGGCACATACCGCCGGCTGGCCGGAGCTGCGCGCCCGCCTGGCCGATTATCCGCCGGACCGCGTAGCGGCCATCACCGGCGTGGCGGAAGCCGACGTTGTCAAACTGGCGCGCCTTTACGCCACAACTCAACCGGCGCTCATCAAAATCGCCGATGGCTTGCAGCGCCACCTGAACGGTGGGCAAACGGTGCGCGCCATTTGTGCGCTGCCAGCGCTCACCGGCCAGTATGGGCGGCGCGGCGGCGGCCTGGCTTATTCGGCCAGCGGCTATTTGCAGTGGGATGGCGAAGCGGTCAAAAAACGGGCCGAGTGCCCGCCGCCGGCGCGCGCCGTGAATATGAACCGGCTGGGCGCGGCGCTGCTGGGTGAAGTGACTGATCCACCGGTCCAATCATTGTACGTATTTGGTTCCAATCCGGCGGCGATTGCGCCCAACGCGGGGCAGGTAGTGGCCGGGTTGCAGCGCGAGGATTTGTTTACGGTGGTGCATGAGTTGTTTATGACGGACACGGCCGTTTACGCCGACATCGTTTTGCCCGCCACCTCGCAGCTAGAACACGCAGATTTACATAAAGCTTATGGCCACACCGTGCTGGCCTACAACGCCCCGGCCATCCCGCCGCTGGGCGAGAGCAAGAGCAATTGGGACGTGATGGGCTTGTTGGCACGGGAAATGGGCTTTACCGAACCGTGGCTGTACCAGTCCGCCGATGAGGTGATTGACGAAGTGCTGCGGGCCACGGCCGTGACCAATCCCGCCCTGGCCGACATCACCCTGGAACGCCTGAAAGCCGAAGGTTCGATTGAACTGCATTATGCGCCCGACGTGCCGTTTGCCGACGGCCGTTTCCCCACCGCCAGCGGCAAGGTGGAGCTGTTTAGCCAGGTCATGGCCGATTTGGGGCTGGACCCGCTGCCGGGTTACGTGGGCAGCGAGGACGATGGGGGGAACGACGGCCGTTTTGCCCCCGATGACGCGCTGAACCTGATCACCGGCGCGGCCCATCATTTTGTCACCAGCAGTCTGGCCAACCAGCCCGGCCTGCTGGCCCGCGAAGGCGAGCCGTTCGTGGAAATCCACCCGGACGATGCGGCGCGGCGTGGGATTGGGCACGGCGAGATGGTGGTGGTGGAAAACGGCCGTGGCTGGTGCGAACTGCGCGCCGTCGTCACGGATGCGGTGCGGCCTGGTGTGCTGGCCTCGCCGAAGGGCAGATGGAGTCGGTTGGGCAACGGCCGTAACGTCAATTGGACCACACCCGACGCCCTGGGCGACATGGCCGGGCAGAGCACGTTTCACAGCAACCGGGTGTGGGTGCGAAAAATGGCTGGAGATTAGAGACTGGGGATGGGAGATGGGAGATTCACAGTCTCTAATCTCCTGCACGGCCATGAAAAACCTGATCCTTTGTGGTATCATCGTGAAATTAAGAGCAAACAAAAAGGTTAACGACTATGTTTGAAGCGCCTGCAATTGATTGGTATCTAATTTTGCCTTTTGTCATTGTCGCTGGCTGGGGCGTCTTGTTAATGTTTGTAGATCTGTTCATGCCTGAAGATCGGCGGTCCTGGGCGCCCTGGTTGACGATCGTCGGCTTGTTTGCTGCGCTGATAGTCAGTCTCAGTCAGTGGAACAACGGCGGCGGCACGTTTACGGCCGTAGGCGAAACACCCATGGTCGTCGTCGATAATTTTGCCGTTTTCCTCAACGTGACCCTGTTATTGGCCGGCATTCTCAGTTTGCTTATTTCCATCAATTTTTTGGAAGGGCAGGCGTTGGATAAGCCCACCTATTACATGCTGCTGCTTTTCTCCATCAGCGGCATGATGTTGATGGGCATGGCCAACGATTTGATATTGATCTTCGTGGCGCTGGAACTGCTCTCGATCCCGTTATACATTTTGTCTGGTTTCGCCTGGCCCAAACTCAAATCAGAAGAGTCGGCGTTGAAATACTTTTTGCTGGGCGCATTTTCGTCCGGCGTCTTTGTATTTGGCATTGCCCTGACCTACGGCGCGACCGGCACAACGTCGCTGCCGCAGATTTTTGCGGCGATCAGCGTGAACAGCGCTCTGGGCATTGGGGCGATTGCCTTTTTGCTGGTGGGGCTGGCCTTTAAAGTAGCGGCCGCGCCTTTCCACATGTGGACGCCCGACGTTTACGAGGGTGCGCCCACCACGGTGACTGCTTTTATGTCGGTAGGGGCGAAGGTGGCCGGGTTTGCTGCCTTGCTGCGCATCATGACGGTGGCTTTCCCGCACATCGGCGATGCCTGGGTGGGGGCAGTGGCCATTCTGGCGACGCTGACGCTCATCGTCGGCAATGTGGCGGCGATTGCCCAGACGAACATTAAACGCATGCTGGCTTATTCCAGCATCGCCCACGCCGGCTACATTTTGATTGCCGTGGCCGCCAGCGTGGGCAGCCCGGATGGGGTGAGCGCGGCGCTGTTTTACATGTTTGCCTATTTGTTCAGCAACCTGGGCGCTTTTGCCGTGGTCATTGCCATGGAGCGGCAGGATGATCAGGGAACAGCGTTGGACGATTACAAGGGTTTGTGGCGGCGCAGCCCGGCAATGGCGCTGGCGATGGCCGTGTTCATGTTGTCGTTGGCCGGTATCCCGCCAACGGGCGGGTTTGTGGGCAAATTGTTTGTGTTCCGCACGGCCGTTGAAGCTAATTTAGTGTGGCTGGCGATTGTGGGTGTGGTAACGGCCGTTATCTCTGCATTTTACTACCTGCGGGTGGTGTATCTCATGTTTATGTTTGAAGGCGAAGCGCAAGTGGACGCCAAACCGGCGCTGCGCACGGCCGTGGTGATCATGGTGCTGGTGACGCTGCTCATCGGCGTGCTGCCCGGCGTCTGGTTCGAACTGGCGCGGCAGGCCGGTTTGAGCGGCATGCAGTTGTTGGCCGGCGGCTAAGACGCATTCATCGCTAACGAAGGAAAGCGAATAGCCAGCGGACACCATTCCGCTGGCTGTTTTTTGTTGCTGTCCCACCGGCTAATTTTGTGTGAGCGGCAGGCGGTGAAACCAGTCGTCGTCGGTCTGGGGAGTGGAACGGCCGTCGGCCCCATCCGGCCCCAGGCTGTGAAGCCAATAATCGGGCTGGTGCATCATCTCCGCCAGCCGCTCGTTGGGCGTGCTGGCCGCCGGTCCCGGCTGGCCTGTGTCCACACAACCCCCAGACGCTTCGTCTGGCACACATTCGTGCGGCGGCGGCAGGCCATAAGATAGGAAATACAACTGCCAGGCGGCGTCGTGGCGGCAGACCGGGTCCAGCAGGCTGCAAAAGTCTGGCGCCATCTCCGCATAGACAACCTGGGCCTGGAGTTCGGCCGCGCCTTCCTGCTGTACGGTTTCATCGGTGAGCAGCGATGAGCGGTACCATTCCACCAGCACACCTCGCGGCAGCAGTTCGTCGATGATTTCTTGCCGGATTACCGTGCCGGTTTCTTGCCCGTCCAGGTAGGTTTTGGGAAACGGCGACCAGAAGGGGTCCAGGAGCGCCAGGCGAGTCGGCAGCAAATTGGGCGGCACATCTCCGGCGGCGATGCCTTGCGCCAACTGCACGGCCAGGCGCACGGCCATCTGGTTGCCCAGGGAGTGCCCGGCCAGCCGGATTTCCGGCCCGGAATAATCGGCCATGGCGGCGAGGTAGGCCCGGTAGAAAAGCTCGGCGGCGCTGACGGTGGGCATGCCGGCGGTGTGGAAATTACCCTCAGCGTCCCGGTAGCGCATGGCTGCCTCCTGGTCGGCCGTCCAGATTTTATCTTCGGCCACCCAGACCAGGTCTTCATCGGCAAAAGGATGCCAGTAGAAGATGCCGACGTTCCAGCCCGCTTCGACCCAGGCGGCGGCTAAATCCACCGGATCCTTGCTGTCTTGTTCGCTGTCGGCGAAGGTGACGAGGAAGGTGGGCGGCGTGGCGACCTGGTCCGGCAGCCAGCCGTGAACGTAGATGATGGTAGGGCGGGTGGCCTGGAAGTAGGAGTTGGGCTGACCGGGAACTGCTTTTTGGGAACGGCCGTCAGCCCCAAACCACACCAGCCCATACTCCGGGGCAATCTTTGCCGCCGACGGCCGTGCGCTTTGCCGGTTTAGAAACAGCGCCGTGGCCCCCAGCACGCCGATGATCGCCAGCGCCAACCAGGCGCTCCGCCCAGGTTTTTTCAAAACGGCACTCATTCGGCTGGCGGCGCTTCGTGCAGCAGATCCAGCAGTGTGGCGTACACGGTATCCGCTCGCGGGTTCGACGTGCGGTCGATGATGTTGTGGGGGTAGCCATCTTCGCGGGGGAAAACGTAGACGATCAGGTTTGCGCCCTTCTCCTGCCACAACGCTGTCAGCTCGTCGGTAATGCTGTTGTTCACGGTGGTATCGTTGTCGTTGGTGACGACGATGAGTTCCGTGACGGCCGGTGGGGTGGACTCTGCCTGCCGCAGAAGCGTTTTGCCAAACAGCATGGCATTGGCCACCCCGCGCGAGGACTGTCCCCGGTAAACGTGCTCACGCTGCGGCTCCGCCGGGTCGGTGGGGTTAAAGTTGGGCGCTCTCGAAGCGAAATTCAGCAAAAAATAATCCACAAAGCGGGGCAGGCGGCCAATGCCAAACATAGGCGCGATGGACATCACACGGGTCACGTCGGGCCGGTTTTGGGCGATCCAGGAAGCTACGGCCGCGCCAACCGACAGCCCGACCACGTCGATTTCGTCGCCTAACCCGGCGGCGATGTCGATGGTGTCGTCGGCGTAATCGCGCATCAGCTCTGGCGTGGCGTAACGCAGTTCGCCGACGGAGCCGCTGGCCAGGCCGTGATAGGGCATGCGCAAAATCAGGACGTTGTAGCCTTTGTCATACAGCAGTTGGCCAAAATCTACCCATTGGAAGGGTGAATTGGTCCAGCCGTGAATGAGCACATAAACCTTTTCGGTGGGCTGCCCGTGGGTCATGAGGACAGACGCGGATTTGGGACTCATGAGGATGCCTTCTTCGGCGGCGGTAACGGCCGTAAACCGCTCGATGGCCTCGTCATAACTGGCGACCGGGTCGGGCGAAGACGGTAGATCGGGCACCGAGACGGGAATCATTCCCAAGACCAGGATGATGCCCAGCAAGACCAACAGCACGATACCAACGATTTTTAAACCTTTTTTGACCATCACCTTGCTCCTTTCGCAGGGGGTTATTATGCGCGGTTTGGCTGTTGTCTTTAAGGCAGTCGGCGAAGCGACTCGCAGTGTTTGCCTGTTGACCGCGCCAGAGGCCCGCACCCATCAGCGGTCATTGATACAATGATCTTCGAGATTGTCAAGAAAGGATTGCTTGCCTCGGCAATGGCTCACGGCCGTTGGCAGGGTTAGCGGCCGCGAACGGCGTGATAAGGGCTTAAGCTTCGATGGCGCCCAAGGATTTGAGGGTTTCGATTTGCGCCGGGGACAGGCCCTTAGCGTCGGTAATATCCATGTCTTCATAGGGGCCGGGTTGGGTCACAGTCAGGTAGCAGGACTTGGTTTGAATGTCCCAGACGCGCACGTGGCCATCGTCGCCGCCGCTGGCGACACGGCCGTTTCCCGGTTCGACGGCCATGGTACGCACGGCGCCCGCATGGCCGGGCAGCACGCTTTGAAAATCCCCGGTGGTCCCATCCCAAAGGTGTAAACGGCCGTCAAGGCCGGCTGTCACCAGGAAACGGCCGTCGTGGCTAAATGCCAGACAGCCTTCGTTGTGCAGCGATTGGGCTACCGTGCTTTGGAGTTGGCCCCGGTTTATATCAAATATCCCCAGGCTCTGGCTGTCTAACTGGAAAGCAAGTTTCTGGCCATCGGCGCTAAAGGCCAGATTCCATAAATCGGCGTTTGTGCCGCTGCCCTGCAACTGCGCCTGCCGGACGATCGCCCCATCCGGGGTGACGCGCCAGAGGCACAACAGGCCATCCCGATCCTGAGAGGCCAGGGCGGTGCCATCGGGCGAAAACAGCAGTAAATCTATCGGGGCATGATGCGCTTCGGCCGTGCGGCAAACTTCGTTCCCATCGAGGTTGAGCAGATGGATCGCGAAGCTGGAGTCGCTGTAGACCAGGAATCGCCCGCCAGGATGAAAGCCAAAACTGTCATGTAAACCGGTGCGCACGTTGGCCAGTTGCATGGTCAGATCGCCTGTCTGGTTGTTCCATACCAGGAGTTTGCCGAATTGCAGCCCCACGCCGGCGGCCAGCCAACGGCCGTCCGGACTATAAGCCAGGGTGCGCACAAAGTTTTGCTCCACGGTCCAAAGCTGCTCTAGTTTCCCGGTTTGCGTGTCCCACAGCCGTATCGCCTGACCATCGCCGCTGACGGCCAGGGTACGGGCGTCTGGGCTGAAGACCAGCCGGCGAATGGAGCCGCTGTGCCCCTGAAACATGTGCCGCAGACGGCCGTCATGGGCATCCCATACGCGCACCGGCTGGTCGAAAGAGGCGCTGGCCAACAAACGGCCGTCCGGGCTGTAAGCCACCTGATTCACAATTTTTAACGTCCCGCGCAGCACATGAAGCAAATGCCCGTTGTGGCTTTGCCACAGGCGGATGGCCCGATCATACCCGCCGCTGGCCAGAATGGCGCCGTCGGGACTGTAGGCGACCGTGGTGACCCAATTGGCGCTGCCTGGCAGCACGCGCCGCGTGTAGGCCTGCCGCCAATCCCAGAGGCGAATCGTTTTGTCGGCGCTGCCGCTGGTCAGGGTGCTGCCGTCTGGATGAAACGCCAGCGAGGTGACAAAATTCGTGTGGCCAGCCAGGGAGCCGAGCAGGGCGCCGCTTTCCACCAGCCACAGATGGACCAAATGGTTCTCGCCCCCGGCCGCCAAGACGCTGCCGTCTGGGCTGAAGGCGAGGGTTCTTGTTTTTTTGGTGTGTTCTTCACCCAGGCGGCGCAGAAACGATCCGGAGTGGATCTCCCACAGGTAAACGTTTCCGTCGTAACCGCCGGCGGCCAGGATGTGACCCTGCGGGCTGACGGCCAGGGTGAGAATGATGTTGCCCGGCGTGCTGATTTGCCGCAAAAGCTGCCCGCTGCGCACGTCCCAAATGCCGATCGTCTGATCTTCACCGGCGCTCAGCAGCGTGTGACCATCCGGGGTAAAGGTTACGGCCGTTACCTGAGCCGTATGCGCCCTAAGCTGGCGAATTTCCCGGCCTGCGGCCACATCCCACAGCTGAACGGCATAGTCACTGCCGCCGCTGGCCAGCAGCTGCCCATCCGGGCTGAAGGCAATGGATAAATCGATCCCCGACGGGCGCTGAATCACCTGGAAGGGTTGATATTCGTGCAGCCGCCAGAACGTGATAGAGCCATCCGAGGCCGCCGCCGCCAACAATTGCCCATCGGGACTAAACACGAGCGAAACAACCAGACCAAACGTATCCCGAAAAATTGAGCCGCTCAGGTCGCTGCCGCGAAAGGAAATCTGGTGCAAAATCACGGCTCGTAAATCCGCCTGCCGGATGACGAGGTGTGAAAAGTCAGACCCGCGCAAATCTTCACCCAGCGCACTCAATAAGTGCAGGATATTGGCGCCGGCGTAACCGGGCGCGAGCGCCGGACCGGCATGAAGGGCTTCTAGTAGCTGGCGCACTTTGGCGACTGCGCCGGGTTGGCCAAATCGGTTGACCAGCCATTGGCAAACTGGCTCCAGCAGCAGGCGGCGCTGGCTTTCCTGGACGTATTCGCGAGCATTGGCCTTTACCAGCGCATATTGTTGCAACGCGTTAAGCACCCCGGCTTCGATCTCGCGGCAGACCACTTCGATCAGGCAACTGGTTACATATTCCAGAACGACGTTCTGGAGAGCGTAATGTAGTGCGCCTTCTGTCCCGGCCGCTTCGACTACCGGCGTCTGTTCCAGTAAGGAGCGAAAATAAAGAGCGCGCAAGGCTTCTAAAAATTGCCGCCGGTGGGGCTGCACGGCCAGGTCGTGCCAGAGGTGTTGGGAGGTGACCGGCTCGCGTTCAATGGCCAGCCAGGTCAGCAGTTGTTCCTCCAGGGGTGTCAGCCGGCGGAACTGCTCATCCAACACTTCCCGGATATCGCCGAAAACGGCCGTGTCGTCCAGCAGCACCTGTGTGTCACCGGCAAACAAGGTTTGCGCGGTATCGGCCACCAGCTTCAGAGCCAGGGGGTTGCCGGAATAATGGTGCACCAGCCGGGCTAAGACCTCATTGCCTCCCGGCAGGCCGTGCGCCCGCAATAAATCCAGCCCGGCCTGATCCTGAAGCCCGGAGAGGGTTAAATTGCGGATTGGCCCGGTATCCTGACTCAGGTAGGCGATCTTTTGGGGGAGTTCTCGGCTGGTTAGCAGCAGGCAGCTCTGGTGGTCGCCATTGCCCAGAAACTGCAACAGGCGTTCAAAGCCGTCGACCTCTTGTTGGAAGCTGTGAGACTGGGCCTTATGCTCCAGTAGACTTTCAAAATTGTCTAGGATGAGCAGACAGCGCCGCTCACGCAAGTAGCGCAGCAGCAGTACCATTTGTTCGTTTTCTGCAGCCGGAATTTCGACCAGTTCCTGGCCGGATAGTTTGGTCAGCCAATCGGACAGAATGTGGGCCAGCGGCGGCGCATTCACCAATGACCGCCAGATGATGAATTCATAAGTGGGTGACGGCCGTTCCGCCCGATTGCCCGGACCCGCCGAGGCTGGCGGCTGGATCACCTGACGAACCAGTTTGGCCGCCAGCGTGGTTTTGCCGACGCCGCCCATGCCGGTGATGGCGATCAGGCGGCACTGCTCATCGACGACCCAGTTTGCCAGCTTGTGGAGTTGGGCCTGACGGCCGTAAAAAGGAACCGGCCCCGGCATCTCGCCCCAATCGATTTGCTGGGCGCGCCAGGACGCGGCTCCATGGGTGTTTTCTGTTGCTGTGGGCCCGGAAAATGCCGGCTGCAGGTAAGCGCCAGGCGTTTGCGCGATGATTTGGCGCCAATCGTCTGGTTCGTGCGCGCCGGACTTGATTTGTTCATAAAGATGGGTTGTTTCGGGCAGCGGCTCAATGCCCCATTCCTCGCGCAGCAGATGTTGAAAGGCGTCGTATTGGGCCAGCGCTTCACCTCGTTGGCCGGTCTGGGCCAGCAAGGCCATTTTCAGCTGCTGCCCCGACTCGCTCACACTGTCCAGGGCCAGCAACTGCGATACATACACCAGGCTGGCCTGAAAGTCGGATTGTTGGGCGTGCCAACCGGCCAGCGTGTACAACGCTGCCAGCTGCGCCTGTCTTAATTGTTCCCGCTCTGAGGTCAGCCAGGCTTCGTAAGCGGCAGACTCGGGCACGTAAAAGCCATCCAGAAAATCGCCTTTGTAAAGGGAAACGGCCGTTTCCAGATCGCCAATATCCTCTCCGCCCCGCCGGAACCGTTCCAATCGCGCACTAAATGCCTCCACGTCCAGAAAATAGGCCGCGTCCCGCCTGAAGGCGACCGTTTGCCGGGTGATGGTGATGTGCGCGCCAACCAGTTTGCGTAGATTTGAGAGGATGTTGCGCAGGTTTTTGGCCGCGCTGATTTCGGTTGTCTCCGGCCAAAGGAGGGTGGCCAGGGCTAAACGGCCGTGTACCCCCGGTTTCATCGCCAGATAAAAAAGCAGCGCTTTACTTTTGACGGTGATAAATCCTGCCAGTTTTTGGCCGCCCAGACTGGCTTCTGGTGAACCAAACAATTCAAGGCGCAAGGAAGAATCCATTTAAATACACTTCCTAACGTTCTGAGACGCTCTTTGGACGTTCTTTGGACGATCGATTCATATCATATTACCGGAAACCTGAAAAAAATAAAAAAAAGGTCAATTTAGGTTTAATCTTGAGCAAGTTAATTCGCGTCCTGGTGGTGGCCAACCAAACCGTTGCGCGCAAAGGATTGAGTTCATTGCTGAATACCTTGCCATCCCTGATCGTTGTGGGCGAGGCAGCAAGTGGGCAAGAGGCCCTGCTCATGGTCCGTGAATCGCGCCCGGATGTCGTTCTGATGGAACACACTGTTTTTCATCAGGAAGGCCCAGGGCCGATCTGGCGTATCTGGCAAGAAGAGCCGGGCGCGGCGATTTTGGTTTTGTGCGATGGGTATGCCACAGCGCCGTCTGCCTCAGATTTCGAAGCCGGCAAGTTGTGTTTCACCAACCGAGACGCTGCGCCCGAAGAGTTGAGGCGGGTTATTCGCCAGGTCATCGAAAAACAGTAGCCAGTCGCCCGCCGTCACCCGTCCGATCTGCTGCTGGAGCCGGGCAGATTTTCCCCGATCGGATTCATCACCACAGGCTGTGCGCTTTTTCGCCCTATCCTGCTCGAAATTGGGCAAAAAATAGATAATACATTTGCAAATAGTATACACAAACCTGGCCATTAGGCCAATGTTTGTATGATGTGCTCCACCTTCTCGCTCACGCCAACCACTGGGGCAGCAAGTTCAATAATCAAAAATATCTTGTTTGGAGGTTCAGAATGTCTACAAAAATCGTGATTGCTTTTGTTGTCGGTGTGGTGGTGGGGGCGGCAGCTTCTTTGTTGTTGGCGCCCAAGTCGGGCGAAGAGCTGCGCGAAGAACTGCGGCAGAGCGCCCTGGCGGAGCGCGAACAGCTTAAAGCCGAATACAGCCAGGCCGTGAGTCAACTGCAGCAGCAGGTGGATAAAGTGCAGGGTGACGTGCAGGAGAAACTGGCGAATGCGAAAGGTAAGGTGGAAACGGCCGTTTCCCCCGAATAGCCTTTTTTGAGAAAGGCGAGAAAACAGACGTGAGGGCTCCACAAAAAGATGTGGGCTGTGGCTTGGCCGAGAAACGGCCGTCGCTATTCACCGGGCGCCGCCGCTGTTGATGGGACGAGGATGATGAAAACGGCCGTTACCCCAGCTGGAGAGCCGATCCAGGCTGGACCAACCGCCCCGCCTGACGCAGTTTGCCCTT
>ERZ795053.2633-NODE-2633-length-21451-cov-7.955319_pt1 | contig 21451 bp, 21 predicted proteins | sample MGYA00375137_ERZ795053 | MGnify/ENA primary metagenome ERZ795053 (study PRJEB30182, sample SAMN05720284) | activated sludge metagenome | isolation source: Anaerobic digester | place: Hong Kong | collected 2014-12-17 ...
GCTCGTCGGGATCGGGGCGCTGGTCGCGGAGGAGAACGTGATCTACGACCTGGTGAACATCGGCACCCTCGCCGCGTTCTTCCTGGTCTGCATCGGCGTGATGGTGTTGCGGGTGCGCGATCCGCTTCGCGAGCGGCCGTTCCGGGTGCCGTTCATCTGGGTGCTCGCGCCCGCCGGCGCGCTGGCCTGCCTCTACACGATCTGGGGCCTGCCCTCACGGACGTGGGTGACCTTCGGGTCCTGGATGGGGCTCGGGCTGCTGCTCTACTTCGGCTACGGGTACCGGCATTCTGTGTTGCGGACCGGCAAGACCCGCGAAGTCGTCGACTGGCAGTGACGGTCGGGGCGCCAGCCCCGACCCTCAATTCAGGCCAAGCAGCCGCTTGCGGTTGCCGGCGTCGTCGAGCCGGGTGATCGCCTCCTGCAGCACCCGATCGGTCGCCCGGCGACGGGCGAACGCGGCGCTGTCGCCCGCGACCAGCCCGGCGACCTGACCCTCGAGCAGCCGGTCGATCGTCTCGCTCGCGGAACGGAGCTGCTCGCGGGTGACGGGCAGCGACTCCGCCTCGGCCTGGGCATAGACCTGTTCGCGCCAGGCCGGCAGCACGCGGAACGTGCCCGGCGCGCTCGCCGCGGCGTCACGCGCGACCTCGAAGATGATCTCGGTCAGCTCCCCCACCCGGTTGCCGAGGGCGCGGGCGAGGACCCGCTCGCTCTCCGACACCGTGTCCTGCGTGACGACGACATCGGGGGTGACGCCGCCGCCACCGACGATCGCGCGGCCCGACGCCGAGCGATAGATCGGGCGATTGCTCCCCGTCGCGGTGTCCTCGACGAACCGGGAGTCGCCGAGCGCCGCGTGCTCCGCCTGGAGACTGCGCCCGCTCGGGGTGTACCACTTCCCGGTGGTGAGCCGCACGGCCCAGTCGTTGTCGAGCACGACCTGGGTCTGGACGAGGCCCTTGCCGAAGGAGCGGGTGCCGAGCACGAGCGCGCGGTCCTGGTCCTGCAGCGAGCCCGCGACGATCTCGGAGGCCGAGGCCGAGCCGCCATCGACGAGCACGGCGATCGGTGCCTCGGTGAGCAGCGGTTGCTGCTCGGCACGGTACACCTCGGGCGGCTTGCCGCGATGCTGGACCCGTGCGATCTCCGCCCCGACGGGGAGGAAGAGCCCCGCCATCCGCAGCGCCTGGTAGAGGTCGCCGCCGCCGTTGCCGCGGAGGTCGAGCACGAACCCGCGCGCGCCCTGCCGCTCGAGGTCGAGCACCGCCTGGGCCACATCGGCGGCCGCGACGTCGTTGAATCGGGTGATCGGGATGTAGCCGACCTGCCGGTCGAGCAGCATCGTGTACGGCACCGCGGCGACGCGGATCACCGCGCGCTCGAGGGTGGCGGTGATCGGCTGCGGCGCACCGGCGCGCTCGACGGTCACCTGCACCCGCGTTCCCGGCCGACCCAGGAGCAGGGTGGTCACCGAATCCGAGGGCCAGCCGCGGATGTTGGTCGTGTCGACCTGGACGAGGCGGTCGCCGGCCCGCAGCCCGGCGCGCTCGGCCGGGGAGTCCGGGAACACCCGGAAGGCGGTCACCGCGCCGCGCGAGTTCCGGATCGTCATCCCCGTGCCGGCGTACCGGTTGCCGAGGGCGTTGCGCTCGAACGAGGCCCGCTGCTCGGGGGAGAGGATGTCGGCGTACGGGTCACCGAGCTCCGCCACGAGGCCACGGGCGGCCAGTTCGTAGAGCCGGTCCTCGGGCACCGAGTCCACGGCCGTCTCCGCCACCAGCCGGAAGACCTGGTTGAACAGGTCCACGGAATGGAACCGCTGGCTGGTGGCGCCAGCCAGGAAACCGACGAGGGCGATCGGGACGATGAGGGCCGCGAGGGCGAGGGGACGACGACGCACGGGCGTTCCTTGCATTCGGGAGATGAATTCCAGTATCGGACATGCCCTACGGGTCGGGCGGGCCCGGCGTGTCAGTCGGCCCGCGAGCCGCGGGCGAGAACCGGTCCACCGAGGCAGGGGTCGATGGTCCCGCCGACCACGCGCTGCCCGCTCGCCTCGAGTCGGGCCGTGACGGCCTCACGGAGGGGGCGACCGGGCGCCAGCAGGCCGCCGGAGAGTGCGACCGGCAGCACCTCCCCCCCGGCAGCCCGGGCAAGTTCGACGAGGTGCCCCACGGCCTGTTCGATGATCGAACCGGCCACGGCGTCGCCCCCCTCCGCTGCCGCCGCGACCACTGGCGCGAGGCCGGCCACCTCGTCGACGGCCGCCACGGTGCTCCAGCGGATGAGCGCCCCGATCCCGGCCACACCGGCCCGACCCGCCAGCAACTCGGCGAGGCGGGTCGAGGGCCCCAACCCGTCATGCATCCGGCCGACGGCCTTCAGCGCCTCGACCCCGATCCAGTAGCCGGAGCCGTCGTCACCCATCCGCCACCCCAGCCCGCCGGCTCGATAGTGCTTCCCATCCTCGGCGAGTCCGAGGGCGATGCTGCCGGTGCCCGCGATGAGCAGGACACCCGGGGCACCCTCGAAGGCGGCGGCACGCGCCAGCTGCGCGTCGGTGACCACGAGAACCTGCCAGGCGAGGCGCTCGCGGTCGACCGCCTGTTCGAGTTCGGCGCGCTCGGCGGCGCCGCCGGCGCCGGCCGCACCGATGACGATGGCGTCGGCGCGGACCGCCCCGGCCCGCGAGAGCAGTGGCCGCGCGAGCGCCGCGAGCGCCGCCGCGAGGGCGCCCCCGCGGCTCGCGCGCATCGGTTCCCCGCGTCCCTCGGCCCGGCCGCGCTCGGCGCCATGGCTGTACAGGACGACCCGCATCGAGGTCCCGCCGACGTCGGCCGAGAGGACGATCACACCCGCAGCGCCCCGCCGGACCGGAACCGGCTCGAGATCCAGGCCACCGACAGCAGGATGATGGTCCCCATCGGAACGTACCACGGCCACGCCAGCTGCCCGAGGGGCTCCAGCGCGGGCAGCGCGGCACTGAGCCGCCTGGCGAAGATCGTGACGAGCATCACGCTCAGGGTGACGATCGTTCCCGCGATCACGTCACGACCCTGCATCCAGGCGCCGGCGCCCGCGAGGATGTACGCCCCCAGCAGCGCCCCATAGGTGACCGAGGCGATCGACAGCGCCAGCACCACGACGGGAGTGTCCGAGCCCGCCGCGAGCGCGTGGAACCCGAGCGCCCCCGCGACCAGCGCGACGCCCCATGCGAGCGACACGCCGCGACCGATGCGGAGCAGGCGGACGGGATCGCGCTCACCCGTGACGGACGCGTACAGGTCGTAGGTCACCGAGGAGGCGAGCGCGTTGATCGAGGAACTGAGCGTGCTCATCGCGGCGGCGAGGATGCCGGCGATCACCAGCCCCGACAGCCCGGTCGGGAACTCGTCGATCACGAACTGCGAGAAGACCCGGTCGCCCGCGAGGCCGTCCGGCGCGTGCCCCGCCGCCCAGATCGCCGTGCCGACGAGCAGGAAGAGGAGGAACTGGAAGATGACCAGCACGCCCGAACCGATCAGCGCGGTGCGGGCGTCCCGCAGCGAACGGGTGGCGAGCAGGCGCTGCACGATCAGCTGGTCGGTGCCGTGGCTCGCCGCCGAGAGCAGCGCGCCGCCGAGGATCCCGCCGAGCAGCGTGTAGGGGATCGTGAGCGAGAGGGTCGGGTCGAGGATCGTCAGCTTGCCGGCCGCCCCGGCCGCGTCGAGCATCGGGCCGACCCCCCCGGCCATCCCGCTGGCGAGCCACAGTCCGACGATGCCGCCGGCGACGTAGACCCCGAGCTGGATGACGTCGGCCCAGATCACGGCCTTCAACCCGCCAACGTAGGTGTAGAGGAGGGTCACCACGCCCATCGCCACGATCGCGGCCGGGATGTCCCACCCGGTGAGGAGGGCGAGCGGGATCGCGCCGGCGAAGATCCGCACGCCGTCGCCCAGGAAGCGGGTGACGAGGAAGGTGAGCGAGATCACCCGCCGTGTCGGGGCGCCGAAGCGCTGCTCCAGTCGCGCATAGGCGGTGTCCTGCTCGCCGCGGAAATAGCCGGGCAGCAGCCAGGCCGCCACGCCGAGTCGGCCGATCAGGTAGCCGATGGGCAATTGCAGGAAGGTGAGGTCGCCGCGGGCTCCGATCCCGGGGGTGGAGATGACGGTGACGGCGCTGGTCTCGGTCGCCACGATCGAGAGCATCACGCTCCACGCCGGCAGGTTGCGCGCCCCGAGGAAGTAGTCGCTGCCCGAGGCCTGCCCCCGCGAGAGCCAGAGTCCCAGGCCGAGGGTCAGGGCGAAGTAGCCGGCGATGACGAGGAGGTCGAGTGGGGCCAAGGGCTGTCCCGGAGGAGGGAAATCCTGCGTGATGCGGCAGGGCGGCGCGGCCGACGTTCCCCGAATCTAGCGTCCAAACGCGCAGGGGCCCCATCGCAGGGGCCCCCTCACGACTCGGGACTCGCGCCTCACGACTATGCCGTGAAACTGCTCCCGCAGCCGCAGCCGCCGGTAGCGTTCGGATTCGCGAAGGTGAAGCCGCTCCCCTGCATCGAGGAGACGTAGTCGATCGTGACGCCATTGAGGTACTGGGCGCTGAAGGCGTCGATGAAGACCGGCACGCCGCTGATCGTGGCGACCATGTCGTCATCGACCGCCTTGTCCTCGATGTTCAGCGTGTACTTGAAGCCGGAGCAGCCCCCCGGCAGCACGGCGACCCGGAGGCCGGCGGTCTCGGCGGGGACGTCCTCGGCCGCGAGGAACTTCCGGACCTCGTCGGCGGCCTTGTCGGTCAGGGTCAGCACGAAGCCCTCGGGCAGGGCCTGCGTCATGGTGTCGCTCATCGGGTCCCCTTGGGAGAGAGGTACTCCTCGAAGATCGTCCCGCCGCGGGGGAGGGTCAAGGCGGGGGGCGCCGTTTCCCCCGGAATCCGGATTTGGCCGTACATTCTGCGGTCACCCCCCCGGAGCCCGAATGCCGAAGTTCGTGATCGAGCGTGAGAACCTGGGGGGCGGTCGCACCGGACCGCCCCAGGTCTACGAGATCACCCCGCCGCGCGGCGTCCCGCCCGAACCCGCCACCGAGGTGCGCTGGGTTGAGGCGTATGTCACCGATGTCGCGCTCTTCTCGATCTACCTGGCCCCGGACATCGACGCCGTGCGGCGCTTCGCCCGGATCGAGAAGCCGAGGGTGCCGCCGGTGGCCTGGTCCCGGCGTCGGCTGCCGTCCCCGCGCCTGGAGCGCAGTGAGTAGCGATCGATCCGGCTCCATTCCGGCTGCGCAGCGCGCGGACGGTCTCCCCCAGCTGAAGATCTGCTGCATCGCCAGTCCCGAGGAGGCTGCCCTTGCCGTGCGGCACGGCGCGACGGCGCTCGGGGTGGTGTCCGCCATGCCCAGCGGTCCCGGGGTGGTCTCGCCGGCGACCATCAGCGCGGTACTCGGCGCCGTCCCGCCGGGCATCGACACCTTCCTGTTGACGAGCCGCCAGTCCGCGACCGGGCTCGTCGCGCACCACCGCGAGCACCCGGCGACCACGCTCCAGCTCGTGGACCATGTTCCGGTCGACGACCTCGTGGCGCTCCGTGCGGCGCGGCAGGGGGTGACCCTGGTGCAGGTGATCCACGTGACCGGTCCGGAGGCGCTCGACGCGGCACGCGCGGTGGCGCCGTTCGTCGATGCCTTGCTCCTCGATTCCGGGAATCCCGCGGCGGCGGTCAAGGAGCTGGGCGGAACCGGACGCGCGCACGACTGGGCGATCAGCGCACGGATTCGCGAGGCGGTGGACCTCCCGGTGTGGCTGGCGGGCGGCTTGCACGCGGGCAACGTGGCGCGGGCGGTCGAGGTCGTGCGACCGCACGGCGTGGATGTCTGCAGCGGCGTCCGCACGGAGGGTCGTCTCGACCCCGGCAAGCTGGCCGCCTTCGCGAGCGCGCTCGGGCGTGGCGGCGGATCCGCCGCGGCGGCGACGTCGCGCTAGGTTCCGGTCACTTCTCCACCTCTCCCCGGGAGTTCCCCATGCAGCTCGGTGCCTTTTCGATCTCGCTCGCGGTCAAGGACCTTCAGGCGTCGAAGGCGTTCTACGCGAAGCTCGGGTTCACCCCGTTCGGCGGCGACGGGACCCACTACCAGATCATGAAGAATGGCGATCACCTGATCGGGCTCTTCCAGGGGATGTTCGAGCAGAACATCCTCACCTTCAATCCCGGCTGGGACGCGGATGCCCAGCCGCTGGAGTCGTTCACCGACGTGCGGGAGATCGCGCGGGAGCTGAAGGCGGGCGGCGTCGCCCTGGTGCAGGAGACCAACCTCGATGGCACCGGTCCGGCGAGCTTCGTCACCGTCGATCCGGATGGCAACCCGATCCTGGTCGACCAGCATCGCTGAGCCGGACCGAGCGGATCAACGGCGCACGAACGACGGCAGGCAGGCGTCGGCCTCGCACGCGCCGGCGAAGCGGACATAGACCTCGTCCGGCGAGAAGCCGGTGACCTCGACGCCCGCGCGACCGAGCCAGGCGATGATCGCGCCGAAGTCGCCGCCCGCATCGACCAGCGCGAAGGCCCGGGTGCCGAGGCCGTCGGTGTGCGCGTCGAGGGTCGCCAGCAGTCCGGCCTGGGTGACGGGCGCGTCCGCGTGGGCCACGAGATCGCGCAGCGCGGCGACGAAGCCGTCGTGGTCGGCCGCGTCGATCAACAGGGCCACCATCGCCCCGCCACCATAGATCCGCTCCCAGTGGTCCGACTTCTCGCGGCCCGCCTCCACCAGGCCCACGCCCGGCGAGAGGCGCGGGGCGAGGCGAACCCGGCGGATCACGTTGGCCAGCCGTTGCGCCAGCATCGGCGCCTCGAAGAGGCCGGCCCGGTAGCCCAGCGTGATCGCGAGGTAATCGGTGAATCCCTCGGTGAACCAGGAGGCCTCCGCCGGGTTGGCGCCGCGCACATGGTTGCCGAGCCAGAGGTGGAGCATCTCGTGGGCGAGGCCGTGGGTCCAGACGAGCGCATCGATCGCGCGCACCGGGTCGGCGAGCGTCAGCGTGAAGCTCTCGCGGAACGCCCCGCCGTCCATCCGGGGGCCCTTGAAGACCACGACCGCGTACCGCTCCGCCGGCGTCGCGCCGAAGTAGTCGGCGAAGACCGGCGGCAGGCGGGTCATCATCGGCACCAGCACCGGGGCGATCGACGCGAGCCGCTCGTCCAGGACCCACTGCAGCGTCATCGTGCCGGCATCGGTCGCGCCAGCCGTGAAGCGGCCCATCGCGAAGGCGTTCTTCTCGAGGTGGGCAACGTCGCTCGCGTGGAAGCTCCGTGGCCCACCCGGCCAGGGCGAGAGGATCGACCAGTCCTCGGGGAGGTCGAAGGCGATCTCGATCGGACACGACGGCCAGTCCGCGTCATGGAGGAAGAAGGCGTTCCCGACGAAGAAGTAGGTGTCGCCGAAGTGCGACGCGACCTCGTCGATCCCTCCGCCGGTCCACTCGACCGCATCATGATCGGCGACCACCTCGTACCGGACCCGCGTGAGTGGCGTCACCGAGCTCCAGGTGCCCTCCCCGCGATAGGCGACGGCGGCCCCGGCGTCGCCGCTCCAGCCCTCGAGCGCATCTATCGAGGCGGCCTGCGCCTCGGGGCGCCCGATCGCCTCGGAGAACCGGAGCGCGAGTCGGGAAGTCGGGACGGCAAACCGGGCCTCGACACCGAAGCGGTCCGCCCCGAGCCACCGGACGTGATAGGACGCCGCCGGGGCCGCGCACCGCTGGGCCGCGACCGCGGCAGGGGAGAGGAGGCACGTGGCCATCAGGAGTCGCTGCGAGAGAGTGGTCATGCCGGGCGTACGGCGGCGGGCACGGGTGTGTTTCAAGTTGCATCACCGGGCGGTGCGCCATGTCGTGGCCGTTCTCGCTTGCCGTCTTTCCGGGGTCGCCGCAACTTCCCTCGATCCCCGCTGCCACCAGCCCACACCAAGGATTCCCGATGACGCGATACCTCGCCCCGCTGCTGCTCGTCGGTCTTGCCGCGCCGCTCCTCGCCCAGGACCCTGGCGCGACCGTCCCTCGCGACGACGCCAAGCGGGGCGGGTCGGCGAACATCCGCCTCCTGGCGCACGTCGAGAACAACGCCGGGGCGTGGAAGGCCGCGGACATCGAGATGGAGCAGGACGCCGGCCGACCGTACGTCTACGTCTCGGGCTTCGTGAACAACAACTTCCAGGTCTACGACGTGCGCAACGAGCAGGCGCCGAAGCTCCTGCTCAACTGGACCATCGAGAACCCCGAGCTCCACCAGGGGATCGGTGCCATGGACGGGAAGTACTTCAAGCTCGGCGATCGCTACTTCTACGTGCAGTCGTTCCAGTTCGCGCAGGGCGGCCCCGACAGCGACCTGGGTGCGATCGTCTTCGACGTCACGGGCCTGCCCGATCCTGCGGCGGTCCGCGAGGTGGCCCGGATCCGCTACGCCCCGTCGCCGGGGGGCTTCCACAACATCTTCGCCTACAAGCACTCCAGCGGCCGCGTGCTGCTCTTTACCACGATCGGCGGGGATCGCGCACTCGTCTACGATCTCGGCCGGGTGGTCGCCGGCGGCGATCCGGCGAGCTGGCTGGTGGGCGAGGTGCCCAATCCGACGCCGATGGCCCAGCTCGGCGCGAGCGGGTACCACGACTTCTACGTCGGCTATGACGTGGCCCGTCGCCGGGACGTGTTCTACGGAGCCGGCCTGGGTGGCTATTCGGCGTGGGACGTGAGTGCGCCGGAGGCACCGAGCCAGCTGTTCACGATCACCTCGCTGGGGATGGACCTCGCCCACACCTTCACGCCCTCGCCCGATGGCAACATTGCCGTCACCGAGACCGAGTACCAGTACACCCCGTTGCGGATCTGGGACCTGACGGAGGGGCAGGACGGCCGCCGCCAGAACCTCGACATCCCGCTCTCGGCCTGGACCGCCGACTGGCGCGACCTCTCGCACAATCACGAGGTGCGCTGGCCCTTCGTCTTCGTCTCGGCCTACGAGGACGGTTTCTTCGTCTTCAACCTCACGGACCCAAAGCACCCGAGGACCGAGGGGTGGTACTACACCTGCCAGTGCACCCACGAGCACGGGTTCGGGGGCGGGCCGAACGTCGGGTGGGAGAGCACGACCAGCGTGATGCAGGGTGGCTTCGGGGTCGACGTGCGCAACCGCGACGGGCTGATCGTGCTCAGCGACATGCGCACCGGGTTGTGGCTCTTCCGCATGGACGGGTTCAGCGGGTGGAACGGGGCCTCGGTCGGTATGCCGAACATCTCCAGCGTCCAGGACTACGATCGCGGACCGGCGCCGTCGTCCCGGTGATCCGCCCGGCGCCCTGGCTCCTCGGGGTCGGCCTCGTCCTGGCCGGCCCGGCCACGGTCGCCGGGCAGGGTCCCGGGACGCCATGGGAGATGCCACTGCGCGCGGGCCCCGCGGCCCCGGCGGCCCGGGGTGAGGCCCGGCTGCAGTTCGCCCCCTCGCCTTTCGGGGTCGCGGTCACGGCTGACGGGCGCCACCGCTATGACGTCCGGATCACCGCGGAGAATCTCCCGGACCCCGCCACCCTCGGGCCGTATCGGGTGCTGCTTGCGTGGGAAACCCCGCGCGACCTCTCGACCTGGCACCGGCTCGGCGTGGTCCGCAACGGCACCTCGCTGGTGGGCACCGCCGACCACAACAAGTTCCTCCTGGTGATCACGGCGGAGCCCGACTCTCTCGTGACGACGCGGAGCGGCCCCACCGTGTTGCACGGGATGTCGCCCAGTGGCTGGTTGCAGCAGTTCCTCACGCATCCGCTCTTTCGGGGGATGTCGCAGTGAGGCGCATGCTCCTCTTGATTGCCCTCGGGTGCACGGCGCCGCTTGCCGGGCAGGACCATGCCGCGATGGGACATGACCACGACGGGATGGCGATGGACATGCCGATCCCGATGCCGAAGGGGATGGTCATGCTTCCCGGGCTGGTCGGGCTGACGCCACCGGTCGCGCCGTTCCTCCCCGGCATGGTCGCGGATCCCGCCGGGCTGCCGTCCGCGCGGCCGAGTCAGGTGGTGGCGCTTGCCGATGGCGACACCCTCGACCTCACGGCCGGCCTCGTGGCGCGCACCATCCGCGGTCGGACCTACACGATGTACGCCTTCAATGGCCAGGTGCCGGGGCCGATGATCCGCGTCGCCCGGGGGGCGACGATCACGGTGCGCTTCCACAACGCCATCGACCTGGAGAGCACCGTGCACTGGCACGGCCTCCGGCTGGACAACGGGTCGGACGGCGTCCCCGGGCTCACGCAGGCCCCGGTGGAGCCGGGAGGGGACCACACCTACACCGTGCGCTTCCCCGACGCCGGGATCTACTGGTACCACCCGCACGTGCGCGAGGATATCCAGCAGGCGCTGGGGCTGTACGGCAACCTCCTCGTGGACAGCGAGGACCCGGACTACTACGCCCCGGCGAACCGCGAACAGGCGCTGATGCTGAGTGACCTGCTCGTCCATCATGACACCCTCATCGCCTTCGGCCGCGAGGCGCCCGACTTCGCCCTGATGGGCCGGGTGGGGAACCTGCTCCTCGTGAACGGGGAGCCCGAGTACCGGCTCGACGTCGAGCGGGGCGAGGTGGTCCGGTTCCACCTCACGAACGTCGCCAACTCGCGCACCTGGAACCTCTCGATCCCCGGCGTCCCGATGAAGGTCGTCGCATCCGATGTCGGGCGATTCGAGCGCGAGGAGTGGGTGGCGAGCGTGGTGCTGGCCCCCGCGGAGCGCTACGTGATCGAGGCGCGATTCGCCGAACCGGGGCGCTACCCGCTCGTCAACGCGATCCAGGCCGTGGACCACTACCGCGGCGAGTTCGAGCCGCAGGTCGACACCCTCGGCTGGATCACGGTCGGCTCGCGCCCCGTGCGCCCCGATCACGCGTCGTCGTTCGCCGTGCTGCGCCACAACACGGATGTCACGGCCGAGATCGACCGCTATCGCGACCAGTTCGACCGGGCCCCGGACAAGACGCTGCACCTGACGGTGGCGGTCAGCGGGCTCCCGCTCACCACCGTCCAGTTCATGAGCGTGGACACCGCGTACTATCATCCGGTGGAGTGGGTCGATGGGATGCCGGAGATGAACTGGCTGTCGACGGCGCAGCAGGTGCACTGGATCCTGCGCGACGAGGCCACCGGCGCCGAAAACCATGCCATCGACTGGACGGTGCGGCAGGGCGCGGTGGTCAAGCTTCGGCTCGTCAACGAGGCGACGTCCTTCCACCCGATGCAGCACCCGATCCACCTGCACGGCCAGCGCATGCTGGTCCTGTCACGCGACGGGGTCCCGACGACCAATCTCGTCTGGAAGGACACCGTGCTGATCCCGGTGGGCTCGACGGTGGACCTGCTCATCGACGCCGCGAACCCCGGCGCCTGGATGCTGCATTGCCACATCGCCGAGCACCTCGGCGCGGGGATGATGGCGACCATGCACGTGGTGCCCTGAGGAGGAGCTCATGTCCAGCGCGAACGCCAGCAACGCCGCCAAGGCCGGGATCGGCTTCGGCAGCGCCCTCGCGATCACGATCTCGTGGAGCGTGCACCAATCGATCCTCTGGGCAATCATCCAGGGGTTCTTCGGCTGGTTCTACGTCATCTACTACGCCCTCACCCGGTAGGGGACTCCGATGCGCCGCTCGCTCGTGCCCGTGCTCTGCCTCGCGCTCGCCTGTTCCGCCGCGCCCTCGCCGGAGGACACCGCCGCCCTGGTGCACTTCGCCAGTCGGTACGCCGCCGCGTGGGGCTCCCAGCAGCCCGACAGCGTCGCGGCGTACTTCGCCGAGGACGGCTCGCTGACCATCAACGGTGGCGACGCCGCCGTCGGGCGCCCGGCGATTGCCGATGCGGCCCGCGCCTTCATGACCGCGTTCCCCGACATGGTCGTGACCATGGACTCCCTCGGGGCCGCCTCCGACGGCCGCTCGGCGACCTTCTACTGGACCCTGGTCGGGAGCAACACCGGTCCCGGGGGCAGCGGCCACCCGGTGCGGATCAGTGGGCGTGAGGAATGGACCCTCGGCGAAGGCGGGCTGATCGCGCGCTCGCGCGGGCACTTCGACGAGGCCGAGTACCAACGCCAACTGCAGGGCCCGACCGCCGCCGCGACGTGAGCGGTCTTCCGGGGCGGCGGCCCCCGGGGCGCCGTGCCATCACCCCCCTTGGTCCAAGACACTGGAGACGACCCGATGAGCGAACGCGTTTCGTGGATGCTGCACATGCAGGTGCGCGATGGCCAGACCGAGGCGCTGCGGGCGTTGATTCCCGAGATGGTGCAGGCAACCGAGGCCGATGAGCCGGGGACCCTCGCCTACGAGTGGTACCTGAGTGCCGATGGGGCGACTTGCCATCTCTACGAGTGCTATGCCCACTCGGCGGCGGCGATGGTCCACGTCGGGAATTTCGGGGCGAAATTCGCGGAGCGCTTCCTCGCCGCACTCGCCCCCACGGAGCTGACCCTCTACGGACCGGCCAGCCCGGCGTTGCGCGAGGCACTGGCAGGGTTCGGTGCGGTCCTCCTCGCCGAAGCCGGCGGGTTCCGTCGCTGACGGCGCCCCGGCCGATGTCGGGTGGGGCGGCCTGGGCACGCATCGGGGAGCATGGACTGCCACGGCCGTCCACAATCACCCACAGGACACACCGGGGGCATGCCCCCCAGCCCGGGAGCCACCCATGATCCACGACAGCATCCTCGGCACGATCGGCAACACTCCGGTCGTCCGCATCAACCGGCTCGCGCCGTCGCACGTCGAGATGTACGTGAAGCTCGAGGCGTTCAACCCGCTCTCCTCGGTCAAGGACCGGCTGGCGTTCGCCCTCATCGCCGATGCGGAGCGCCGGGGGGTGCTCCGGCCGGGCCAGACCGTCGTCGAGCCGACGTCGGGCAACACGGGGATCGCGCTCGCGATGGTCTGCGCGGTGAAGGGCTACCCGTTCGTCGCGGTGATGGCCGAGAGCTTCTCGGTGGAGCGCCGCAAGTTGATGCGGATGCTCGGGGCGCGGGTGGTCCTCACCCCGGCCGCCGAGCGGGGGACCGGGATGGTGCGCAAGGCGCGCGAGCTCGCCGCGGCGCACGGATGGTACCTCCCCGATCAGTTCGAGAACCCGGCCAACCCGGCCTTCCACCGCAGCACGACCGGTCCCGAGATCCTGCGGGACTTCGCGGGGCGCCGCCTGGACGTCTGGGTCACGGGGTGGGGCACCGGCGGCACGCTCACCGGGGCGGGGGAGATGCTGAAGCTCGCCCGTCCCGACCTTCGCATCGTCGCGGCCGAGCCCGAGGGCGCGGCGCTGCTGCAGGGTCACGAGTGGACCCCGCACAAGATCCAGGGCTGGACACCGGACTTCGTCCCGGGCGTGCTCGCGCGAGACGTCTTCGACGAGATCGTCACGGTGACCGACGCCGAGGCGATCGACACCGCACGCGCCCTCGCCGCACGCGAGGGCATCCTCTGCGGCATCTCGGCCGGTGGGACCTTCGCGGCGGCGCGCCGGGTGGCGGAGTCGGCGCCTGAGGGGACCGTGCTGCTCGCCATGCTTCCCGACACCGGCGAGCGCTACCTCTCGACGCCGCTGTTCGAGGGGATCGCGGAGGGCAGCGACGCGGTGGAGTAGGGCGGCGCGGCGCCGCGGCGCATTGTTGTGGCCGCCGAGGGTAGGTTTGACGATTCCACGTATCGAGGTCCCGGCCCCGAACCCGATGGGCCCTCACCGATCACCATGCGGCGACCGATGACCGAGAGTTCCGCTCGTCCCGCGCCCCGACGCGCCGCAGGCGCCCTGCTGGGCGTGGTGCTCCTCGGTGCGCTACTCGCCGTGCCATCGGGAGCCCCCTCGGGGGACGTCACCCCCTCGTCCGGACGACCGTTCGTCTGGGATCGCGACACGACCTATGAGGCGTTGCAGTACCGGTTCGAGGCGGCACGCACCGCGGGCTGCTCGGGCGTCGCCGCCACCGACTCCGCGTTCGTCGGCCTGACGAGCGCGGTCGATGCCGTGTCCTCCGCCGCCGCGCTATCGGTCGGCGCGCCGAGCCTCGATTCCCTCGAGCACCGGCTCTTCACCGTGGGGGCGATCGTTGCCGCCTGTCCCGCACGGCAGGCCGAGTACCTCGCGCTCGCCGCGCAGGCGCGCGCGGCGGTCAAGCGGCACTCGCGCGCGTGGGACATGACCCGCACGGAGACTCGTGATCGCCTCTATCGTGCCCTCTACGGGACCCGCGCCGCGATCGAGGAGGTGCTCCTCCAGCAGCCCGCCGCTTCGTTCGCCCTCTCCGAGGAACCGACGGCGCCGTCCGCGGCCCCGTCCGCGGTCGTGCACGGGGTCACGTTGCACTCCGGCGACCTGCTGGTCTCGCGGGGCGGGTACCCGACCTCCGCCCTGATCGCCCGCGGGAGCGACTACCCCGGCAACTTCTCGCACGTGGCGCTCGTGCACGTGGACCAGGACAGTCACGAGGTCCTGGTCATCGAGGCCCACATCGAACGCGGGGTCGCCGTGGCGACGGCGGAGGTGTACCTCGCCGACAAGAAGCTGCGCGTGCTCGTGCTGCGCCCGCGGGCCGACCTCCCGGCGCTGCGGCGCGATCCCCTGCTGCCGCACCGCGCGGCGAGCGCGATGCTCGACCGCGGGCGCGCCGAGCACATCCCGTACGATTTCGCGATGGACTACTCGGACCCCTCGCGACTCTTCTGTTCGGAGGTCGCGTCCGCGACGTACGCGACCCAGGGCGTCACCCTCTGGACCGGCATCTCCACGATCACGGCTCCCGGCCTGCGGCGGTGGCTGGGCGGCTTCGGGGTCACCCACTTCGAGACCCAGGAACCGTCCGACCTGGAATACGACCCCCAGCTCGTGACGGTGGCCGAATGGCGCGATCCCGCTGCGCTCCGGGGTGACCACATCGACAACGCGGTGACGGACGCGATGCTGGAGGGGGCCGAGCGGGGGGATGTGATCAGTTTCCAGTGGTGGCAATTGCCGGCGGCACGCCTGCTGAAGGGCTACAGCGTCGTGCGCGAGGCACTGGGTGGTGTCGGCCCGATCCCCGAGGGGATGTCGGCGGCGGCCGCGCTTCGGAACAAGGCCTACACGACGCGCCACCGGGAGCTCGCCGTCGCGGTCGACGCGGCGGCGACGGCGTGGGAGGCCGAGCGCGGCTATCCGCCGCCGTACTGGGTGCTGGTCCAGCTGGCACGCGATGCCGTGGCCGGGGAGGGACGATGAGCGAGACGATGCAGGTCCTGGTGCCATTCGTCCATGTCGCCGATGTGGAGCGCTCGGTCGCGTTCTACGAGCAGCTCGGATTCACGGTCGGCAACACCTTCCGGGTCGAGGCGACCGGCGTGCTGAACTGGGCCTGGCTCCAGAGTGCGGCCGCGAAGCTCATGCTCACGCGGGCGAGCGGGCCGATCGATCCCGCCGCCCAGGCGGTCCTCTTCTACCTCTACTGTCCCGACGTCGCGGCAATGCGCACCCAGCTGCTCGGGCGGGGGGTCGAGGTCGGCGAGATCACCACGCCGTTCTGGGCGCCGAGAGGGGAGTTCCGGCTCCACGATCCGGACGGGTACGTCCTGATGGTCACCCACACCTAGCCGCTGGGGCGAGGGCCAATCCGTCGGGTTCCGGCCGGCGTACAGCTGCTATTCCGACTTCCCTGACCCGGAGCAGCCATGCCCCGTGCCGTGTCGCCGTCCGTGTGCCTCCCGGCGGGCCTTCTCGTGGCCGGTTTCCTCGCGATCAGCCCGGCCCGCGCCGTGGGGCAGGCGCTCACCCGCGACACCCCCCTCCCGGCGGCAGACCTCCGCGCCGACCTCGCGGTCCTGCGCCGGGCCTACACCGAGTTGCACCCCGGCCTGCTCCGGTACAACAGCGCCGCCGAGATCGCGGCGCGGTTCGACGAGGTCGATCGCTACTTCACGCAGGATCGCACGCTTGGCGACGCGTTCCTCGCCCTCACGCGGCTCACTGCCGCCGTGCGCTGTGGCCACAGCTACCCGAATTTCTACAACCAGCCCGCCGCCATCCAGGCGGCGCTCTTCGAGGCCGATGATCGCTTGCCGTTCGAGTTCCGATGGCTCGACCGGCGGATGGTGGTGACCACCGATCGGACGCCGGACCACCTGCTGCCCCGTGGCACCGTGATCGAGCGCGTCGATGGCGTGCCGACCCCGACGATTCTCGATTCGCTGCTGCCGCTCGCCCGGGCCGATGGCGGGAACGACGCCAAGCGGATCGCCTATCTCGGCGTGCAGGGCGAGGAACGGTGGCATCCATTCGACATCCTCTACCCGCTGGTCTTTCCTCGGGCGACCGACTCGTACGAGCTGCAGGTGCGCCGACCGGGCGAGGCCCGCACGGCGACACTGCGCGTGGCACCGCGCTCCGCCGCGGCGCGGCGTGACGACGGGGCGCCGGCTTCCACGTCGGCTCCGGATGCGCCGCTCTGGCGCTTCACGGTGGAGGGTGGCGTGGGCATCCTCGGCATGCCGACCTGGGTCCTCTACAACTCGACGTGGGACGCCCGGGCATGGCTCGACGGGGTTCTCGTCCGGGTGCGGCAGGAGGCAATCACCGACCTCGTGATCGACCTGCGTGGCAACGAGGGTGGCAGCGACCTTGGCAACGAACTGCTCGCGCACTTCCTCCGCGAGCCGGTCACCCGACCGCCGGTGGAGCGTCGGGTGCGCTATCGTGCGGTCCCCGCCGAACTGGACCCGGTCCTGGACACCTGGGACGATGCGTTCCGTGATTGGGGCGAGGCGGCGCGAGGGCCCGGGGAGGACGGCTTCTACCGGCTCGTCGACGATGGCGGGGGGAGCGGGGAGCGGACGATTCGCCCGCTCGACCCCGCGTTCGGCGGTCGGCTCTGGGTCCTCGTGGATGGCGCGAACAGCTCCGCCACCTTCAGCTTCGCGCTCGCCGTGCAGGAGACCGGGGTCGGCACGCTGGTCGGCGAGCCGACCGGCGGCAATCGCCGCGGGATCAACGGCGGGGCGTTCTTCTTCGTCCGGCTGCCGCGCACCGGGCTCGAGGTCGACCTACCCTTGGTCGGGGGCTTCCCGGCCGAGGAGCAGCCCGATGCCGGGGTGGTACCGGATCTGGTGGTGGTCCCGACGGCGAACCAGGTGGCGGCCGGGGTGGACCCCGCGATGGACTTGGTCCGGGAACGGATCGCGCGGCTCCGGGGCGGCTGAGCCACCAGCGGGTAGGCCGGGGCCCCGTTGCCGGTTCCCGATTTCGGCCGTATCCTCGCCCATCCCGTTCCCGCTCCCCCGACCGGTCACCGCGCCATGTCCTTTGTCCACCGTATCGACGAGCGGACTGGCATCCTGCACTGCACCATGCAGGGCCGCATGACGCTGTCCGACTTCCTCGCGGCCCTCGATGAGATGACTCCCGGTGGGACCTTCCCGACCTCGCACCGACTCTACGACATGCGCGAGTGCATCCCCGACGTCTCGACGGCGGAGGTGCACCTCGTCGCGACCGAGACGGAGCGGCGGGATCGTCCGGGGAGTCGGATCGCCATGGTCTCGGGGATCGACCTGACCTACGGCCTCTTGCGGCAGTACGAAGGGTTCCGGCAGGGCACCCAGAGCGAGATCCGCGTGTTCCGCACCCTCGAGCCCGCGCTCGCCTGGTTGGAGGAGGAGCGCTAGCCGGTCACGCCGTCGGGGGTCTCGCGCGGCGGCGCGTCGGGGAAGAGCGCGCGCATCACGGCGTCGGCAACGACCGCGCGCACCAGGGAAAAGTTCGGGGTGTTGCGCGTCGGGTGCACCCGATTGGTGAGCAGGATGATGATCGTCTCGCGCGTCGGGTCGATCCAGATCGACGTGCCGGTGAACCCGGTGTGCCCGAAGCTCCGCGCGCTCATGATCCTGCCCGCCGATGAGCGCCCCGACGGCGTGTCCCAGCCGAGGCCGCGCGACGAGCCGTGCGGATGGTCCTGCGTGACGGTCCAGGTCGCGAAGCCGCTCGGCGGCGGTGGATCGCCGGCAACCTGCCGTCCGAGCGCGCCGGCGAGCGCCCACTCGGTGAATCGCAGCAGGTCGTCCGCGGTCGAGAACAATCCGGCATGTCCCGAGACCCCGCCGAGGCGGGATGCGTTCTCGTCGTGGACCTCGCCGCGGAGGACGTGGCCGCGCCACGGGTCGTTCTCGGTCGGCGCGACGAACCGGCGCCAGCTCCCCGGCGGCAGGAAGCGGGTGCGCGTGAGGCCGAGCGGCTCGGCGATGCGGTCGCGAAACAGGCGGTCGATCCGGGTTTCGTACACCTGCTCGAGGATCGCCATCAGGGTGATGGCCCCGAGGTCGGAGTAGACCATGCGTTCACCCGGGGCGCGCTCAAGGTCGGACGTCACCGTGCGCAGGATCGCGCCCTCCCGGACGAAGGTCTCCTCCCACAGCCGGCGGTGGGCCGGCAGGCCGCTGTCATGCAGGAGCAGGTCGCGCACGGTCACGCTGCCCTTGGGGCCGAGCCCCCGCCCGAAGTCCGGCAGGTAGCTGACCACCGGCACGTCGAGTACCAGCTTTCCCTCGTCGACCGCCATCATCGCGAGGGTGGTGAGGGCGATGACCTTGGTGAGGGAGGCCATGTCGTAGAGGGTGGCCGCATCGGGGCGGGTGGGGTCGTCGAGCCCCAGTCGGCCGACCCCGTAGGTGAACCGCTCCCCGCGCACCGAGACGGCGAGGACCGCGCCCGGTGCCGCACCCGCGGCGATCGCGGAGTCGAGCACCGCCGCGGCCGGGGCGAGCCGGGCCTCGAGCGGGGCGCTCCGCGGCAGCTGCCGCGACGGCGGCGGCCCGCCGGCGCACCCCGCCAGCAGCGACGCCGCGAGCACGCCAACGCATGCGAGACGACCGATGGGGCGGCTCACGGGACCTGCCCGAGTCGCACGCCGGTGCGCAGCGGAAAGGTCGGCGGGATCGCGATCGGTGACGTGCCCGTGATCGCCGCCTGACCGGTCAGCGCGCGCGCGACGGCCTGCTCGGCGAACTCGGTCGCGGCCCACGCCATGATGTAGCTCGCGGCGGTCGGGACCTGCGAGATGATGTAGGGGGAGCCGAAGGAGACCAGCACCGTCGGGCCGTGGCGCGTGAGTCGCCCGAGCGCCTGTTCGGTCGCCGGGACGAGCCCGATCCGACCCTGGGATTGTCCCCATCGGACCGCCGTGGCAAGGATCGTCACCGGCGCCTTCGCCATCTCCCGCTCGGCCGCACCGAGCTGCGCCGCCGTCGGCGAGGTCGGCACGCGCGCCTCGTGCACCGTCCACCCGGCGGCGCGCAGGCCGGCGATCATGTCACGCCCGAGGGTGCTGCTGCCGTCCGCCACCGTCACCACCGTCACGGTGGCCGGGCCCTGTCGCAGGCGGCGCACGGTCCCGAGCGAATCGGTCAACAGGACGAGGGAACGCTGCGTCGCCGCGCGCGCGGCGGCCACCGCCGCCGGGGTCCGGATCGCGGCTCGGGCGGCGGCCGGGTCGACCAGCCGCTCGCGGAAGAGTCCCATGCGCTGCTTGAACTCGAGGATCCGGCGCACCGAGGCATCGAGCCGGGCGCGGCTGATGCGGCCCGATTCGACGGCGTCGACCATGGCGTCCACGGCCTTGGCGGGATCCGCCGGCATGAGGAGGAGGTCGCTGCCGGCCTCGAAGGCGCGCACCACCGCCTCCTCGGGGCCGATCTCCCGGGCGATCGCTCCCATGTCGAGCGCGTCGGTGGTGATCAGGCCCTGGAAGCCGAGCGAGTCGCGCAGGATCCCGGTGAGGATCGTCGGCGAGAGGGTCCCCGGTCGCGCGGCCCCGCCATCGAGCGCCGGCAACGCGATGTGCGCCGACATCACCGCATCGACGCCCGCGGCGACCGCCGCCCGGAACGGCACCAGCTCCAGGGTGTCGAATCGGCTCCATGGCGCGGTGATCGTCGGGAGCGAGAGGTGCGAGTCGGTGTCGGTGTCGCCGTGGCCGGGGAAGTGCTTCGCGGTCGAGAGCATCCCGCCCGCGCGCAGCCCCTCGATCGTGGCGCGGACATAGCGCGACACGTCACGCGGATCGCTGCCGAAGGAGCGGGTGTTGATGATCGGGTTGGCGGGATTGTTGTTGACGTCGGCGACCGGGGCGAACGCCAGGTGCACCCCGAGGGCGCGGCCCTCGCTGGCGGTCACGCGGCCCATCTCGAACGCATCCTCGAGACTCCCCCCGGCGGCGACCCCCATCTGGGTGGGGAACGGCGTCCCGGCACGGACCCGCATCGTGATGCCGCCCTCGAAGTCGGCCGCCACGAGGAGCGGGAGTGGCGCCCGACGCTGCAACCGGTTCAACTTCTCGACGATCGCGGAGGGCGTCCCGGTCGAGATGATGATCCCGCCCAGTTCGAGGTCCTCCACCCACCCGTACGCCTTGACCATCGTGGGGTCGGTGTCGGCGACATCGTCCCCCAGCAGCCACGGCATCACCAACTGGGCGACCTTCTGGCGGGTCGAGAGCGTCGCGAGCAGGGCGTCGACCGTGTCACGGGTCGGCTGGACGACGGCGATCCGGTCGGGAATCACCTCCGGGAGGCGATGCCCCTCCGGCGGGGCCGCCGTGGCACAGGCGGCGGCAGTCACGAGCGAGAGGAGCGAGGCGACGTGCGACACGAAGTGAGATCCGGTGGTCGAGGGTGGTGGATGGCGGCGGTCGTGGCGGTGCTCGGGTGCGGCGGGGCGATGCCGCCGGTGGCGGCCCAGGTCGCCGTCCGCCCCGGGGTGGACGTCCTGCTGAGCGACTCGCTGCACCTCGTGCGCGGCAAGCGCGTCGGGTTGGTGACCAACCTCGCCGCCGTGGACGCCCGGGGGATCAGCGCCGTCGAGCGGTTCCGGGGTGCCCCGCTGACGCTCGCGGCCCTCTTCGGGCCCGAGCACGGCCTGAGTGCCCTCGCCGCGCCGGGCGAGAAGGTCGCCTCGAGCGTGGACAGCGCGAGCCGGATTCCAATCTACTCGCTCTACGGTGCCACCCGCCGCCCGACGCCCGAGATGCTGGCGGGACTCGACGTCCTGGTCATCGACCTCCCCGACGTGGGGGCCCGCTACTACACCTACCCCGCGACCGCGGTCGAGGTCCTGCAGGCGGCCCAGGCCGCCGGGCTCCCGGTGATCATCGCCGACCGCCCGAATCCGATCACCGGGACGGCGATGCAGGGGAACATCCTCGACATGGCGCACGCCTCGATGGTCGGGCTGCTCGCCATCCCGATGCGGCACGGACTCACCCTCGGCGAGGAGACGCGGCTCGCCGCCGCCGACCTGGGGATCTCCACGCCGCTCATCGTCGTGCCGAGCGCTGGCTGGCGGCGCGGCATGGACCTCGACGCCACCGGGCTGCCGTTCCGGGCCCCCAGTCCGAATCTCATCGACCTGGATGGCCTGTATCACTATCCCGGG
>ERZ795053.2639-NODE-2639-length-21418-cov-6.185227_pt1 | contig 21418 bp, 16 predicted proteins | sample MGYA00375137_ERZ795053 | MGnify/ENA primary metagenome ERZ795053 (study PRJEB30182, sample SAMN05720284) | activated sludge metagenome | isolation source: Anaerobic digester | place: Hong Kong | collected 2014-12-17 ...
GATCCAGGGCGACCACGAGGACGCGCCGGGCCAGCTCGAATTGAACTGGATGTTCGACGACGTGCTGCGCAACGCGGACCGCCTCACCACCTACCGCCAGATCTGCGCCCAGGTGGCCCGCGAAAACGGCATCTTTGCCTGTTTCATGACCAAGCCGTTCATGGGCGTTTCGGCGTCCGGCTGCCACCACAACATGAGCTTGTGGCATGGCGGTGAGGACAAGTTCGTGGCCTGCGGCAACGACAAGAAGAACCTGCCGGGCATGGAAGCCAATTACATGTACGTCAAGGGCGGCGAGAACACGTTCATGCCCGATACCGACGACCCGCAGATGCCGGGCAAGGAAGGCCTGAAGGCCATTGGCGGCGTGGTGAAGCACCTCCAGGCGCTGACCGCCATTGGCGCTTCCACCGTCAACTCCTATCGCCGTCTGTGGGATACGGGCTTCTGGGCGCCGGTCTTCGCCGACTGGGGCTTCCAGAATCGCACCACGGGGTTGCGCGTTTCGGCTCCAGGCCGCTTCGAGTATCGCTCGGTCGACTCCATGGTGAACCCGTATCTCATGGGCTCCACGTTGCTGGCCGCCATGGACGATGGCCTCGACAACAATCTCGATCCGGGCAAGCCGGAAGAGCGCAACATCTATGAGGCCATGGAAGCCGGCAAGAAGGTCAAGAAGCTGCCGATGTCGCTGGGCGAGGCGCTGGAGCACCTGCGCAAGAACGAAGTCGTGCAGCGTGGCCTGCCCGGTGAAATGTACCGGCTCTACGACGAATACAAGTCGGACGAATATGCACGATTCATGTCTACGGTCACCGATTGGGACAAGGACACTTACATGGAGTGCCTGCCCTAAGCGGCGTTCTTATGGGGTATCCCGGTCAACCGATTGGTCCCTGCCGGGAGCCTCTTTAATGAAATGCCCGCCCTTGGCGCGTCCATGGGCGGGGTTGCGGAAAACACCAAGGAGGTAGCACCTATGTGCGGGATAGCAGGGCTTATCCATCGCGACGGCGCTGGCAACATCGGTCAGGAGATGACCGCGATGTTGCAGTCGCTGAAGCACCGCGGGCCGGATTCTACCGGCTACGCCATTTACGGAACACCGGGGCGCAACGAATATGTCATGCGCTTCAAGGTGGCCGAACAGGAAGACATGTCGAAGGGCTTCGACATCCATGACGAGGTGAAGCGGCGCAAGGGGCATGTCGAAGAGCGGCTTGCAAACCTGGGCGTCCAGGTGATCGATCGCGAAGACGCGACCGAATATGCCTACCGCTACCGCATCCACTATGACGGCGACATGAAGAAGCTCGCCGACTATGTGGAGGATGTCGATGGGACGGAAATCCTGTCGATGGGCAACGCCCTTGAACTGGTCAAGGATCTGGGCGATGCGAGCCGGGTCGCTGACCAGTACGCGCTTCGCAAGTTCAAGGGGACCCACGGCATTGGTCACACGCGCATGGCGACGGAGTCGGACGTGGACATCCGTTCGGCCCATCCCTATTGGGCTTACCCCTACAATGACATCGCCGTTGTCCATAATGGTCAGATCACCAACTATTGGATGATGCGGCGCGAGTTCGAGCGCAAGGGGCACCGCTTCATGTCAAATTGCGACTCCGAGCTTCTGGCAGTCTACACCGCCTACAATCTCGAGCATGGTGCGTCGCTCGAAGACTCCCTGAAGCAATCGATCCAGGATATCGACGGGGTCTTCACCTACCTGGTCTCGACCAAGGATGCACTCGGCATGGCCAAGGACACGATGGCCGCCAAGCCGATGGTGCTCTACGAGAGCGACAACCTGGTGGCTCTTGCATCTGAAGAAGTGGCGATCCGCTCGGTGATCCACCACGAAATCGACACCTGGGATCCCTATGATGAGGAGGTTCGCGTATGGCGGGCGTAACAAAGGCAAAGACTGACCATCTCAGCCACGAGATGGGCATGCACACCGAGGGTTTGCTCGGCCGCACCCAGCAACGCTTCTTCGATATCTCGGAAGAAAGTGTGGGCTATGGCTATCCAGATGCTCCCGATGTGGACTTCAACAAGCGGGCTGAGCTGGATTGCGAGAACCTTGAGCCCAAGGACATCAATGCCCAACTTCGCGAGCTGATGCGGCGTGGCGTTGGCACGATCGTCCTGAAGAATCCGGGTTCCAAGCATTCGATCGCGGTCGGCATTCTCAACCGGCTCAATCTCTACATTGAAGGATCCTGCGGCTACTTCGCATGTGGTCTGACCGATGGTCCGAACATCCGCATCAAGGGGCGCGTCGGCTGGGCCTGTGGCGAAAACATGCTGGCCGGCACGATCGTCATCGAGAAGAATGCCGGTTCGCAGTTCGGAGCAGCGCTTCGCGGCGGCGACCTGGTGTGCAAGGGCTCTGTCGGTGCCCGTACAGGTATTGACCAGAAAGGTGGTAACATCATCGTCGGTGGAGATACGGGATCGTTCTCCGGCTTCATGATGCAGCGCGGCCGCATGGTCATCCTTGGCAATGCGGGCAAGAACCTCGGCGACTCGATGTACGACGGCACCATCTACCTCGGCGGTGAGGCGCGCTCTCTGGGCGTCGACGCCGTGCCGGACGAGATGACGGATCTTGACCGCCAATGGCTGACCCGGAAGCTCAAGATGTACGACATGTACCCGAAGGGCGGCATCGACCACATCAAGAAGATCGTGGCCGGCAAACAACTCTGGAACTACGACAACCTCGAACCGGGCGAAAAGAAGCTCGTGCTGTGATGAGGGATTGAGGACATGGCAAAGAACGTGACACGAAAAGCAGCCGCGCGCAGGGCCGGTGCTGGCAAGCGTGCCGGAGCGGAGGCTGGCCCGCGGAAGGCAGCACGAGCGGCGAAAAAGGCCGCTGCCGCCGAAAGGAAAGCCGTCGCAAGACCACGCAAGGCGGCCATCAAGGCCAAGAGGGCCGCGGCAGCGACGACGGCGACAGGGATGGCGTCGCTCGGTGGCAAGGCGCCGGCGGAAACCAAGAAATATATTCTTGGCAAGTCGCAGATCTTCACACCTGAGGTCATCAACGACATCCACATCAAGTCCGAGCTTGGCCGCTACCGTATGCGCGGCTTCTCGCTGTTCAAGAAGATCCCACATTGGGATGATCTGACCTTCTTGCCCGGAACGCTGACCCGTTTTGTCATCGAAGGCTATCGCGAGAAGTGCGAGACAAAGACGGTGATCGGCCCACGCGCCAAGCGGCCGATGGTGCTCGACATTCCAGTCTACGTGACCGGCATGTCCTTCGGTGCGTTGTCCTACGAGGCCAAGATAGCGTTGGCCCGCGGCGCCACCATGGCGGGATCCGCCACGTGTTCCGGCGAAGGCGGCATGATCCCTGACGAGCGGCGCTATTCACAGAAGTGGCTCTATCAGTGCATCCAGTCGCGCTACGGTTTCAACCCGCACCATTTGCGGCTCGCCGACGCCTGCGAGTTCTTTATCGGGCAGGGTTGTAAAGTGGGCCTTGGCGGCCACCTCATGGGCCAGAAGGTGACCGACCAGGTCGCTGAGATGCGCTCGCTGCCGGCCGGTATCGATCAGCGCTCGCCGGCCCGTCACCCGGACTGGCTGGGACCGGACGATCTGGCTCTCAAGATCCAGGAAATCCGCGAGGCGACCAACCACGAGATTCCGATCCAACTGAAGCTTGGTGCGGCGCGCGTCTACGACGACGTCCGCATGGCGGTGAAGTGCGATCCGGACTCGATCTATATCGATGCCATGGAAGGCGGTACCGGGGCGGGTCCGCATATCGCGACCGAGGATACCGGCGTTCCGGGCATCGCGGCAATCCGCGAGGCACGTCGCGCCATCGACGAGCTTGGCAAGAAGGGCGAAATCTCGCTCATCTATGCCGGCGGTATCCGCAACGGTGGTGACGTGGCCAAGGCGCTGGCTCTTGGTGCCGATGCCATCGCCATTGGCCACTCGGTGATGATGGCGCTCAACTGCAACAAGCACATCGACGGCGTCACCGATTTTCCGAGCGAGATCGGTGTGGACGCGGGCTTCTGCTATCACTGCCACACGGGCCGCTGCCCGGTTGGTGTAGCGACGCAAGACCCGGTGTTGCGCCAGCGCCTCGACCCCGACAAGGCGGCCGAGCGTGTCTATAACTTCCTGCATACGCTGACCATGGAAGCTCAGCTTCTGGCCCGCGCCTGTGGCAAAACCAATATCCACTCGCTGGAGCCCGAGGATCTCGCGGCGCTGACGATGGAAGCGTCTGCCATGTGCAAGGTGCCACTGGCCGGCACCAACTATGTGGTGGGCCACGAGGCGTTGGTCGACGCTGGCGGCAACTATCACAAGTATTGATCGGAGACAGACAATGGCAGGTACAAGCTACAAAGGCTCCGAGATCAAGGACGTCAATCAATTCCTGAAGGATGCGAAGGGCCTCTCCTCGAGCCGCGAAAAGGAAATCGGGCAGCACATCGGCTATCGCTATGATGTGAACCTGATCCCGGACTACGACCGGATTACGCCGTTCCTCAAGGGCTACATGGAATTCATGGGCTGGGACGACCTGAACTGGCTGGAAGACGTGCATATGGGTTATGAGGAGGGCGAACCCGCCATCTTCGACCGTAATGTGAACGGCTGGGTGCGTATCCCGAAAAAGGTGAAGCTGCCGAACAACCAGCAGGACCGGGACATGATGGCGCGGGAGTTGCTCATCAAATTCCAGATGTCTCCCAACCATCCGATGGTGCAGCTTAACAAGGCCTATCGGAAGTTTTGACGAGCAGGCACCCGGTCTCACAAGAGGCCGGGTGTCGTGTTTCAGGAGTGCCGTGCTTGATGCGGTTGCCGCCTATCGGCTGAAATCGTCAGAATGGTCGAAGGCAGTTACCCAACCAACGAAAATGAATAAGGAGGGAATGTCATGAAATCCAAACTCATCGGACTTTTTGCCGCCGCCGCACTTTCTGGTGCAGCATTCTTCGGTAGCGCTGTCGCCGCCGAACCGGAATCGACCGATCCCATCAAGATCGTCACCAACAACTGGACCAGCCAACTGGTGTTGTCCAATGTGGTGGGCCAACTGCTGGAGCAGATGGGCTATAATGTCGAATACAAGTCATCCGATACGCAGCTGCAGTTCACGGCGATCGCGGCTGGCGACATGGACTTCCAGGTCGAAGTCTGGGAAGGCTCGATGGCCGAGTCGTTCAACAAGTCACTGGCGGATGGTGCCGTCGATTATGGTGCGCACAATGCTGTGACGCGCGAAGACTGGTGGTATCCGACCTACATGAACGAGATGTGCCCCGGCCTGCCCGACTGGAAGGCGCTCGATGCCTGCGCGGCGAAGCTTGCGACTGCGGAAACCGGGGACAAGGGCCGCTTCGTGGGCCCGCCGGCGGATTGGGGCAAGCACTATTCCGAACGGATCCAGGCGCTAAAGATGAACTTCCAGGAAGTGCCGGTTGGTCAGGCAGCGACACTGTGGGCAGAGCTTCAGGCCGCCTATGACCGCAAGGAGCCAGTCGTCATCTTCAACTGGACGCCGAACTTCATTGAGGCGAAGTTCGAAGGACAGTTCGTGGAGTTCCCGGAATATGCGCCGGAGTGCTTCTCGGATCCCAAGTGGGGCATGAACCCGGACGCGATCTATGACTGCGGCGCACCGGCCAAGGGCTATCTCAAGAAGGTTGGCTCCAAGGCCATCGAGACGACATGGCCGAATGCATCAGCGTTTCTGAAGAAGGTGGATTTCACCAATCCGCAGATCGCCGCGGCGGCGGCCATGGTCGACGTCGATGGCATGACGCCGGAAGACGCGGCCAAGAAGTGGATAGCCGACAATGAGTCTACCTGGAAAACGTGGATGAACTGATCGACGGACATGAACGCCGGGTGCAGTTGGAGATTTGCACCCGGCGCATTCATGTCTATGCTTTGACGCCTGCTGAGGGGAGCCAATGAACAGCACGGCGAAAATTTCCTGCCGTCACCTTTGGAAAGTCTTCGGGCCAGATCCGCTAGGATTCCTGAAGCGGCATGACTTCGCGCCCGGCAATGATGATTTCAAGGCGGAGAAGGCAATCGGCGCGGTGCGCGACGTGTCCTTCGATGTCATGTCGGGCGAAATTCTCATCATCATGGGATTGTCAGGTTCCGGCAAGTCGACGCTGATCCGTGCCATCACGCGGCTCAATGATCCGACTTCGGGCGAAGTGCTGCTGGATGGGAAAGATCTCCTCAAGTGCAAGCCTGAAGAACTCATTGATTTGCGGCGGCACAAGATGGGTATGGTGTTCCAGCATTTCGGACTGCTGCCGCATCGCAACGTGCTGTCGAATGTGGCCTTTCCGCTGGAAGTCAGTGGGTCATCGCGGGATGAACGCGAGGCCCGCGCGCGCGAAATGATCAAGCTCGTCGGACTCGAGGGCCGGGAGAGCTACTTCCCGCGTGAGCTTTCGGGTGGGCAGCAGCAACGGGTCGGCATCGCACGCTCTTTGGCCGTGGGACCAGACATCTGGTTCCTCGACGAGCCGTTCTCGGCGCTCGACCCCCTGATCCGGCGGGAGATGCAGGACGAGTTCCTTCGCCTGCAGAAGATGCTGAAGAAGACCATCGTCTTCATCACGCACGATTTCGAGGAGGCCGTGCGCCTTGGCGACCGCATCGGGATCATGAAGGATGGATATCTTGTCCAACTCGCCACGCCGGAAGACATGGTGACAAATCCAGCGGACGACTATGTGCGGGAGTTCACCAAGAACGCGCCGCGCGATCGCATCGTTACGCTGTCGACCATTGTTCAACCTTCGCAAGAGATGCCCGCTGGCGAACCACTGGATGGACAGATGAAGATTGGCGACGCTGCAGCGCGTGTGTTGTCTTCCAATGTCCCGCTGCCTGTTGCCGGTGAAGATGGGCAAACCATTGGTGTGGTGACGCGCGATGCGATGATTGCGGCGCTCTATCCGGGTCAGATCTGATGAGCGATGCCACCGCCCAGGGGCCACAGCCCGGCGGTTTCGCACTTCCGCGGACAGGGGGGAAAGTCGTCGCCTACGTCGTCCTGATTGGGATCACGCTGGCGTTGGCCACGGCAATCCCGGCCCTCGATAAATGGCCTGCCGAATTGGTCGTGCCGTTCAAGGTCTGGGTGACGGAATTCTTTGCGTGGTTTGCTGCGGCCGCCAAACCCGTGACGCGTGCCATCTCGTGGGTTTTGGCCCAGCCCCTGGCGCTGGCCGAAGCGCTGCTCTATCGGGGGGTGCTGGCGTGGAAGTGGCCGCCGCTGCCATGGGTCGCAATTGTCGGCGGCACTGCGATCCTAGGCCACTGGATTGGTGGCACGAGGCTTGCGGTTTTCAGCGGTGTCTGCGCGCTCTATCTGGCTGTCTTCCGGCTATGGCCGGATGCCATGCAGACACTGGCGATCGTCGTCGTCACCGTTCCCTTGGCTGCAATTCTTGGCCTCGCGATCGGCATCTGGGCAACGCGAAGCCCGCGGGTCGAGAAGGGGGTCAATCTCGTCTTCGATGTGCTGCAGGCGACCCCGCATATGGCCTATCTCGGGCCAGTGGTGATCCTGTTTGGCTTCGGCCAGGTGCCGGCCATGCTGGCCACGCTTGGCTTTGCCACGCCGCCCATGGCCCGTTGCACCATTCTAGGCATTCGAACGGTGCCCGCCGAAATTCTTGAAGCCGGCCGCATGTCTGGGTGCACGCCGCGCCAGCTTCTGTGGAAGGTCGAGCTGCCCGCCGCGCAACAGACATTGCTGCTTGGCCTCAATCAGGCCGTCATGCAGACCTTGGCCATGGCGGTGATCGCGTCGCTGGTCGGTGCCTCGGGGCTTGGCCAGAAGCTCCTGTTTTCGCTGCAGCAACTGCAGATCGGAAAGGCCGTGGAGCAGGGCATTGCCATCACCCTGATTGCCATCGTGCTGGACCGGATGACTCAGGCCTTCATGCGCCGCATACCGCCGCGTTTTGCCGAGGGCACGCCGTTCCACGTCCGACACCGGCATCTGCTGATCTTCCTTGTTCTGCTTGTCGTTTCGGTCATCGCGGCGCAGATCATTCCGGCGTTGGCGGTTCTGCCCAAGGACCTGACGCTGTCATTCGGCAGCCCGATCAACGATGGCGTGCGCTGGGTGTCGAAGAATCTCTACGGCTATGTGCGGCCGTTCCGTGACTGGGTCACGATCTGGCTTCTTCTGCCGATGCGCGATTTCTATTTGTGGATGCCTTGGCCAATGGTCATCGGGTTATTGTCCCTGACGGGATACTATCTCGGTGGCTGGCGGTTGGCGCTGCTGCCAGCGTGCCTTCTCGGCTTTCTGCTGCTTGCCGGGTTCTGGACGCCGCTGATGCTGACGATTTATCTGGTCACTGGCTGCACCGTCCTCGCCATCCTCATCGGTGTGCCGGTTGGGGTCTGGGCATCCAAGAGCACGCGTGCCGCCCGTGTCATCAACACGATTTGCGACACGTTGCAGACCTTTCCGAGCTTCATCTATCTGATCCCGGTGATCATGCTGTTCCAGACCAGCGATCTTTCCAACGTGATCGCCATGCTCGCCTATGCCACCGTGCCGGCCATCCGGTTCACCTATCTCGGTCTCATGCGTGTGCCGCACACGACCATGGAGGCAGCGGTCGCCTCCGGTACCACGGCCCGCCAGCGGTTGTTCAAGGTCGAGCTGCCTATCGCATTCCCGGAAATCCTGTTGGGGATCAACCAGACCATCATGATGGCCTTGGCCATGGTGGCGATTACCGCGCTCATCGGGTCGCGTGATTTGGGACAGGAAATTTACAAGGCGCTGCCCGGTGCAGACACCGGGCGCGGCCTGCTGGCTGGTCTTGGCATCGCATTTATCGGCATCATAGCTGACCGGCTGATCGGGGCGTGGGCGAAGCGGCGCAAGCAGGCGCTCGGCATGGCGTGATGATGAGACAAGTGGCATCGCCCGGCGTTCTTGTTGGTGCGGTGCTTCTGAGCCTCGTGTTCGGTTCGATCCATGCCTATTCGGCCTTGATGGCACCTCTTGAGCAGGCATTTGGAACGTCGCGCGCCAATGTCAGCCTTGGGTATTCCCTTGCGATTGCCAGTCTCACCTGTGGTGTGTTCGCATCGGCTTTCTTGCTGCGCGTACCGGCGTCTCTCCTTGCATTGGTGAGTGGTGGTGCTGCAGCGGCCGGCCTCGGGATTGGTGCTGCTGGCAATTCTCTTCTGCTGTTTCTCCTGGGGTATGGCGTAATCTTCGGTGCTGCCAATGGCGTTGCCTATAGCTTGTTCCTCAATCGCGCGGCTTATGCCATGCCGGCAGCCCAAGGCTGGTCCGCCGGCATTGTTACGGCTTGCTATGGACTTGGTGCGGCAATCTCGGCGCTGGGGTTTGACCTGGCACTCGCCCATGCAAGCGTGCAAAGCGTCTTGCTGGAACTTGCTGGTGTGGTCGCAATGGCCAGCGGCATTGCCGCAGTGCTGTTCCGGGGCGGTGCGGGTGCCGTCGCCGTTGCCGCGCGAGCTGCTCCGGCCCGTTCATATCACAAGCTCGTCATCTGGCTGTGGACCGTCTACTTCCTCGGTGCTGCCGGCGGACTTATGGTTATTGCCCATGCGTCTGGCATCGTCCTGGCCGCGGGACTCGGTTCAGTTGCGACTGGCCTTGCACCTTCGAGTGTGGCCCTCGGCAATATCGCCGGAAGTCTGGCGGGCGGTCCGCTGGGCGAGCGTTGGCCATCGCACCGTGCGCTTGCGGCACCCCTTCTGCTGTTGGCGGGCGCGATGGCGCTGTTGTTGATCTTGCCGGAAGCCGGGCTTGCAGCCGTGGCGCTGTGTGGCGCAGCCTATGGCGCGCTGATTGCCGTTGTGCCTGCCGTCATCAGAAAGATTACCGGAAGCGAGAAATTTGCGCCCGTCTTTGGCCGCGTCTTCACCGCCTGGGGACTGGCCGGACTGTCAGCGCCGTTCGCGGCTGGTGTCTTGTTCGATACCTTTTCCGGCTATGGCGTCGCAGTGGGCTTGGCGATTGCCGCGGCGGGCGCTGGCGCCCTTGCTGCGCTGTTCTGGCCTCCCACATCAGCCCGCTGAGGGAAATGGATCGGCCACGGCGTTCTTCCAGTCCGGTTTGAAACTCAGCACCGTGGCTTCGTTGGGAATGTTCGGATTGAAGATGCGGGCTTGCCACAGGCTGAACTCACGCGCCGGATGCTTTTCGCCCACGATCCTTGCCTTGCAAAACATCCGGAAGGCCTGGGAATATTGCTCGAACGACAGCAGGACTTCGCGTTTGCCGGTCATGGACTTGGCCGTTACAGAATTGGAACCGAAGACCGCCGTCATCTCATCCGTGAACAACTCCGGCAACTGATAAAAGTCTGCCGAGAGATATTGCAGGGCCGCATTGCGGGCTTTGAGATGCTCGTTGTGCTTCTGCACCTGGAAGCGGAGAAATGCCGTGGCGGGGCCTGGATCCTGCGGCACCAGAAGCGACATCATGGTTGGTATTATGATCTCACCCTTCTTGCTGCTCACCTGTGGTGTCATGGCGGGCAGAGGCTGCCCGCCATAGTCGCGGGCCGAGATTTGCCGGATACGGCACTGCCAGCCAAGGAAGTAATCTTTGAGCCGTTCGTTGCTGATTCGTCGCATGATGGAAGCGGATTTCGCCTTTACAAATTGGTTCGGAATTGGCCTAATAATGGTCTGAATTGGAATCTGCATTCAAGCGGAACCATACATGGAGAGGAAGTTTTTATATGACCAGAGTCGCTGTCATTGGCGCTGGCCCTTCGGGCCTCGCCGCACTCCGTGCTTTCCAGTCTGCCAAGAAGAAGGGGGCCAAGATCCCTGAAGTCGTCTGTTTCGAGAAACAGGATGATTGGGGCGGCCTGTGGAAATACACGTGGCGCACGGGTCTGGATGAATATGGCGAACCGGTTCATTGCTCCATGTACCGCTATCTGTGGTCGAACGGCCCGAAGGAATGTCTCGAGTTTGCCGACTACACGTTCGAAAAGCACTTCGGAAAGCCGATGGCGTCATTCCCACCGCGTGAGGTGTTGTGGGACTATATCGTTGGCCGCGTCAAGAAAGCTGGTGTGCGCAAGTGGATCCGTTTCAACACACCGGTCCGCATGGTCGAATGGGACAAGAAGAAGAAAAAGTTCAAGGTGACAGTCCATGACCGTCCCAACGACGTCATGTATTCCGAGATGTTTGATTACGTCATCTGCGCCAACGGTCACTTCTCGACACCGCATTCGCCCTTCTTTGAAGGCCTCGACAGTTTCAACGGCCGTGTGCTGCACGCCCACGACTTCCGTGACGCCCTGGAATTCAAGGGCAAGAATGTTCTGATCGTCGGCCGCAGCTATTCGGCCGAGGACATTGGTTCGCAGTGCTGGAAATACGGCGCGAAATCGGTGACGACCACCTACCGGTCGAAGCCGATGGGATTCAAGTGGCCGAAGAATTTCGAAGAGCGGCCGCTGTTGCAGAAGGTCGTCGGCAAGACGGCATATTTCAAAGACAAGTCCAAGAAGGATGTCGATGCCATCATTCTGTGTACGGGCTACCAGCACTATTTCCCGTTCCTGCCGGAAGACCTGCGTCTCAAGACCACCAACCGCATGTGGCCGCCGAATCTCTACAAGGGCGTGGTGTGGCAGAACAATCCGAAGTTCTTCTATATCGGCATGCAGGACCAGTTCTATACCTTCAACATGTTCGACGCCCAGGCTTGGTATGTGCGCGACATCATCCTCGGCCGCATCAAGGTGCCAGGTGCTGCTGCCATGAAGCGCGACTGGTCGAAGTGGCTGGCCCGGGAAGAAAAGCTTGAAGATGCCGAACAGATGATCTGGTTCCAGGGTGATTACGTGAAGGAACTGATCGACGCCACCGACTATCCGAGCTTCGACATCGAAGGCGTCAACAAGACGTTCATGGAATGGGAGCACCAGAAGGTTCACGACATCATGACCTTCCGCAACCATTCCTACAAGTCATTGATGACCGGCACCATGTCGCCAAAGCATCACACGCCCTGGAAGGCGGCGCTGGACGATTCGATGAAAGCCTATCTCGGCAACAAGTAGACCGGGTGGTGCGTCAGATAACGAAGGCCGGGCAAAAACCCGGCCTTCTTCTCTTGGCCGATGCGACCGCTACGACCTCGGCCGTTTCTTCTCCGGGTCATAGTGCGCAAACTTCACGATCCGAGCGGGCAGTCGCTTGGCGTGACCGTCGAGCTTGCCGATCTCGACCTCGGTGCCAATTTTGGCAGTCAGCGCGTCGACGCGGGCGAGGGCGATGTTCTTCTTGAGAAGTGGCGAGCGCATGCCGCTGGTGACAACGCCGATCTGGCTGCGTCCGCCTTTGGGGTGGACGCAATCGCCATGGCCTACGGTGTCATTGGCATCGATCTCGAGGCCCACCAGCTTGCGGCGTGGATGTTCCTTGCGCTGAACCAATGCCTCGCGGCCGATGAAGTCGTCGGTCTTGGATTTGAGCGGCACCGTGAAGCCGATGCCAGCCTCAAAGGGGTCCGTTTCAGAGTCAAATTCATAGTTGGCGAAGATGAGCCCGGCCTCGATCCGTACCATATCAAGGGCTTCGAGCCCCATGGGCCTCAACCCGTATTTCTGGCCGGCTTCCCAAACAGCGTCGAACACGGCAACGGCATCTCGTGGGTGGCAGAAGATCTCGTAGCCCAACTCCCCGGTGTAGCCGGTGCGAGAGACGACCAGGGGGATGCCTTCGAAGCCACCTATGCGGCCGACTGCAAAGCGGAACCATTCCAGTTCGCCAATTTCGGGCTGTGCCGGTGCCGTCCAGATAATGTCCTTGAGCAGTTCACGGCTGTTGGGACCCTGTATGGCAATGTTGTGCATCTGGTCGGTGGAGGAACGCACCCAGGCCTGGTAACCCATTTTCTCAGCCTGTTCACGAAGCCAGATGCCGCTGTAGTCGTCGCCGCCGATCCAGCGGAAATTGTTCTGCCCCAGGCGAAAGACCGTGCCGTCGTCGATCATGCCGCCATTGGGATAGCACATGGCGGTATAAACGACTTGGCCCACCGAAAGCTTCCGCATGTCGCGGGTCATGCAATATTGCAGCAGCGCCTCAGCGTCGGGACCTGTCACCTCGAACTTGCGGAGCGGCGACAAGTCCATCACGACGCACTTCTCGCGGCAGGCCCAGTATTCTTCCACCGGTCCATCATTGTTGAAGCGCGTGGGCAGCCAATACCCCCGGTATTCGGTATGATTGCGGGTGAGGGCAGAGAAGCGCGGGTGGAACGCCGTCTCCCTGGTCATCTGCGGATCGGCGTCAGGTGTCATGCGATAGGCCACTGCTCTGGAGATCTTATGTTCGGCCGCATAGGTGCGGACATGGATGTCGGTAGGGTTCCAGCCGTTACCGGGATCGATATCGTCGGGACATGATGAACTCACGCAAACCAGATCGGTCAGCGCCCGCAACAGAACATAATCTCCGGGGCGTGACCACGCCTCATCCGCGACGATGACGTCGTGCCCATCCATGCGGGTGTTGTAGAAGAAGTTCAAGGCTTCCCAGCCCTTGCGCCGGGCAATGCCATAGGGATCGAGCGCCCGGTTGAAGTTCTCGGTGCAGTTCACATGGCCGGGGTAGCCCAAGTCGTCGTAGTAGCGCGCGTTGCAAGCCGTGGCGAAGGCATCATGGCGCCCGACGGTGTCCCGGATGACCTCGACCATTGGTTCGAAATCGAAGCCGAAACCCTTGGACGGAAGACCGGGTGTCGGCAGCGCACGGCCGGTGAGAGTGCGGGTGACCGTGGCATCGAGCGCGTTCTCAATCCCCTTGTCGAGCTTGCGCATCGAAAAGCATTGAAAATCCGTCATCTGCCGTCCGTCGACATCGATGATCTGGATATATTCTCCGGCCTTCACCGTGTAGGCGGTCGCCGTCGCCGCCTTGACGCGAATATCCTGCAGGGGATCGAACAACGGATCGGGCAACGGCGTTTCGCCGGTCATATTGTGCAAGGGGTTGGCGCGCGTGATGTAGAGTTCGATGTCGGTCGCCGTGTTCTGGCGCTCGAAATCCATCGTCTGACCCGGCGCGACGACCCGCAGGGTACCTTCGCGACCGGCCGTGAACTCGGCCTTTTCACCGGCCGGTCCGCAGCCGAAGACACGCACCAAGGGGTGGGCCTGCACTTCGCCGAGTATGGCAGGGTCTGCTTTTCCATCGTCTCCGGTGGCGGTCAGTTCTGCAGGCTGCAGTCCTTCCTTGTCGATGAGCTTGATGCGATCGCCTGCATGCAGCTTGACGGTGAGCGCGCTGCCACCCCGGACCACGTAACGTTCCTGACCTTGGGGCAGCGCCCGGATGCCGACACGCAATATGGTACTGGGCTTCGGTGCTTGTGGGATGACGGTCTGGTCCATGGACGGCAGGCTATGGCGTTTGCTGGCAATGGACAAGCCATTTTGGTTGGAATCGGTTGAAATTGGTCTTGAGACAGGGCCGTGTGGCTTGTGAGGATGCCGGCCTGAGCGGCTTGCAGCAACTCCAACCGGTTTCGAGAAGCCGCAAACGAATGACTAGTGCGTAGTGCGCCAAGACGGAATCGTCTTGGCGAAGCAATGACGCACCAACCTATTGAAAGGTCACATCTAGCCAGCCTATGTCCAGGGCACACAATTCGCCCGGTTCCAAGTGAATAGCCCCTCGTTTTCGAGACGCCCTCGGTTCTCATCTCCTGTTACCGCTCGAACTCTACGGGTGACGGCATCCCGTTCCTGACGTGTTTGCGCGAAGGGTTGTAGAACATCTCGATGTAGTCGAACATATCCTGTCGAGCTTCGGTGCGGGTCTTGTAGAGCCGGCGCCGGCGATGATGGCATCGAAGTCGGTGCTGATCATGTGGCGGGGCTGGATGACATCCGTGCGGCGTCCTGGACGAGGACGAAGAAGTCCTTCCCGCCCAGGCCACGGCTGGCGGCGGCCTCGTAGAGCTGCTTCACCTTCTCGCCGATGGGCAGCGGCATCCCGAGGTCTTTGCCCGAGGACAGGAACAGATCCACATCCTTCTTCAGCATGTCGAGCGTCGCGGCAGGCGTATAGTCGCCGGAGATGATGGTGTTCTTCTTGTAGCCGATGAGCGGCGAGGCCACGACGCTCTGGGTGATGACCTCCAGCATCGACTCGTTCGTCAGCCCGCCCTTCAGGCCGAAGGCCAGGGCTTCGCCGAGGAGGGCAGATGTTGCGGCGACCATGCTGTTGATGGCGAGCTTCAGGAAGCGCGCTTGCTCGGCTGGGCCCAGATGGAACGCCGTCTTGGTGAATGCGCTGAAGACCTCTGACATGGCATCGAAGGCGTCACGGGGGCCGGAGACGAGGGCGGTGAGGGTGCCCGCTTCCGCCATCATCGTGGAGCCAGACACGGGCGAGCGGAGATAGGCGGTATCGTTGCCCAGATGGGATGCGATGCGCGCCGAGATCGAGGGCGAGACGGTGCTCATGTCGATCAGCACAGCCGAAGCTGGAAGGGCCGCCTTGAAGGCGTCGTTCACGATGACCCCGGCGAGCGCCGTGTCGTCGGGCACGCAGGTGAAGACCACGTCGACGCCGCCGATGAGCGCCGGTACGGCGGACTCGACGGCAAAGCCCAACTTCGCCAGCTTCCCGGCCTGCTCCGGGCGGCGCGCCAGAATGCGGACATCGTGGCCCGCAGCCTTGAGGCGCTGGCAGACCGGCAGTCCCATCTTTCCAGCACCGATCCAGGCGATCTTCAAACCAGTCATGAAGTGACCTCTCCATTTTGCGGCGTGGCGGCACGGCGTGCGCGCCTCGCCTTCTCGCGCGCTTCGAAGGTGCGCTCGCTCATGCGGTCGAGGAGTTCGATGATCTCCTTGAGCCTGGTGCGGGCGATGCCTTGTGTGATGAACACCATGCGGGTGCGCTGGTCGGCGCTCGGCCATGTGTCGAGCCAGGTCATGGAATGCAGCAGATGCTGTGCGCCCTGGATGACGGCGGGCTTTCCCGGCTCGTCGGCGATGTTGACCAGGCCCTTGACGCGCAACAGGCTGGGGCCGAGGTTCTGCAGGATGCCGTCGAGCAGGAACTGCAACTCCTCGCGCGACAGCGGCCTGGACCGCGTCAGCACGAAGCTCTCGATGCCCCGTGCCGCCAGATGACCGGGGAGATGCTGGTCTGTCAGCGTGCCGGCGTCTGGCGTGTTCCGGGCATAGGCCTCGTAGTTGGTGACCGACAGCCAGTTGGTGGGATCGGCCTTCGGATTTGCGGCGTCGAACCCGCCCTGCATCAACAGGGGTGCCACGGCCGATTGCGAATAGTCGATCTTGCCGATCTCCGCGGCGGGATTGATGGCGCGCAGTTCCGCGAACAGGGCCTCGGCGTCGATATCGTCCGCCAGATCGAGCTTCGAGACCAGGATCGTGTCGGCCAGGGCCACCTGCCGCACGGCCTCGTCATGGGCCTCGGCCGTCGCCTTCCAGTTCACCGCATCGACGACCGTGATCACCTTGGCAACACGGTACAGCCCGTCAAGGGTGGGTTCCGACAGGAAGGCCTGGATCACAGGTCCGGGTTCGGCAAGCCCCGTCGTCTCGATCACCACATTGTCGAAGTCCGGCAGGCGGCCGGCCTGCCGGTCATGGAACAGGGTATTGAGCGTGCTGACGAGATCGCTCCTGACCGTGCAGCACAGGCAGCCGTTCTCCAGCACGATGACGGCGTCGTTGCTGCTGGTATAGAGCTGATGGTCGAGCCCGACTTCGCCGAACTCATTGACCACGACCACGGTTTTGGAGAGCTCCGGCGACTTCAGGCCGGCATTGATCAGCGTGGTCTTGCCGCTGCCGAGGAAGCCGGTGACCAGCGTGACGGGAATGCGGTGACGATGAAGGGTGCTCTCTGACATTCCATACGGTCTATCAGAAGACCTCGCAGCCCGGCAAACCGCAGGAGATCAGGTGATCCGAGGGGAAGTTGGTGATGATCTCGCAGCCATCCTTGGTGACCACGACCTCTTCCTCGATGCGGGCCGCCCCCGAACCATCCTCCGAGCCCTTCCAGGTCTCGAGCGCGAAGACCATGCCCTCCTTGAGCGGCGAGTTCTGGCCGCGGAAGCGCTTGGAGAAGATCGGGCGCTCCCACAGGCTCAGGCCCACGCCATGGCCATATTGCAGGAGGAAGGCTTCTTCCTCGTCGCGATAGCCGAACTCATGGGCATCGGGCCACACGGCGGCAACCTCGTCGGGCGTCACGCCGGGCTTGATCATGTCCATCGACATGGCGAGCCACTTGGACGCCGTCTCATAGGCGTCGATCTGGTGCTGGTTGGGCTGGCCGCAGATGAAGGTCCGGTAGTAGCAGGTGCGGTAGCCGTTGAAGCTGTGCATGATGTCGAGGAAGATCATGTCGCCGGGCTGGATCATGCGGTCGGAGAAGGTGTGGGAGTGCGGCCGGCCGCGGCGGCCCGAGACCGAGTTCACGCACTCGACGCGCTCCGAGCCCATGCGGAACAGCCGGTCGTTGGCGATGGCGACGAGCTCGTTCTCCTTGGTGCCGGGACGGATCGCCTTGGCGATGTCGACATAGGTGGCATCGACCATGGCGGATGCCATCTTCAGCAGTTCGATCTCGTCGACGGTCTTGACTTCGCGGGCGTCGAGCAGCGCCTGCTGGCCATCGACCACCATGATGCCTTCTTCCTCGAGGGCGCGCAGCATGCCGAGTTCCATGATGTCGATGCCGAGCGGCTCTTTCTCGATGCCGTAATGTACGAGCGCCTTCTTGATCTGCTTGGCGAAGTCATGATGGACGTTGAGCCCCGGCGGAATGGCGCCCTGCATGGTGGTGATGGGAGCGGCGACATTGTCCTTGATCCACGGCGATGACAGGCGCTTGGCGGGCGGTGCCGGGTCCCACAGGAAGGGCTGGCCCTCGGCCGGGCAGAGCGCATAGCGGAAGAACTTGTCGCGCGCCCACTCGCCGATGTGGGTGGCCGTCACATAGCGGATATTGTCGAAGTTGAAGCACAGCACCGCGCCGAGGCCGGCGAAGCGGATCGCCTCCTGGGCCCGCTTCAGCCGCTCCTTGGACATGCGGCTGTAGTCGATGCCTTGTTCCCAGTCCTTGGCCTGCTGGCCCCAGGCGGCAGTGGAATAGGGGCTGTTGTACTTCATCTTGGATCCTCCGCGCGTTCCTGCTTGTTATTCTGATAGGTCCGTCGACCAGTCGTGTGACTCGATGATCTGCTTCAGCCGCGACAGGAACGCCGCGGAATAGGCGCCATCGAAGGCACGGTGGTCGAAGCTCTGGCCCAGCACCCCCATCAGGCGCGGGGCAATGAACTGTCCCTCCGCCGTCTCCACCACGGCGGGCCGCATGCGGATGGCATCGGCCGACAGGATCGCCACCTGCGGGGCGTTGATGATGGGGGACGTAAACAGCGTGCCGAAGGCGCCGTTGTTGGTGATCGAATAGGTGCCGCCGGAGAGATCGTCCGCCGTCAGCTTGGCCGAGCGCGCCTTGGCGATCATCCGGCCCATGGCCTTGGCAAGGCCGGCAACCGTCAGGTCTTCGGCATCGCGGATCACGGGGACCACCAGGCCGTTGTGATTGAGATCGACGGCGATGCCGAGATGGACGCCGGCGGATGGCCGTAGCGTCTTGCCGTCGAAGTGGGCGTTGATGTTCGGGAACGCCTTGAGCGCCAGGCAGGCCGCCCGCGCAATGAACGGCAGATAGGTGAGCGCGAAGCCCGTGGACGCCTTGAACGAGTCCTTGTGCTTGCTGCGCGAGGCTTCCACGCCGGTGAAGTCGATCTCCACCGCCTGGAACACATGTGGGATGGTCCGCCAGTTCTCCGCCAGCCGTTCCGCCGTCTTCTGCCGGATCGACGACAGCGGCACCGCACCGGCCGCGGGAGTTGTGGGAGCGGCGGGCTCAGCGGATCGCTCCTGCGGCGCTGCCGCCCTCACGTCGTCTTCCGAGACACGCCGCAGGCCCCTGGACCTTGCATGGGCGATCACGTCATCGAGGTTCAGGCCGTTCTGCGCGATGGTCCGCCTCGCCAGCGGCGAGAGCGCGATGCCGTCCTGTGTCCTGGCGCGTCCGAACTGGCCCGCCGCAGTCTTCACCTCCTCGAACACCGGCAATGAGCCGGTGGCGGACGTCTCTGCCGCAGGCCGGGACGCAGCCGCGCCGCCCAGCACCGCAACCACGGCGCCGACCTTGGCGGTCTCGCCGTCCTTCACCCGGATCTCGCTGAGCGTGCCGGCACTCACGGCCTCGACCTCGACCGTCACCTTGTCGGTCTCGACCTCGAACAGCTTGTCGCCGGTCCTGACGTCATCGCCGGCCGCCTTGAACCACGTCAGGATCTTGCCTTCCGCGACGGTCTCGCCCAGCTGCGGCATGATGACGGTGTCACTCATGTCTCACCCGTTCATCACGCGCACGATCTTGTCGACGATGCGCGGCGCATTGGGGAGCGCCAGGTCTTCGAGATGATCGGCGGCGGGCAGCGGAATATGCGGCGTCGTGATGCGCACGATCGGCCCGTCGAGGTCCCAGAACGCCTCATCCGCGGCGATGGAGGCGATCTCCGCCCCCCAGCCCAGCAGGCGGGGGTTCTCCTCCACGGTGAACAGGCGGCCGGTCTTCGCCACCGAGCCGAGGATCGTCTGCGTATCGAGCGGCACCAGCGAGCGGACATCGATCACTTCCGCGTCGATGCCGTGATCGCGGGCCAGGGCTTCCGCTGCTTCCAGCGCGCGCGGCACCATCAGCGCCAGCGCCAGGATGGTACAGTCCTTGCCGGACCGCAGAACCTTGGCGGTGCCCAGCCGATCGATGATCTCGCCGTCCGGCACCTCGCCCTTGGTGGCATAGAGCGCCTTGTGCTCGTGGAAGATCACGGGATCGTTGTCGCGCACCGCCGCCGCCATGAGCCCGATCACATCGACCGGCGAAGACGGCGCCACCACCTTGAGGCCCGGGATCATCATCGTCCAGTTCTCGATCGACTGCGAATGCTGCGCGCCAAACCGCACGCCAGCGCCATTGCCGGTGCGGATCACCACGGGACAGGTGAGCTGGCCGTTGGTCATGTAGGCGAGCTTCGGCATCTCGTTGGCGATGAAGTCGAAGCACACCGCGGCGAAGTCCGAGAACATCAGCTCGGCAATGGGGCGCAGGCCCGTCATCGCCGCACCCATGGCCGCCCCCAGGATCGCCTGCTCGGAGATCGGCGTATCACGCACCCGCTTGGGCCCGAACGTCTCGTAGAGCCCAACGGTAGCCTTGAACACGCCGCCGGCCTTGGCCACGTCCTCGCCGAGGAACACCACATTGTTGTCGCGTTCCATCTCCTGGGAGATGGCGCGGATCACCGCGTCGCGATAGCTCAGTTCCGCCATGCCCAGCCTCCATCGGCATAGACGTCGGCGGTCAGCAGATCGAGCGGGGCCTGCGGCGCCGCCTTGCAGGCCGCGGTCGCTTCTTCGACCTTGCGCATGCTCTCGGCGTCGATGGCGTCGATCTGCTCCTGGGTGATGCCGAACTCGGCCAGCCGCTGCTTGTAGATCTTGATCGGATCGCGTTCGAGCCACGTCTCAAGTTCGCCGGGCGGGCGGTACTTGGCGGGATCGGCGCGCGAATGGCCGGAATGGCGATAGGTGAGGCACTCGATCAGCGACGGCCCGCCACCGTCGCGGGCCTTGGCAATCGCCGCTTCAGCCGTGCGGTAGACCACGTCGGCATCATTGCCGTCGATCAGGATGCGCGGCAGGCCATAGGCCGCAGCACGGTCGGCGGCCGGGTGCTCCACCGCAGTCACATCGCCGATCGGCGTATACTCCATGTAGAGATTGTTCTCGCACACGAAGATCACCGGCAGCTTCCAGATGACGGCGAAGTTCAGGGCCTCGTGGAATGCCCCGATATTGGTCGTGCCGTCGCCGAAAAAGCACACCGTCACATCCTTGTCGCCCAGATATTGCGCCCGCCACGCCGACCCGCAGGCGATGCACAAATGCGCCCCGATGATGGCATAGGAGCCCATCACCCCATGCTCCACGGAAGTCAAATGCATGGAGCCGCCCTTGCCCCGCATCAATCCGTTGTCGCGCAGCATCAACTCGCCCAGCACCCCTTCCATCGGCGCACCCCGCGCCAGCGTGTGGGCGTGGCCGCGATACGTGCAAAACGACTTGTCGCCCTTCTCCATCGCAACCCCAAAACCCGCCGCAACCGCCTCCTGGCCCAGAGACAGATGGCTCGTCCCCTTGATCAGGTTCTGCAAAAACAAATCATAAGCCCGCTTCTCGCAATCCCGGATCTCAACCTGCAACCGGTAAAGATCAAGACGCGTCGAAACACCAATGTCGTCGTT
>ERZ795053.2642-NODE-2642-length-21392-cov-5.890613_pt1 | contig 21392 bp, 19 predicted proteins | sample MGYA00375137_ERZ795053 | MGnify/ENA primary metagenome ERZ795053 (study PRJEB30182, sample SAMN05720284) | activated sludge metagenome | isolation source: Anaerobic digester | place: Hong Kong | collected 2014-12-17 ...
GGGGATCTCTTCGCGGTAGTGGTAGGCATCGTCGTTTTCCTTGTCCAGGGCCGCTTCATTCCACTTCTCTTTGAACTCTTTGCCGAAACTTTCAGCGTTCTCCTTCTGGGTCACTGTGATGAGCTGGATACGGTAGCCGCTGTCGCGTTTGAGGATAACCGTCCCCGCGGGGACGTTTTCGGCATCTTCTACGATGGGAGGCAGGCTGTCGTCCTCTTCGTCATAGTTGATATTGACAGAGACATCCTCTTCTTCGGCCGAATCGGTGTGGGCCTGGGCTACGACTACGCCTTCACGGACATTGATCTCCGCCACGTCGGAATCGTCGATCTTGAGCTCTTCAATGGTGGTTTCCTGGGGGACATCCTCCTCTTCGGTAGTACGGCCGCCCAGGCGGTCTTTGATATTTTGATTCTGGCAGGCTGCCAGGGCCGCGATAAGAAATACGGCCAACAGGATCCTTTTCATAACCCCTCCTTTACAATATCCGATAAGCCGGGAGTACCGTTCACAGCAATCCCTACTGTAACAACGACTCCCTCCTTGGTCAATTCTTTCTTGAGGACACGCGCTCCTTTGATGGTGACATCAAGGCGCGATCCGTCGATTTCGAACCCCTCTTTTTGAGCGATATTTTTGAGCAGGATCCCCAGGTTCCGGTAGGCGGTCACCTTGGCGGCGCGCTCCGCCTCCAGCCGGACACTGGCATCACTCCCCCCGCCGAACCTGGCAAAGCCCGAAGCGGTGATGATACCCCGCTCGCTGTTCACGCCCTCATAGGAATGTTTCAAACTGAGCTGTCCGGGAGGGGTGTCCCTGAAGTCGTAGGCGATCTTGGAAACGAGGCCCATAAAGGGTCCCGGGACAGTGAGTATGAACTGAGCGGGCATAGAGCCGATCTCGAAAAAATCCGTGACCAGGCTCCCGTCTGAACTGCGATAGAGCGACAGAGGCTTCCCGTCTCCGGAAAGAATGAAGCCTTTCCGGGCTCCGAGAAGAGCAATACACGAGATACGCACTCGGACAAAACGGGCCCCGTCCGCCTTGACGGCGGAGAAGAGAAGCCTGGCTTCCCCTCTTTCCAGGTAGGTGATGTAGAGGGCCTCTCCTACCATGGCGGTCACAGCCTTGTCGCTTGCGACATCCTCTTCAAGGCCCAGGCTGTATTCCACCTGAAGGGCATTTAAAAAGAGGGCCGGTGTCAGAAGCAGAAAAACGAAAGTCGAAAGTTTTTTCATCAGAACTCCTTTTTCAGCGAGAGGACAGTCCGGCCGTCTTCTGTCCGGGCCTGCTCGATATGGACGTTTTCCACCGACCAGTCGGAAAGGGAGGCTTCCACCACCCCGTCCAGGACACTGACAGCCAGGTTGATGAGATAAAAGTAGAGATACTGCTGGGTTCTGTCATAAGCCGTCTCATAACGGCTGTAGTCGTTTTCTCCGCCTGTCCGCTCATATAACTCGTAAGCTTTGTCGCTTTCTCTCCAGTAGTGATAGGTCTGGTATCCCAGAAAAGCCCCTATGGCAAAATAGATGAAGCCTTTGAGGGGTTTTCCCGCATAAAAGTCACCCCCTCCGGGGATAACGGTTCCCAGAGCCAGCGCCGTCAGAGCCGATTTGGATTCGCCCTGCTTCTCTTGTTCTTCCTGTGCCTCTCCCGGGAGAAGTGTCATGAGAAGAATAAGAAACAATAGGAGACACTTTTTCATCTTTACCACCGGGCCTGTGTCTTGAAAAAGTAGCCCCGCCGTTCGGCGATGATCTCGATCTCATCACCGGGAAGAAGGCGTGAGAGGACCGCTTCCAGGTCAGCTTTTTCATAGATCTTGCGTCCTCCGAAGACACGCAGGACGTCATTGGGGCGGAGGCCCGCTTTATAGAGGGGAGCCTTCTCCCTGAGGCTTTCGATGAGAAGCCCCTTTTCGGGCCTGATGTTGTAACGGACGGCTGTCTCATAATCGAGGGGCTTGAGAGACTCCACCCCCAGGGAAGCCAGAGCGCTGTTGAGCTGAAAGGATTGAGGGGCAAAGGAGATCTCCGTCTCTTTTCCTGCATCCCAGAGGCTGAGCAGGACCTGGTCTCCTGCGTTGATGCGCATGGCCAGGCCGTTCCACCATCGGGAGTTCCGCACCGGGATCCCGTTAAGGGAAGTCACGATCTGTCCGGGTACAAGCCCCGCTTTTGCCGCAGCCGACCCGGGATAGACTTTAGTCACCACGACCCCGTGAAAAACACCCAATTCGAATTTTTTCTTGAGTTCTTCATCGATATCCACCACGCCGACTCCCATCCAGCCGCGCTGGACGTTTCCGTTTTTTAAAATAGCTTCGATACTCTTCCGGCATGTGTTCACAGGGATGGCAAAGCCTATCCCCTGGGACCCGCCGCTTGTGGAAAAGATGGCGTTATTGATCCCCACCAGCTCTCCCCGGGCATTGACCAGGGGGCCGCCGGAATTGCCGGGGTTGATGCTGGCATCGGTCTGGATCAGTCCGTAATAGTGTTTCTTCCCCTGCCCGTCGTCGATCTGGATGGTCCTCATGAGGGCCGAGACGATGCCGGCGGTGATCGTGGGCTGGGGGTCGCCGGCCATGAGGCCGAAAGGATTGCCTGCCGCGATCACCCACTCTCCCTGGACTAAGACATCTGAATCTCCCAGGGTGACGTGGGGCAATTCCGCCCCCTCCGCCCGGAGAAGAGCCACGTCGTTCATGGAGTCTTCTCCCAGCAGCTTCAGCTTGTACTGACGGCCGTCGGGAAGGGTGGCAAAAATGGAAGAGGCTCCCTCCACCACGTGATCGGCTGTGAGGATAAGCCCTTCGGGGGAGATGATTACACCGGAACCCACGCCGTGTTTTGTATCTCTCCGGCTGTCCGGGGCTGAGCCGAAAAACTCACGGAAAAACTCTTCGAAGACATCGTTAGAGCGTCTCTGCATGGGTTCATACTCAGTCTCTATACTCACCACGGCGGGAAGGACGTTCTGCGCCGCCACAGCCAGGGCCCCGGCCCGTTCAGCCGAGACGTCGCGGCTCACGCCCTGGGAGAGGTTGAAGGGCTGCTTTACCCTCTGTCCTTCTTTTAATCCGCTGAGAAAACGCCCGCCGCCGAAACCCAGAGCCAGGAGAAGGATCGCTCCTCCGATGATCAGCAGGGTTCGAAGGGGTATCCTCCCTCTCTTATCCCTTGATAAAATCATGGAGCGCCTTTTCGTTCATGACGCCGACTTTCTGGCGCACTAGGCGGCCGTTTTCAAAGAGTGCTACCGTTGGGATACTCATGATCTCATGTTCAGCGGCGGTCGCTTTGGCTTCATCTACGTTTACTTTGCAGAAGACCACCTCATCGCCATACTCCTCGGCCGCCTTTTCAAAGATCGGGCCGAACATCCGGCAGGGGCTGCACCACTCCGCCCAGAAATCCACGATGACTTTGGCACCCTTCGTCTCTATGGTTTTTTTGAAATCTTCATCGGTACAGTGAATGAGACTCATTTCTCCTCCTTAAAGGTTGGTGTCGTTTTCATAAAACAGATATGTCAAAGCGGGGTATGTCCTCTCCAGAAACTCCTTGAGACGAAGAAGGCCGCCCCGCTCAGTGGCATAGTGGCCGTAGAAGAGGCCTGAAAGGCCGCTCTCCCTGAACGGATGAAACATGGCATGGTTCAGCTCTCCGCTTATGAGAAGGTCGATCCCCGATTCCAGGATCCCGTCGAGGAGAGACCCGGCATCCCCTGTGATGACTCCGGCCCTGCGGATGGGCCTCCCGCCGTCTATGACATGGCGTAGTGTATAATTTCTATTCAGGGAAGCCTTGACCTCCTCCAGGGAGCGGGCCTCCTCGAAATGCCCCGACACGCCTAAGGGCAGCCCCTTATAGGAAGCCAGGGTCCCGTCCCGGGTGATCCCCGCTTCCAGGGCCAGGCTGATATTGTTCCCCAGTTCGGGATGTTCGTCCAGGGGAAGGTGGACGGCATAGAGGCTGATCTCGTTCTCCAGAAGGGCTTTTAAACGTTCCTTCATATAGCCCCGTACCATGAAGGGGCGGGACCAGAAGAGGCCGTGGTGGACGATGATAAATCCGCAACCCTCCTCTTTTGCCTTTTGAATGGTCTCCAGGGAGGCGTCGACAGCCAGAAGGACTTTCTCTGTCTCCCCTCTCCCGGCGACCTGAAGGCCGTTCTGGGAGGGGTCGGGGAACTTTTCAGGTTCAAAAAGGGTATCTAAAGCTGCCGTCAGCTCATCTCTTTTCATACCCTTGATTATATCGCAAGGCGGGAAAAGTGTCAACTCTTCACCATTTTCGGGAACTAATTGCTCCTTGACATTTTTTACCAAATAAAGTAACGTTCAAGCAAGGAGGAACCTGCATGCGTAAATCTATTTTCATTATATTGATTATTATGTCCGCCCTTTTCGGCTGCGGCAAAAAGGGCCCCATCGAGCTGCCCACTTCGGAAAGCTACATCAACGACAATCTCCAGCCCCCCATGGAGATGGATCTAACGGTGACAAGGTCCTATACCCATGTCATCCGCTTCGATCCCGTCCTTAACCAGGAAGGCTGGGTGGGACGGGCCCAGGGGACGGAGATCCGTCTTCTCTACAACGCTCCGGCTGAAGTAGCCGACGATCCGGACGCCGTCTACACCTTGCGGCTTCATCTTCTCTACAAGATGGGGCTCTCGTCTCTCAACGTGACCATCGCCCCTCTCACCACAGACTGGGACAGTTCTTCGGTGACCTGGGAAGAGGCATCTGAAGACACTCCGTGGACCACCCCCGGGGGCGACTATGACCCGGCCCATGCCGTGACGGCAACGGTGTCCGAAGCAGAGGATTCACTGCTTTCCATCGATATCACGCCCCTCTTTGACTACTGGGCTGAAAACGAAAACCATGGGTTCATCATCATCGCCAATGATTTCCTCTTGACCGACCCGGCGCACCTGGCCTTTTCCACGCCCTACAACAATGACGACGAGACCGATGAGAAACCGGCGATCGTCATCACATCGGGAGAAACCACCACAACCGAGCTGATCACCTCATCCGATCATATCTCCGACCTTTCCGCCCGGCCGGAATACATCAACGACCCGACTCTCTTCACCCTGGGTGACGGTTACGTCCCGGTCCTGGCCCTCGACTACTCTCCTTTGGATTACAAATGGGAGATCCTGGAAGCCACCCTCTCCTTCACGGCAGATCCTGTACTGATGAAATATTATTTCGGCCTGGACATCACCGTTCCTGAAGAAGCCGAGGAGAAGATCTACTGCTATACGGTGGAGAACGAAGACCCGACCGATTTCACCTTTGACAAATACGGCAGCACGGTCCCCGGCTATGACGAAGCCACCTCGCGCTTTACCCTGGATATCACCGGGTCTCTGCGCCATGCTTTTGAGAATAATCAGCCCATCGGGCTGTTGCCGCCCCATTACCGCAATCAGCTCCGCGAGATGGCGATCACTGATGCGGCTGTCCACATCGTCTACCGCAGGAACATAGAAGAATACGAAGAAGATTTCGAGGTGACTGAATGAAACGGCTTTTCCTTATACTGACTCTGTGCGTCTTTACCGCCGCGGGGCTTTCCGCGGGTTCTTTTCTGGCTCTCAACAGCTTCGGAAAGTATAATCTTCAGGGGGATATCCGCTCCTTCTCCATGGGTGTCTCGGGAGTCGCTCTTTCTGATAACTACAACACATCCCTGGCCAACCCCGCCACAGCCACAGGCAAAGACAGGATCTATATCAATATCGGGGAGACCTATTCCAGCCTCTCCATCGACTATGAGCGTTTTACAGGGTTCGACCCCTCCAGCGGCGATTTCGACACGCCCTATCTGAACATCATCTTCCCCCTCCCCCTGAAAGGCACAGTCCTCACCGCCAGCTACTACTCTCCGGTCAATTCCATGATCGAGCTTCACTATGCCAACGGGACAGAACAGGTCGAAGAGGTACATCAGAAGAATATCAACTTTGCCGAGTTCGGGGCTGCCTATGAGCTCCTCCCCTCCCTTTCTGTGGGAGCCGGAGCTCTTTACGCCTTCGGAAACGAACGCAACGAATACACGATCATCGACGAGAACTATACAGAAGAGACCACCTACAACAAATGGAAATATACCTACAGCGGCATAGGGTTTCATACGGGGGCCTTCTACCGCTCGGAGATCGCCAACGTGGGAGTTTCTTACTTTCCCGCCTTTGACATCACCGTCTCCCGCTCCTTCAACGATGAGCGCATCGACCCCGAGACTTCCTTCACCTATCCGGCCCAATTGACTTTCGGGTTCTCCCTCACCCCCGGCGAATTCACCCTCACCGGCGAGTGGACGTCCATCGACTGGTCGGAAATCGACTACAACGGCTATGACCTGGAGAAGATGAGCCGCCTCTCCTTCGGAGCGGAGTATGACCTGAAGATCCCCTATAAGCGCCACGGCAACCTGAAGACCTTCGATATCCCTGTCCGCGCAGGCTTCTATACCCAGAAGGGTTTCTACGAAGACGGAAAAGAGTGGGGCCTTACGGGAGGGTTCTCCCTTTTCCCCTTTAAAAACGTGAGCGGAGCCCGCATGGATATACTTCTCTCCTACGGACAGCGCAACGCGCTCCTTGAAGATTCCTTTCAGGGGGGCATCTACGATTATAAAGAGAATTTCTTTACCTTCGGCGTAAGTTTTTCCGCCACTGACAAGTGGTACAAGTGATCCGTCGCTTGTACCGCTTCTATTCGGCACTCTCCCGTTCGGGAAAATAAAAGTCCGCCCCTCGCTCAAAATCATTCCAGGAGGGGCGGAACCGTTCGATAAAGGCTTTGGCCTCTGAAAAGAGGCTTTTGTCTTCGGGGAAGGAGGCAAAGCGCATGGTCAGGCCTCCGTGTTGCCTCAACCCCAGGATCTCTCCCCCGCCTCTGTACTGAAGATCTAGCTCTGCGATGACAAAACCGTCGTTTGTCGATGCAAATTTCTCCAGCCGTTCACAGGCTTCAGGAGAGAGCCCGGGATCGGTGAGAAGGACACAATAGGAGGGATGGGGCCCCCTTCCGATACGCCCCCGGAGCTGATGGAGCTGGGCCAGGCCGAAGCGTTCCGGATGTTCGATGATCATAAGAGTGGCATCGGGGACATCGATCCCCACTTCGATCACCGTGGTGGTCACAAGAAACTTCACCCTCTTCTCCTTGAAATCCCTGAGACAGGCCATCTTCTCCTCAGCTTTCATCTTCCCGTGAAGAAGCGCCGTGTGCGACGAGCCGAACCGGGCTGAGATCTCCTTATACATGGTCTCCGCCGAGCGCAGGTCGCTTTTGTCTGAATCCTCTACAAGGGGATAGACAGCATACGCCTGTTTCCCCTCACTCATCTCTTTTTGGGCAAACTCATAGACCTTCTCCCTTGAGTCTTCCGGGCGGAGGGCAGTCTTCACCCCGCTCCTTCCTCCCGGGAGAGTCGAGATGACTGAAATATCCACATCGCCGAACCAGACCATGAGCGTCGTGCGGGGGATGGGGGTCGCTGTCATGAGAAGATAGTGGGGCATAACCCCTTTGAGCTGAAGGCTTTTACGCTGGGCGACGCCGAACTTGTGCTGTTCGTCGATGACCACCATATCGAGGGCGGAAAACTCCACGGAATCGTACAGGAGGGCATGGGTGCCTATGACCACACCGGCTCTTCCCGAAGCACATGTTTCCAGGGCTTTCTTCCGCTCGCCCGGACTCATCCCCCCGGTAATTAGCACCGTTTCGATTCCGAGGGGATCAAGGTAAGAAGTCAGATTATCATAATGCTGACGGGCCAGGACCCCTGTGGGAGCCATAAAAGCTCCCTGGTACCCGTTGGAAACGGCACAGTAGAGGGCATAGGCGGCCAGGACCGTCTTTCCGCATCCCACGTCCCCCTGGAGGAGGCGGTACATGAGGCGGGATCCTGTCATATCCCCTTCGATCTCCTCCATGACTTTTTTCTGGGAATCGGTGAGGGTGAAGGGCAGAGAGCCGAGAAAACGCTCACGTTGTCCTGCACTGATCCGGTAGGGCTTTTTTTCCACACGGGCCTTCTCTTCTTTTCTTTTTTTCATGATCAGGTTGAAATAGAAGAGTTCGTCAAAGGCCAGGCGCTGACGCGCTTTGAGAGCATCGGCCTCATCGGCGGGGAAATGGATATCCCAAAGGGCTTTTTTCAGGCCGGGATAGGGAAGAGCGTCTTCCATCTCCCGGGGAAACGTGGCTTTGAAAGCCTCCTCATGGCCTTCAAGGACTTCACGTATGATCTTGCGCAGATAGGCATGGGTGATCCCTGCGGTAAGGGGATAGAGGGGAAGCAGATGATCGGGAAGAGCGCTTGTCTCCTCCCAGGGTGTGATATCTGGGTGCGTGATCTGGGGGACACCGCGGAAAAACTCGGCTTTACCGAAGACAAGAAACTCTTTATGGGGCTGGAGAAGGGTTCGCAGATAACGGGGAAAAGTAAACCAGACGAGGTCTATCTGCCCTGTCTCGTCGTAGGCCTCGGCCCGGACGACCCTGCGCCCGGCCCGTGAGCGCATCTCGCGTATGGCTCCCAGGCGGACGATATGCGACTGGCTCTTTTCGGTTTCGATCCTGCTGAGGGGGGCAGCTGTCCTGCGGTCCTGATAGGCCACAGGAAGGTGGAAGAGAAGGCTCCCGGCATCCCGGATTCCCAGGCGGCTAAGTTTCTCGGCGTTTTTCGGGCCTACGCCCCTGATGAAACGCACAGGGATCCTGTCAAGGTCCCAGATCTCGTTTACCGGCCCTGTGTCAGGCGGATGACCAATGCTCCGTCGCTCCATCGCAGGATGAGCCTTTCTCCCGAAGAGGTAAATTCAAGGGGACGCGCCCCTTCCACGTGGGTAAGGTAGGCCTCTTCGCCGTTTTGACGGCGGGTGAGGGTTAAACGCCTCCCCTCGATCTTCCAGCTGAAGGTAGTATCCCCTACACGGATCTCCTCAGGGATGAATCCCTCTGCTTCCGGGACGATCTCCACAGGAACCAGCGTCTTTCCGTCCAGTCGGTAGTTTTCCCGCGATCCCCGGGCGTCCAGGGAGATGAGTCCGTCCGAGACAGAGAGGACATAGGCGGGAAGAAGCCTGTTTGCAATATATTCCTTTTCTAAAAGAGCGATCCGTTCCCCCTTCTTATCCACGATTTCCAAAGTCTCCCGGTCCATCCTTCTGTAGACGGCGATATGGTTTCCTGCCGGAAAGGCAGAGACACAAAATCCGTTGAGGATCTTTTCAAACCGGAAAGCTCCCTCTTTGGGGACTCCGCGGTAGAGAGAGCCCAGGCTGATATAGTAGAGCTCCTCTTCTCCGAGAGTATAAAAGGTGACATTATTGTCAGCGCTCAGGGAAGCAATGCTCCCGTCAGCAAGGGAATAGCGTTTCAGCGTCCCGGCGTTCATCCAGTGATGGGGGGCGATATAGTTGTCATATTCGATAAAATAGAGAAATTCTCCCTGCTTCCCCCATTGGAGACGCCCTTTGGGAGCTCCCGAGATCCGCGTGACAGACTCATCCTCCCGGTAGAGGGTGATCTCGCTTCCCTTGAGCACGGCGATGCTTGGGCCGGGGCCCATGGCGACACTTCCCTCGAGGGCCAGGATACTCTGAACACGCCACCCTCCCCCGGAGGGGCCGCCTTCCTTGGGAGCCTCTGTTTTTCCCGGAAGGACCGAGCACGAGATCCCGGGAAGGCCGGCCAGCAGAAGTAGGAGGATAAGTTTAAAAGAGGACTTCATTCTCATCATCATAGGTGTTCAGCGTGGATATGATCTCCGCTTTTGTCTGGAGGGACATGATCTTGATGTCATGATGGTGAAACTCGGCATTATAGCTGAGATAGACCTTTTTTTTGTACTTTTTCTGCAGGTCTTCCAGGGCATCACGGTATTCGCTGATCATGGAGTAGAAGATCTCCTGGTTGAGTATCACTAAAAATTCCGTCTCGTTGGTGAGCCAGAAGGCCTTTTTCAGCGTTCGCAGAAGGTTGAAGGCCAGGGTGGATGTCGAGTAGATGATCCCCGTCCCTCCGCAGTAGGGGCAGGACTGGGTCAGCTGATTCTTGAGGCTGCGGCGGACTCTTTTACGGCTCATCTCCACCAGCCCTAAATTGGAGATGGGATAGATATTGGTCTGGGCCTTGTCCCGTTTCAGGTTGGCTTTCAGGGTCTCAAATACCCTGTTCCGGTGGTCTTCGCGCTCCATATCGATAAAGTCGATGATGATGATCCCTCCGATGTCGCGCAGGCGCAGCTGGCGCGGGATCTCTTCGGCCGCTTTCATGTTTGTCTGAAAGACCGTCTCCTCCTGGCTTTTACGCCCCACAAAATGTCCTGTGTTGATGTCTATGGCCACCAGAGCTTCTGCCTCGTCGAAGACCAGGGTTCCCCCGCCGTCCAGATGGACCACTTTGCTGATCCCCTTTTCCAGAGCCTCTTCGATCCCGTAGGATTCGAAGACGGGGATGTCTTCCCTGTAGTGGATGATCCGGGTATTGATATTCTTGATGTTTTTAAAGATCTTTTTGATGTCGGTGTAACGTTTGTTGTCATCCACTACGATGGTCTCGATCCCCTCGGCCAGGGTATCCCGGATGATCTTTTCCGAAGGCTCCAGGTCACGGTAGATCATGGCGGGCTTGTTTCCTTTGTTGTATTTGGCCTGGATCTCTTTCCAGATATTGACCAGCATACGGATCTCATTGACGATGACCTTCTCGGGCCAGTCTTCGCACGACGTCCTCAGGATGAGCCCCATCCCTTCAGGGACATTCTTTTTGGCCAGCTCATAGAGGACTTTACGCTTGTCCTTGTTGCGGATCTTCCGCGAGACCCCGATACTGGGCGACTGGGGCATGAGAACGGCGAAATTGCCCGGAATGGAGACGTTTGTGGTGACCTTGGGGCCCTTGGTCCCGATCTCCTCTTTAAGGACCTGGATCATGATCTTCTGGTTGGGTTTGAGGATCTCCTCGATCCGGTGCCGTGTGACTTTCCCGATCTGGGCCTCGGTATTGAAGCTGTCCACTTCATCGGCATCGATGTCGATATTCTCGATATCGTTGATGTTGAGAAAAGCGTTTTTGGGGCGTCCGATATCCACAAAAGCCGACTGGATGCCGGGCAGGATGTTCTGGACATGCCCCAGATAGATATCCCCCACCAGGCTCTTGTCCACATTGATGTTCACAAAAAATTCGACGAGTTTCTCGTCTTCCAGGAGGGCGATCCGTTCCTGCCCCCGCTCCACGTTAATGACAATTGATTTTTTCATAGGTATCTCCTTTATGAAAACCGATTCTTATGATGTCGTTCAAAGGATAGGGTTTTTCCTCCCCTTCCAGCAAATATCGAGTTACTTTCTTCAGAGAGGCCTCTCTGTTGTCATAGGTGACCAGCAGACGGCTTTCCTCCCTTACTTTTTCCTTTATCCCTTTGATTGTAACATATTTTTCTTTTTTTTCATCAAAATAAACCCATTCCTGAGCCGAAAAACGCTCTGCCCGGCGTTCCGTGATCCCGAAAGAGACCGTTTCCAGGACAAATTCGTTTGCTTTGCTCCCGTCGGTGACCTCGTCAGCCCGGATGATCTCCATCCCCTCGGGAAAACAGGAGGAGAGCTCTTCCGGGCCCTGCTCCAGGGGGGCCGTAAGCTCCCCTTCGAAAAAGTCATTCTCCACGGCGATCCCCAGAGGCGCCGGCTGGCAGAAAGAGAGACGCGGATGGGGCGAAAAGCCTTCCGAGAAAAGCATGGGGACACCGGCGCGCATGAAAGAAGCCTGGATCACCAGGATAAGGTCTTTCTGGGAGAGAAAACGCATGGTTCCGGTCCGTCTGAACCAGAAACGGTATTTCAGGCGGACAGCCTCCGTCGGCTCCTTTGGCGGGATCATTGTTTCCGAACCGGAGAAGGGCTCAGCTTCCCGGACCCGGATCTTGTCGTCGCAGACGCCGCATTTCCGGCACTCTTCGGTACACGGGGGCGTGACCTCCCCTTTATAGGCTTTGCTTCGTTCTGCCAGAAGGTAGGATCTCCTCACCCCGATATCGATGATATCCCAGGGAAGAGAGGCCTCTTCGTCTATCTCCGCCATCTCCTCTTCCACGGACACAAAACACCCTACGAGGCTCTTCCATGTCTCCTTTTTCAGATATTCGTCCCATCCGTCCAGATAGACCCCCTCTTCCAGGGCTGCTTCCAGCAGGGGCGTCAGATTGCGTCCTCCCCGGGAAAAGATCCCCTCCAGAAGGGCTGTCAGAGGGCTTCGCCAGCTGACTTTGGCTTTCCGGCTGATCTTGTTGTAGATATAGGAATAACGCCGGGAGAGCTCTTCTCCCCAAAGGGGCTCTTCCCACTGGAAAGGGGTATGGGGTTTCGGGACAAAGACAGAAAGAGAGACGCGGACCGCCCACTTTTCGCCTACGAGCCTGTTGACAAGTCCGGCTATCCCGTCCAGGTCTTCGTCGGTTTCAGTGGGAAGTCCGATCATAAAATAGAGTTTGACGGCTCTCCATCCCAGGGCGCGGGCCTTGTCCAGAGACTGGCGGATATCCCGGTCGGTGATATTCTTATTGATGACATCACGCAAACGCTGGGTCCCCGCTTCAGGGGCCAGGGTGAGCCCCCCTCTCTTTACGGAACTGATCTCCCTGAGCAGGGCTTCGTCGAGAGAGTCAAGGCGGGAAGACGGGATCTCGGTAGCAATATGGCGGGGAGAGGTATACTCCCGGAGTGTCCGGGCCAGGGGGAGCACCTCCGAATAGTCCGATGTACTGAGAGAGGCCAGTGAGATGGCCGTAAAACCCGTTGAAGAGAGGAGCGAGACGGCGGATCCGCACAGGTCAGCCGCCTGCCGTTCCCTTTTAGGACGGTAGAAAAAACCGGCATGACAGAAGCGGCATCCCCGTGAGCAGCCCCGCATGACCTCCAGGCTGATCCGGTGATGGACGACCTCCGTGGGAGGGACAGGGACAGTGTCCGGGACAGGGAAACGGCTCAGGTCGGCTACCCGGCGCCTGACTTTGGCCGGGATCCCCTTCCCGACAGGCTCCAGACGGTAATACCTCCCCCCGGCCTCTGTCTGTGTGTAGAGAAGAGGAGCATAGACCCCCGGGACATTGCAGGCGATTTCTCTGATGATCTCCCGGCGGCTCCGGTTTTCACATCTTCCCCGGCGGATGATCTCCAGGGCTTCGGGAAAGGACTCCTCGGCATCCCCGATAAAAAAAAGATCCACAAAATCGGCCAGGGGCTCAGGATTGGAGGCTACCGGCCCCCCGGCTGCTATAAAGGGCTCCTCATCTCTGCGCAACGCGCTTCTTACCGTGATCTGCGACAGTTTCAACATGGCCAGAAGCGTGCTGAAGCTGAGTTCATACTGGAGGGAAAAGCCTACCACGTCAAAGTCACGGAGAAACTTTCGGCTCTCCAGAGCAAAAAGAGCCACCCCCTTCTCTTCCATCAGGGCCTTCATATCGGGATACGGAGCAAACACGCGGTCACACATGAAAGAGTCCCGCTTATTGAGGAGGGAATAGAGTATCTTGAGCCCCAGGTGGCTCATCCCCACTTCATAGGTATCGGGAAATGCCAGGACGACGTTGAGTCCCTCCTCCGGAGAGGAGAAGAAAGGCTTTCGGGCGGCGAGGTACTCTCCTCCCAGGTAGCGCAGGGGTTTCTGGACAGCGAGGATATCCTTTTCCAGCAAGGAATCAACTTGAGGGTTCAGAGTCATGGAGGAGCCTTTCCAGTTCTTTTCTCACATACTGCAGGGTGTCTTTCAGGAGCATCTCTTCCAGGGGAAGCTTGCCTTGTTTCGCTGCAAGCTGTTTCCTGGCTCCTTCGATGGTATATTTCTCTTCATAGAGGAGAAACTTGATCTTGAGCAGGGTCTTGATGTCATTGACTGTATAAACGCGCTGCCCTCCCGGAGTCTTGGCCGGGGAGAGGGGAAACTCCGACTCCCAGAACCGCAGGACCGACGTGCGGACGCCCAGAAGCGACGCTGCTTCGCTGATCTTGTAATACTTTTTCTTATACTTTATTTTCCGTTCCATGACATATCCTGACAATATTCTTCCAGTGGCGGAGGATGACCAACAGAACCATGGCCGCCAGGAAAATATTTATCTCCCGCTTTTCGGGATAGAAGAGAAAGGAGAGGATTGAAGCCGAAAGGGCAGCGATCATGGTGGCCAGAGAGACCATCCGGCTTGCCTTGACGATGACCACCCAGAGGATTATAGCCGTGAGGGCTCCCAGAGGAGAAAGAGCTGTCACCACACCCAGCCCCGTGGCGGCTCCTTTACCGCCTTTAAAACGCAGAAAACAGGTGAACATATGGCCCAGAAGGACAAAGAGGGCTCCGGTGATGAGAGCGGTGCTCCCCTCTTTCAAAGCCGGGGCCAGCCAGGTGACCACGGCAAAGCCTTTTAAAAAATCGAGAAGGAAGGTGACAACGGCCAGGGGTAACCCCACGATCCGGTAGGCGTTAGTGGCCCCCACATTGCCGCTTCCGAACCGGCGGATATCTTTTCCGGAAAAGAGCTTCACGATGATATAAGCAAAGGGGACGGATCCGATGAGATAAGACAAAACAGCGATAAGAAGAATCTCCATAAGATTTGGCCTCCTTTATCTTTTTGAATCGCTTGCGCGGAATTCGAGTTTGATATCCGAACCGTGGAACCCGTAGCGGGCCCTCAGTTCGTTTTTCAAATAACGCTCATAGGAAAAATGGATGAGCTCAGGGGCATTGGAAAAGACGAGAAACCTTAAGGGGCACTGCCCCACCTGAGTCATATACTTAAGCATGACCCGGCGCCGTTTCCTGATGGGATGCGCCTTTTTGTTCACCGCGTCCCGCAGAAACTTATTGATCTCCGATGTGGGGATCTTCTGCATGGAGCTCCGGTAGATCTCTGTAGCGGTATCGATGAGTTTAAAGAGGTTCTTCTTTTCCAGGGCTGAGACAAAGAGGACAGGAGCGTAGTTGAGGAAAGGAGCCTGGCGGCGGATCTCCGATTCCACTTTCAGATAGGTCTTGTCGTCCTTTTCCACGGCATCCCACTTATTGACAGCCAGGATGATCCCCACACCCCGCTCATGGGCATAGCCGCAGATCTTCTCATCCTGTTCGGTGAAACCCTCCTGCCCGTCCACGAGAAAGAGGATGACATGGGCCCGGTCGATGTTCTTGAGAGCCCTCATGACCATGTAGCTCTCCATCTTTTCATCTACCTTGCTTTTCCGCCGTATCCCCGCTGTATCGATGAGAAGGTAGGACTGCTTGTTCCGGACGAATTCGGCATCGATGGCGTCCCTTGTGGTTCCGGCCACCTGACTCACCACGCTCCTCTCTTCGCCCAGAAAAGCGTTGAGCATGGTCGACTTGCCCACATTGGGCCGCCCCACAATGGCCAGGCGGATGATATCGTCAGCCTGAGATTGAAGGGTCTCAGCCTTGACCGGTAGCATCTCCAGGATCAGGTCCATAAGATCGGCAAAGCCGTCTCCGTAGGCCGCCGACAAAGGCAGGACATGTTCGAACCCGAGTTCGTAGAGTTCGTGAAAATACTCAAAATCCTCCTTCTTCTCGCTTTTGTTTTTAATGACGATGACTTTTTTCTTTTTTTTGCGCAGGATATCAGCGATGGCGTAGTCGTCGGGAAGGAGGCCGGCTTTGCCGTCCACCATGAAGAGGATCAGGTCCCCTTCATTCATGGCGATCTCGGCGTTTTCCGCCAGGTGGCGCGCAAACATATCTTCGTCCTGCATCACCAGTCCCGCCGTGTCGATGAGGCCGAACCAGGTCTCTTCCCAGTTAGCGTGGGCATAGAGGCGGTCCCGGGTGACTCCGGGTTTATCGTCTATAATAGATTTCTTCTCCCGGATGATCCGGTTGAAGAGAGTGGATTTGCCCACATTGGGACGGCCTACGATGGCCACATAGGATAATTGTTTTTTGTCCTTCATGCTTCTATCAGTCCTTTCGCCGTTGCCGGGACAATTTTGATTTTTTTCTTATATTTTAGAATAGCTTTTTTTGTCCATCCGTCAAGGGTGAGCCCCTCCTCATTGAAGAGAATGTCCGGAACCAGGATCTTCTCGTAGGATCCTGCCGCCTTGTCGGCTGCTTTCATGATATCTTCTCCGCTCAAAAGCCCCGTAACGGTGACCTGAGGGCCCAGCAGGGTGTTCTCCACGGGGATCAGGTCACGGCTGATACCCTTCCCGGCCAGGATCCGGGTAAAATCATCCAGGATACGCGCTCCGTCCATACCGGTAAGAAGAGCTGTCTTCTTTTTATCTTTTTTCATCTTGGGGATCAGCGATTCGAACTCCTCTTTGAAGTGAGCATAAAGCCCTACGCCGTTGTCCAGAAGGTCCTCGCGATAGAAGGGGCTGAAAGGCTCTCCGGCGATGAGGTAAAACTCATCGGTGGCCCAGAGAAGGGGCAGCTCCCCTTTCCGGCTGAGGCTTTTCTCTTTGGCTTCCATGAGCCGGAGGACATCTTTGGCCTCCTCCCTTGTAAAGGGCCTGATATCGGTCAATCCCTGGCGGTGATGGGTAAGGCCCACAGGGACCAGGGTGATGGAGAGAAGCCCGTCGGCACGCTTCAGAAGAAAATCAAGGGTCTCTTCCATTTCCCGCCCGTCATTGAAACCCGGGACCAGGACAACCTGGGTATGCAGTCTGATGCCTGCTGTGATGAGCCGGTCGAAGGCTTGTGCAAAATCAAAATCCCTGCGGCATCGCATAAGGTTCGCGCGTCCTTCGGGGCTCACCGCCTGCACAGAGACATAGAGGGGCGAGAGATGGAGCCTTTCTATACGCTCGAAATCGTCCTCTGTCAGGTTGGAGAGGGTGATATAGGCGCCGTGAAGAAAAGAGAGGCGGTAATCGTCATCTTTGATATAGAGCGAGGGGCGCAGGTTACGGGGAAGCTGGGAGACAAAACAGAAGATACAGTCGTTGTTACAGGGACGGATCCTGAACTCAGGAAAGACGAGATCTCCGCTTTCATAGACAAAGGTGAGACTTTGGCCCCTTTCTGTAGTAACGGTGACCTCTTCTCCCTGGAAAAAAAGAAAATCGAGAAAATCTACAGCAGGATAGCCGTTAAGCGTAAGGATCCTGTCCCCGGGACGCAGTCCGGCCCGGTAGGCCTCTGATCTATTTTTGATTCTGAGTAGTTCCATCTCTCCCTCTCTGTCCGTTGGAAGTGTACAGTATCCTGCAGGATTTAACAAGTTCTTTCACAGGAGGGACTTTCCCCCCTTCTGAGTCCTTCCGAGAACTCCGCCTGCCTTTCCCAGTTGCCGTAAAAAGGGAAACGGGCCATGAGCTTTTTGATAGCCTCTCTCTTTTCCTTTGTGAGCGGGGTGGGGTCTTTGCTTCCCAGAGGGGTCCCCGGGAGGGGAAGGAAAAAGTGGGCGTGGAGCGCTCCCCCTGCCCCCCCTACTTCTTCCATAAAGGAGAGAGTCTCCCTGAACTCTTCCTCTGACTCGTCCGGGAACCCGAAGATAAAATCGACATCCATGCGGAAACCCTTCTTCACACCTGTCCGGACAGCCCTGAGGACATGGTCGAGGGTGTGCCCCCTTCTGAGAGCAGCCAGACGCTTTTTATCTCCCGTCTGAGCCCCGATGACCAGGCGCCGGTTGTCGGCAAGCTCCAGGATCAGGTCGAAGGCCTCTTCTGTAGCCTGCTCCGGGCGGAGTTCCGAGGGAAAATAACCGAAACCCAGACGGTCCTCTCTCCGGAGGACCTTGCGGACCTCCCTCAAAAGCTCTGCCACAAGAGAGAGACGGACTTCGTTTTTTGTCTGAGCGCCGTAGGAGAAGGCGCTTGGCGTGATAAAACGTATATGGGCGGGACGGTTGCGCTGACGGATGTAGAGGGTGAGGGCCTCGATGATCTTATCCAGGCTCCGGTGCCGGACAGGCCCCGGAAAGAGTGAGGGTGTCTGGCAGTAGGTACAGCGATGGAAACAGCCCCGGGTGATCTCCAGGGCGTTATAGAGACGGTTTCGCGGAGCATAGGGAGCATAATCATTCAGGTCAGTGATCCGCGGCGCATAGGCCTTCATCGCGCCCCCTTCAAGCACGCAGCTTCCCGGGATCGCGCTGATCTCCCTGCCTTCCTTAAGCGCCCGGGCGATTTCAAGGACAGGAATCTCTCCATCTCCCCGGACCGCCATGTCAAAACCCATTTCCAGTGTCTCCCGGGGCGCTCCTGTAGGATGAGGCCCGCCGCAGAAGATAAAGAGAGCAGAGCCGAACTCCTTGCGAAGCTGAGAGACGAAAGAGGCGGCTTCACGCTTTTCGTGGGTCATAAAGGAGATCCCGACAGCACAGCGTTGCTTTGGGCTGATAAAGCGGCGGATCTCCTCTGTGAGGCCAAAGGCTCCCAGGGCAAAGGCCGTTTCAGGGCCTGAATCGAGCTCCCTCTCTTCAAGAGCCCCCATGAGGGCGGTTATACTGTGCCGGCCCGTCGGGCCTCCGTGAAGAAAGAGGCCGCTACGCCAGCCCATAGGAGAGTTTCCCCCGGATCCGGCAGCGAAAATAAGCAAACATCCCGTAGATCACCAAAAAAGAGAGTATATCCGCCAGGGGAAAAGAAACCCAGACGCCGCTGAGCCCCCACACAGACGGAAGGAGAAAAAGAAGCGGGATCAGGATTATGATCTGCCGGAGAAGCGAGATAAAAACAGCGGGACGGACATGCCCCATGGCCTGATAGAGGGTGGAGATAATGACCTGAAAGCCCACCAGGGGAAACATGGCTGTGAAGAGCCTCATGTAGACCGCCGTATTCGTCACAAAACTCTCATCAGAGGAGAAAAGAGAGAGGAGGGTCCGGGGGAAGAACTCGCCCAGGACAAACCCCATGGAGGTGACCCCTGTGGCGATAAAAAGAGCCAGTGTCACGGATTTCAGGACCTTATCCAGGCGCCGGGCTCCGTAGTTGAAGCCGATGATGGGCTGCAGCCCCTGGGCCAGGCCGAAGACAGGCATGAGAACCAGCATCATGGTCCTGTTGATGACGGCAAAGGCTGCAACATCTGTCTCGCTTCCCATCCGGACCAGAATATTATTGACCACGATGAGAAGGATACTGGCCGCCGACTGGCGAAAGAGAGACGAGAGTCCCACACTCATAATACGGAAAAGAGGCTTCAACCGGGGAAGCATGTCCCGGGCTTCCGGTCTTACCAGCTGAAAGCGGGGCTTGAAATAGATGAGGAGGATATAGAAAGCGCTGAAAAAGCGGGCGATGATCGTGGCCCAGGCCGCTCCCGCCGTTCCCATGTCAAAGCCGAAGATAAAAATGGGATCAAGGATGATATTGGAGACCACGCCGATGAGCATGGAGATCATAGCTTCCCGGGCGAAGCCCTGGGCCCGCAGAATATTGTTCATGATCATGGAAAAGACGGTAAAGACCGTTCCTCCCAGAATCACTGAGAGATAGTCATCGGTAAAGGGGACCACGTCCCCGGTGGCTCCGAAAAGGGTGATGATCTCGCTTTTAAAGAGAAACCCGGCTCCGGTCAAAAGAGGTGCCATGAGGAAAAAGGAGAACCAGACATTTCCCATGACCCGGCTCGCCTTTTCACGGTCCCTCTCTCCCAGGGCGATGGATATGAGAGCTCCTCCGCCGATCCCGAAAAACTGGGATAGAGCCAGGTAGGCCATCTGGAGGGGGAAGACCAGGGAGACCCCCGCCAGCCCCAGTGTCCCTACTCCCCGGCCCACAAAGGCGGCATCCACCACATTGTAAAGGGCATTGACCGACATGGCCACAATGGCGGGAAGTGACATCTGCGTCAGAAGACGCAAAAGATTGTCGTCTGCGAGATTCGGCTTTTTTGATTGCATGGGGATCTTTCAGAGCTGAACGCCCCTGTCGTCCAGGGGCGTTCAGCCGTTTCTTTATTTCAGTTTCTCTTTGAGTTTTTCCAGCATGTCTGAAGTCATATCTGCCAGGGTGTAGTCAGGCTTCCAGCCCCACTCGTTACGCGCACAGCTGTCATCCATGGAGTTGGGCCAGGAGTTGGCGATCTTGACCAGGGTGGGATTGATGTCATAGCTCAGGGTAAATTCCGGGATATGTTTTTTGATCTCAGCTGCCAGGATCTCCGGGTCGAAACTCATGGCGGTGACGTTAAAGGAGTTGCGGTGCTTTAATTTTGAGGGGTCTGCTTCCATGATCTCAATAGCCGCCTTGACCGCATCGGGCATATACATCATGTCCAGAAAAGTCCCGGCAGGCAGCGGGCAGGAGTATTTTTTGGCTTTGACGGCCTCATAGAAGATCTCCACAGCATAGTCCGTGGTCCCTCCTCCGGGGAGGGTCTTGTAGGAGATCAGTCCCGGGAAGCGGACGCTTCGGGTATCGACGCCGTATTTGAGATAATAGTAGTCGCTGAGCATCTCTCCGGCGACCTTGCTGATCCCGTAGATGGTTGTGGGACGCATGATGGTGTCCTGGGGAGTATGGTCCGGAGGCGTAGAAGGGCCGAAAGCGCCGATGGAGCTGGGCGTGAAGACAGCGCACTTATGCTCCCGGGCGATCTCCAGGGTATTCATAAGCCCTCCGATATTGATCTCCCAGGCGAACTGGGGTTTCTGTTCCCCCACAGCCGAAAGCAGGGCCACCAGGTTATAGATGGTATCGATATTGTATTTTTTGATGACGGTCACGATCTTCTCTGTATCCCGGATATCCAGGTACTCATAGGGGCCGCTCTCTTTCAGTTCGCAGGAGACGTTCAGGTTTATATCCCCTCCCACGACATGGGAATCCCCGTAGATCTTTCTCAGCTCTCCCACAAGTTCCGATCCGATCTGCCCGGATGCGCCTAGTACAAGTATGTTTTTCATTTTTTCCTCCGTTTTTCCTTAACGCTTAATCGATATATTCGACCTCAACACCGTTCTTTTCCAGCAATTTCGCTGTAACACCTCCCTCTCCGCAGGAAGGGCTTCCTCCCTTAAGAAGAGCCCGGGTAATCCCCCTTTTACGGCAATACTCCACAACAGCCGCCGCTCCCCGCTCAAAGGCTTCGGTCACATCCTCCCCTGAATAGAGACGGATGACACGCCCGTCTTCCCTCTGCTCCGCCGGCTCTCTTGGAGTGGAAAATCCGGCCAGCTGCTCCGGACAGAGAGGAACACAGAAAAGGGTCTCATCCAGGCTCCTTTTGTTTTTGCTTGTTCCGTCATAACGGCACGGCAGCCCCAGAAGGCATGCACTGACAAGGAGAGGTCCGGGTTTCATTTCTTGACGAGTTTGACCTTGATGGCCGGTTTCCCGGAATCGTTCTTACCCACTTGCACAGTCACTTTATAATC
>ERZ795053.2643-NODE-2643-length-21373-cov-6.437705_pt1 | contig 21373 bp, 21 predicted proteins | sample MGYA00375137_ERZ795053 | MGnify/ENA primary metagenome ERZ795053 (study PRJEB30182, sample SAMN05720284) | activated sludge metagenome | isolation source: Anaerobic digester | place: Hong Kong | collected 2014-12-17 ...
GATGGTGAACCGCGCGCGGGGCACCTCGGACAGGCCGACCCCCCGGTTGTCGGTGAGGACGAGGGTATGCCACGTGAGCAGCGCGGGCAGGATCCGCCAGGCGGCGTCGGAGGGGTGTCCCAGTCCCTGGATGAGCAGGACGGGACTGCCGGTCCCGCGCGACTCCCACCAGATCTGGGCACCCGGCCGGTCGAGCATCGGCACGGGTGGCTCCTCCTACTCGCCGGTGAAGACCGGCTCGCGCCGCTCGAGGAAGGCGGTGAAGCCCTCGACGTAGTCCCGGGTCTGCGACGCGCGGGACTGGGCGGCGGCCTCGAGATCGAGGACCCGGGCCAGGCTCGTCGGGGTGTCGCTGCACTCGCGGACGAGGCGCTTGCTCTCTCCGAAGGCCTTGACCGGCCCCTTGGCGAGCGCCGCGACATAGCCGCGGGCCGTGTCGAGCAGCTCGTCGACGGGCACGCTGCGGCTCACCAGCCCGGCGCGTGCGGCCTCCTCGCCGCTGAGGAAGCGGCCGGAGTAGATGAGGTCCATGGCGACGGCCGGGCCGAGCCGCTCGACGAATGCCTTGTGGCCGCCGGAGTCGAAGACCGCCCCGATCTTGCCGAAGGGGCTGCCGAACTTCGCCGTGTCGGCGGCGAGGACGACATCGCAGGCGAGCGCGAGGCCCAGGCCGGTGCCGAGGCAGGCGCCCTGGACGGCGGCGACCGTGGGGATGGCGAGGTCGGCGACCCGCTGCATGAGCGGGTTGAAGATCTGGGCGAGCACCTGCCCGCCGTCCTCCTCGCCCGGCTTGGCTCCGGCGATGTCGCGGCCCGCGCAGAAGCCGCGGCCCTCGGCGCGCACGAGCAGCGCCCGAGCCCCGTCGGCCTCGAGCCGACCGAGCGCGTCGTGCAGCTGCTCGACCATGAGCTCGGTCATCGCGTTGAGCTGGGCCGGCCGGTCCAGGACGATCTCGGCGGCACCGTTGGTCACCGAATAGCGCACCTGCTCCTCGGCGTGCTGGGCCTCGCTCATGCCTGGTCTCCTTCGGTATGCCGGGTGGCCGGGTCGGACGTCGTTGCGGCGGAAGCGGATCGGGCGGCCGCGCGCTCGGCGCGCCGTCGGGCGCGCTCGTCGAGGAAGGCCTGCATCCGCTCGCGCTTGTCGGCGCTCTCGAAGAGCAGCGCCTGGGCGGTCTGGTCGTAGAGGGTCGTCGCGGGACGGTGCAGCCGCATCGCGATCTTGGTGAGCTCGAGCGCCCGCCAGGACTGCCGGGCGATCCGCTGGGCCAGCTCGATCGCCGAGTCGAGCACGTGCTCGGGCTCGACGAGCCGGTCGACGAGACCCGCGGCGTGCGCCTGCTCGGCGGACAGCAGCTCGCCGGAGTAGAGCATCCGGCGCGCCGTCGGCACACCGACCGCCTGGGCGAGCCGCCAGTTGCCGCCCGCCCCGGCGAGGATGCCGAGCCCGAGCTCGGGCTGCCCGAACCGGCTGCGGGTCGAGGCGACCCGCAGGTCGCAGGCGAGGGCCAGCTCGCAGCCGCCGCCGAGGGCCGGGCCGTCGATCGCCGCGATGGTCGGCCAGCGGTGCTCCTCGAGACGCTCGAAGAGCTGGGCGTTGACCCCGCGCATGCCGATCTCGGCATCGCGCTCGATGAGCTCGGCGATGTCGGCGCCGGCGACGAAGACCCCCGGGGTCGTCGAGTGGATGACGAGGACCGACGGCTCGTTCTTCAGCTCGCGCAGCACCTCGGTGAGCTCGTCGCACAGCGCCTGATCGAGCGCATTCATCTTCTCCGGGCGGTCCAGGCCGATGATCGTGACCTGACCCTCCCGACGGATGGTCGTGAGCGGCATCCGAGTGCGGTTTCCTTGTGCTCCCCGGCCGGTCGCCCCGGCTACCACGTGTAGAAGCCCTGGCCCGACTTCTTGCCGAGCTTGCCCTCGGCCACCATGTCGCGCAGCAGCTGGGGTGGCTCGAAGCGCGAGCCCAGCGTGGAGGCGAGGTACTCGGCGATGCCGAGGCGCACGTCATGCCCGACGAGGTCGCCGAGCTTGCACGGGCCCATGGGATAGCGGTAGCCGAGCTCCATCGCCGTGTCGATGTCCTGGGGCGAGGCCACCCCCTCCTCGACCATCCGGATCGCCTCGAGGCCGGAGAGCACCCCGAGCCGGCTGGTGGCAAAGCCGGGCGAGTCGCGGACCTCGACGACCGTCTTGCCCATCCGGTCCCCGAGCGCCCGCACCAGGGCGAGGGCATCGGCGTCGGTGGCGTCGGTGCGGATCATCTCGAGCAGCTTCTGCACCGGCACCGGGTTGAAGAAGTGGGTGCCGAGGAAGCGCCCCGGACGCTCGAGCACCTCGGCCATCAGCCGCAGCGACAGCGAGCTCGTGTTCGTCGCGAGCACGGCCTGCTCGGGCAGGTGCCGCTCGATGTCGGCGAGCAGCGTGCGCTTGAGCTCGAGGATCTCGGGCACCGCCTCGATGACCAGCCCACACTCGGCGAGGCTCGACCGGTCGGTCGTCTCGGTGAGCTCGGCGAGCAGCCCCTCGACGCTCTGTCCCTCGGCGAGCTTGCCCCGGTCGGCCGCGCCTTGGACGCTGGACCGGACCAGCCCACCGGCCCGGGTCAACGAGGCGTCGTCGCCCTCGACGAGAACCACGGGGAAGCCGCTGGCGAGCAGGTTGTGCACGATGCCCGAGCCCATCGTGCCGCCGCCGACGACGCCGATGGCGCCGATCGAGTCGAGGGCACTGGTGGCCGGGCTGGGGGCGGTGCTGGTCGTGCTGTCACTCACGGAAGGACTCACATCTCGTAGACGTAGTACGACGTCACCTGGGCGCCGCCCTTGACCTCGTGCATGCCGGAGAGCCGGAAGCCCGCCGACTCGGTGGTGTGCCGCCCGACGGCGTTCCAGCCGGCGACGGCCGTGCGCAGCCTGCGGTCCTCGGCGACCTCGCGGCCGCGGTCCAGGACGGCCTTCGCGAAGGCCTGGGACAGGTGCCGGCCCGCATACTGAGGGGCGATCCCGATGGCGACATCGAGCGTGCCGGGCTTGGCCGGCAGGCCGAGGGGACGGGCCTTCTCGCCGAAGACGCAGTAGCCGACGAGCGCGTTGTTGGCGCTGCGGACGGCCCAGTAGCCCTCGTCCGGGCGCGGGGAGGTGAGGGAGTCCTCGACGGCCCACGGGCCGGGGGTGCGCCACATGGCGATGTCCAGGCCGTCTTCGATGGACAGCTCGTCGACGCGGTAGGGCGCGGCGGGAAGTGTGTCGGACATGTGGCTCCTTCGCTCGAGGACCGGGGCGGCACGGCCCGGCCGGGACGCACTCCCGGCAGCCACGCGGCATACCGGGTCTGGCACGACGAGGGCGACCCGCGACTTCGTCGTCGCCCGAACGGCACTCCAACTACAACACTGAACGTTCGTTCAGTAAGTGTGCCCGGTCGGGGCCGATCCGGCCAGCCCCAAGGCAGGCGATGTCACAGCGTGGGACACGCGATGCTCGTCACAGGACCTTCGTTTCGTGACGAGCGCCACGTCGCGAGCATACTGTCGGCATGCCACGCACTGACGGCGAGGGCCCTGACGTCGCGACCCCACGCCGAGGACGCCCTGGCTATGACCTGCCCACGCTGCTTGAAGCCACCGTCGAGGTGTTCAACAAGAAGGGCTTCGACGGCACGAGCATGGAGGACCTCTCCCGGCGCCTCGGGATCTCCAAGTCGGCGATCTACCACCACGTGGCGAGCAAGGACGAGCTGCTCGACCTCGCCGTCAGCCGCGCGCTCGACGGGCTCGGCGATGCGATGGCCCACTCGCGCGACCTCGAGGGCTCCGCGGTGGCTCGACTCGAGCACCTCATCCGGGCCAGCGTGCATGTCCTCGTCGAGCGCAAGCCCTTCGTCACCCTGCTGTTGCGGGTCCGGGGCAACACCGAGGTCGAGCGGCGGGCGCTGCAGCGGCGGCGGACCTTCGACCAGTACTGCGCCAAGCTCGTCATGGAGGCTGCTGCCGACGGGGCCGTGCGCCCGGACATCGACCCTGCGGTGACCGCCCGGTTGCTCTTCGGCATGGTGAACTCGCTCATCGAGTGGGCCCGGCCGCAGACGGATCAGGATGTCGAGCTGCTCGCCGATGCGGTATGGGCACTCGCCTTCGACGGGATGCGCGACCGCGGCTGACGGTGGCGCGGTCGCTCAGGCGGCGTGCCGCACCCGCGCCACGGCATAGGCCCAATGCAGGTGGGCCGCCATCAGGGTGAGCGCCTCGCGGGCCGGCTCGGCCGGCAGCATGTGGGTGAACCCGTGGTCGACCCCAGCGACCTCGTGATAGGTCACCTCGACCCCCTGGGCGGCCAGCGCCTCGGCGAACTCGTGCATCTCGCTGCGCAGCGCATCGTGCTGGGCCGTGACGACCAGCGTCGGCGGGAAGCGATCGAGCCGATGGTCGTAGTAGGGCGACACGAGCGGGTCGGTGAGGTCACACCCCGCGAAGTAGGAGTCGCGCACGAGGGTCAGCAGGGCAGGCGTGACGACCGGGGTGGCGATCGGCGAGGGCCGGCGGGCGTCGCTGCGGGACAGGTCGACCGTCCCCCACTCGGAGGTGAGCGCCACCGGCCCGGCGATGCCCTCGTCGAGGCACTGCTGCACGACGTTGCAGGCGAGCTTGGTGCCCGCCGACGGTCCGCCCACGGAGATCCGGGCACCGTCCCAGCCGCGCAAGGTGGCCTGCGAGCGAATCCACCGGAAGACGTCGAAGACCTGCTGCTCGGCCACCGGGAAGCAGGCACCCGGGGCGGTCGCGTAGTCCGGCAGGAGCACGAAGCAGCCGAGCTCGCTGGCGAGGAAGCGCGCGACGTTGTCCTCCTGCTCGGGCATCCGGACGATGAACGCCCCGCTGTGCAGGACGAGGTGGACCGGCGGACGCTGCCCGGCCTGGGCCGCCTTGGAGCGGTCGGCCGTGGACGGCGCATAGACGAGGGCGCGGACCAGCCCGTGCCGGGTGGGCACGTAGACGGTCGACGGAGCGGGTACCGGCTTACGCGCGAACTGCAGCGCCGGGTTGGCGAAGTATGCCGCGTGCGCCAGCGGATAGGTCGCCTGGAGCCACCATGCCGAGACGGCCGTGGTCAGCGCGATCCGAGGGTCGGAGATGAACACGCTTGCACCCACTCCCCCCTCGTCGACGTTGACTCCTCCCCACGATAGCCTCAGCGAGCCAACCCGGCGGTCTCCAACACTCGATGCGCGACTCGGCGCGCCGCCGTGGGCTCAAAGATGACCGAGTAGTGGTTGGCCTCCACCCGTTCGGCCGACAGCCCGTCGGGCAGCTGGAACCAGGTGGGCCGAGCGGCACCGAACGGCCCGAGCGGCTGGTTGAGCGCCCCGCGCGGCGCCCACAGCAGGTGCATGGGCACGCCGGCGGCCAGCGACGTCCAGGGGGCGCTGAGCACCTCCTCGTCGGTCACCATGCTCGCGCCGTCGGCGTGCACGGCCTCCCGATTGCACGAGGACCGGTAGGCCGCGCCGTCACGGACCAGGTCGGCGGCGAGGTAGGCCTGGACGAAGTGCCGGTAGGGGCCGAGCAGGCTCGGCCCCAGGCCGGGGTGGATCGACCACCAGGCGAGGTATTCGGCCAGCCCGGCGAAGGTCATCGACAGCCGCTCGATGGCCGGGCCGAGGACGAGCCGTTGGAAGGCATCGACGTCGGTGCCGGCCGGCAGCGGGCTGGTGAGGCCGCCGTCGACCATGAGCAGCCCGGCGACCCGCTCGGGGTGCCGGGCGGCGACCAGCGTGCCCACCGAGGCACCCATCGAGTGCCCGACCAGCACCGCCCGGTCGATGCCGAGGTGGTCCATCGTCGCGACGACGTCGTCGGCGTGGCTGGTGAGCCCGTGCGAGGGGAGGGTATGCCGCGACGCGGCCCGGCCGCGCAGGTCGGGGGCCCACAGGGTGAGCCGACCGGTGAGCAGCTGGGCCAGCGGCAGCCAGGCGAGCGCGTTGCCGGTGATGCCGTGCAGGGCGAGGACGGGTGGGGCGGTCGGCGAGACCGCTGTCGACAGGCGGGCGACGCTCAACTCGCCCCCGGACACGGGGATCTGCTCGGTCGCGGTGCGCCACTGGGTCGCCACTGGCATCGCTCGGCCTCTCGGAACCACGCAGGGTCCGGCGGGCACGGACCTCAGGGGGCGGGTCGAAACCCAGCCTAGCCGGGCTCGCAGCGCCGTGTCATGGGTCCGCCGTCGCTGACGCCGTGGCCGACGGGCATGACCGACGGCGGCCCCGGGGCGACATAGGCTTGCCGGTCATGAGCGAGCGTCGCGCGTGGGCCCTGGGCCTGGTCACTGTCGTCGTCGAGAGCGGTCAGCTCCTCGACGCCTGGTACCCCGAGCCGCACCTCGGTGACGACTACGACGACCAGCAGCCGATGCCGGCATACCTGCAGGCGTTGACGGCGACCGACGAGGCCCGCGGGGTCCGCACCCACCCGATCGGCCTCTCGATCGACCTCGACGCGCCCCCGGCGGGCACCGCCGACGCCTACCTGCGGTTGCACCTGCTCTCCCACCGGCTCGTGCAACCCAACACCATCAACCTCGAGGGCATCTTCGCGGCGCTGCCCAACGTCGTGTGGACCAACCACGGACCCTGCCCGGTCGACGGCTTCGAGGCGACCCGCGCCCGGCTGCGGGCCCGCGGGCCGGTCACCGTCTACGGCATCGACAAGTTCCCGCGGATGGTCGACTACGTCGTGCCCACGGGCGTGCGCATCGCCGACGCCGATCGGGTGCGGCTGGGCGCGCACCTCGCCTCCGGCACGACGGTCATGCACGAGGGCTTCGTCAACTTCAACGCCGGCACCCTCGGCACCTCGATGGTCGAGGGCCGGATCAGCCAGGGGGTCGTCGTCGGGGACGGCAGCGACATCGGCGGCGGCGCCTCGACGATGGGCACCCTCTCCGGCGGTGGCACCGAGCGGGTGCGCATCGGGCAGCGGTGTCTGCTTGGCGCCGAGTCGGGCCTGGGCATCGCGCTCGGCGACGACTGCGTCGTCGAGGCGGGGCTCTATGTCACCGCCGGCACCAAGGTGACCCTGCCCGACGGCACGGTGGCCAAGGCCCGCGAGCTGTCCGGGCAGGCCAACCTGCTGTTCCTGCGCGACTCGACCAGCGGCACGGTCGTCGTCAAGGCGCGCGACGGGCACGGCATCGCCCTCAACGCCGCACTGCACGCCAACGACTGACCCACCGCCGAGTCGCAGGGAGATCCGGTATGCCGCGCACCCTCCGGGGCGCCGTCGTGCTCGCGGAGCAGGGACCGCCGTCGCGACGCCGACGGCGGGGTCTGCGGCTGCTCATGACCGTGCTGGTGGCGACCCTGGTCCTCGGTGGCGTGCTCGCGGTGCGCACGCTGTGGCCGGTGGTCCAGCCCGAGCAGTGCACCGCCCAGGGACCGGGCGGCGAGGTCACCCTCACGCCGGAGCAGATGGCCAACGCGGCCGTCGTGGCGGCTGTGGGGCAGCGTCGAGGGCTGTCCGAGCGGGCCGTCCAGATCGCCCTGGCAACCGCCCTGCAGGAGTCGAAGCTGCGCAATCTGCGCTTCGGCGACCGCGACTCGCTGGGGCTGTTCCAGCAGCGACCGAGCCAGGGCTGGGGCACCGAGGAGCAGATCCTCGACCCCGTCTACGCGAGCACCGCCTTCTACACGGCCCTCGTCAAGGTGAAGGGGTGGGAGACCATGCCGCTCACCGAGGCCGCCCAGGCGGTCCAGCGCAGCGGGCATCCGTCTCTCTACGCCCAGCACGAGCAGCGGGCGGCGAGCCTCGCCGCGAGCCTCGTCGGGAGCACGCCGGCCGGGTTGTCCTGTCGCCTGCCGACCGCCGACAGCGCCGGCCAGCCGGGTGCTGCGGTGAGCGCCCTGGCCACCCAGCTCGGGGTCACCGGCGCGGTGTCGCCCTCGACCGGGTCGGCCGGCGAGCCCAGCGTCACGGTGCCGGCCGCCAGCACCGCACAGGGCTGGGCGATCGGTGCTTGGGCGGTGGCCCAGGCCGAGGGGCTGGACGTCGTCGCGGTCCAGGTGGCCGATCGACAGTGGCGCCGGGACACCGGCCGGTGGGAGCCGGTTCCGACCGACTCGACCCGCCCGGGTCAGGTGAGCATCACCCTGGCCCGCGGGTGACCCTCGTCAGCGCTCGTCGAGGGCGACGTAGTCGCGCTCGGGAGCGCCGACGTAGACCTGGCGCGGCCGGCCGATCTTGGTCTCCGGGTCGCCCATCATCTCGCGCCACTGGGCGATCCAGCCGGGCAGCCGGCCCAGCGCGAAGAGCACCGTGAACATCTTGGTCGGGAAGCCCATCGCCTTGTAGATGAGACCGGTGTAGAAGTCGACGTTGGGGTAGAGCCGCCGCTCGACGAAGTAGTCGTCGGCCAGCGCGATCTCCTCCAGCCGGCGGGCCAGGTCGAGCAGCGGGTCGTCGACCCCGAGCTTGCCGAGCACGTCGTCGGCCGCCTTCTTGATGAGCGAGGCGCGTGGGTCGTAGTTCTTGTAGACCCGGTGACCGAAGCCCATTAGCCGGATGCCGCTCGACTTGTCCTTGACGTGCCGCATGAAGTCCTCAGGGGACTCCCCGGACTCGTGCAGCTGGGTGAGCATCTCGAGGACGGCCTGGTTGGCGCCGCCGTGCAGCGGTCCGAACAGCGCGTTGATGCCCGCCGACACCGACGCGAAGAGGTTGGCGTGGGCCGAGCCGACGAGCCGCACCGTCGAGGTGGAGCAGTTCTGCTCGTGGTCGGCGTGCAGGACGAGCAGCAGGTCGAGCGCCTTGACGAGCACCGGGTCGACCTCGTAGGGCTCGGCGGGGAAGCCGAAGGTGAGCCGCAGGAAGTTCTCGGTCAGCGAGAGCGAGTTGTCCGGGTAGAGGAAGGGCTGGCCGATGCTCTTCTTGTAGCTGTAGGCGGCGATCGTCGGCAGCTTGGCCAGCAGCCGGATCGTCGAGATCTCGACCTGCTCGGGGTCGAACGGGTCGAGCGAGTCCTGATAGAAGGTCGACAGGGCGCTCACTGCCGAGGAGAGCACCGGCATCGGGTGGGCATCGCGCGGGAAGCCCTGGAAGAAGGCCTTGAGGTCCTCGTGCAGCATCGTGTGCCGACGGATCCGCTCCTCGAAGTCGGCGAGCTCGTCGGCCGTCGGCAGCTCTCCATAGATGAGCAGGTATGCCGTCTCGACGAACGTCGAGTTCTCCGCGATCTGCTCGATCGGATAGCCGCGGTAGCGCAGGATGCCCCGGTCGCCGTCGATGAAGGTGATCGCGCTGCGGCAGGCCGCGGTGTTGACGAAGCCGACATCGAAGGTCACATGTCCGGTGTCCTTGAGCACGGCGGACACGTTGAGTCCCGACTCGCCCACGGCGGCGGGCACGACCGCGAGGTCGACCGCCTTCTCGGCGATCGTCAGCCGGCCGGCCTGGGTGGTGGTGTCGCTCATCGGTGCCTCCACTCCGCTCACTGCACAGTGCACCGAACCTACCCGACCGCTTGGTCGGCTCAACCTGTGAGGTGAGCCATAGGCTCAACCGAGCCGTCGGGCGGCCGCCTCGATGCGCTCATCGGTCGCGGTGAGCGCCACCCGGACGTGCCGGGCCCCGGCCGCGCCGTAGAAGTCGCCCGGAGCAGCGAGGATGCCGCGCTCGGCCAGCCAGTCGACGGTCGTGCGGCAGTCCTCGCCGATGCCGTCGGCGCCGGTCCGGGTGGCCCACAGATAGAGGCCGGCGTCGGAGTGGTCGACCCGGAAGCCGGCCGCCTCGAGCGCGGGGCGCAGCGTCTCGCGCCGGACGCCGTAGCGCTCCCTCTGCTCCAGGACGTGCGCGTCGTCACCGAGCGCCACCGTCATCGCTGCCTGGACCGGCCCGGGCAGCATCATCCCGGCGTGCCGGCGGGTCTCGGTGAGCATCGCGACGAGGGCCGGATCGCCGGCGACGAAGGCGGCACGGTAGCCCGCGAGGTTGCTCTGCTTGGACAGCGAGTAGACGGCGAGCAGCCCGGTGAGGTCGCCGCCGGTCACGAGCGGGTCGAGGATGCTCGGAGTCGTATGCCGGTTTGTCCCGCGGGTGGTCTCCCTCAGCTGGGCCGGGGTGCGCCAGTCGAGCTCGGCGTAGCACTCGTCGGAGGCGACGACGACCCCGTTGCGGCGCGCCCACGCAACGACCTTGGCGAGGTGCTCGACCGGCAGCACCGCGCCGTGCGGGTTGGCCGGGCTGTTGAGCCACAGCAGCGTGGGTGCCGAGGCGGGGGTCACCGGGCCGAGCGCGGCCAGCCCGTCGACGACGACCGGGGTGGCCCGAGCCAGTCGCGCCCCGACGTCGTACGTGGGATACGCGATCGCCGGGATCCCCACCCGGTCCCCGGCGCCGAGGCCGAGCAGGGTGGGCAGCCAGGCGACGAGCTCCTTGGAGCCGATCGTCGGCAGCACGTTCTCGACGGTGAGCCCGGGCACGCCGCGGCGCCGTTCGAACCACCCGCAGATCGCCTCGCGCAGCGCCGGGGTGCCGACGGTGAGCGGGTAGCCGGGCGAGTCGGCAGCGGCGACGAGCGCGTCGCGCACGACCGCCGGGGTCGGGTCGACGGGCGTCCCGACCGAGAGGTCGACGATCCCGTCGGGGTGCTCGGCCGCTCGGGCCTTGGCGGGCAGCAGCGAGTCCCACGGGAAGTCCGGCAGGGCCGGAGCGGTCACGCGCAGCGGTGAGCGGGGTGCGGCCGGCGAGCCGGCGGCATACCCCGTCGGTGGTGCACTCAGTGGTCGTGCTCCTGCGGCGGGAGCGCGGCGACGAGCGGGTGGTCCTTGGCGATCAGGCCGAGCTTGGCGGCGCCACCGGGGCTGCCGAGGTCGTCGAAGAACTCGACGTTGGCCTTGTAGTAGTCGGCCCACTCAGCCGGCACGTCGTCCTCGTAGTAGATCGCCTCGACCGGGCAGACCGGCTCGCAGGCGCCGCAGTCGACGCACTCGTCGGGGTGGATGTAGAGCATCCGCTCGCCCTCGTAGATGCAGTCGACCGGACACTCCTCGATGCAGGCCTTGTCCTTGAGGTCGACGCACGGCTGGGAAATGACGTAGGTCATGGGATGCGGTCCTCCTGCGAGTGCACGACGCGACGAGCGCTGACGGGGCCTAGTATGCCGCGGGTGCAGCACCCCAACGCCATCGACCCGCCACCGTCCGCGCAGGCGATCGCCGAGCTCGAGCGGGTGATGGCCGACGGCTGGCCCGCACTCGAGACGGACCGGCTCGGCGACTGGCTGCTGCGGGCCGGTCAGGGGTGGACCCGGCGCGCCAACTCCGTTCTCGTCCAAGGGGATCCGGGGCGGCCACTGCCCGAGGCGGTGCAGATCGCCGAGCGCTGGTATGCCGCGCGGGCGCTGCCGGCCCAGTTCGCCCTCCCGGTCTCGGCGGATGCGGACGGCACGACGCTCGACGAGCCGCTCGCGCGACTACTGGCGGAGCGCTTCTACGCGCTGCAGGAGGCCAACCCGGTGCTCGTCGCGGACGTCGGCCAGCTGCCGGCGCTCGCCGAGGGGATGCCGCCGGTCACCGCCGACGGACACCTGCAGCCGGGCTGGTTGGAGGCCTTCGCGGCATACCGGCCGATCGTGCCGGGCGTCACCGAGCAGGTGCTCACCGGCTCCGCCGGGCAGCTCTTCCTCTCGGTCCCCGACCCCGACCGCCCGAGCGGGCCACTGGCCAGGCCGCTGGCCATCGCCCGGATGTCCGTGGCGCCGGGGTGGGCCGGAGTGCACGCGATGTGGGTCGACCCGCAGCATCGACGGCAGGGGCTGGCGACCGCACTGCTCGCCGCGGTGGCAACCCTGGGAGGCGAGCACCACATGCCGCGCGTCTACCTGCAGGTCGACGCGGCGAACCCGACCGCGCTCGAGGTCTACCAGCGGCTCGGCTGCACCGTGCACCACGGCTACCGCTACGCGGCGGCGAGCTGACCGCCTCCCGGCGCGTCCCCGGTCTGCGGCGGGCCGCTTGTGCTGCTCGCGGATAGGGGACCGCGGCTGCGGCGCTAGCCGGGTTGAGCCGCGCAGATCACCCGGTCCTCCGGGATATAGCGCGTGGTCATCGAGTCCTGCTTGACCAGCTCTCCCGAGCCGGCGCGCCGAATGGTGCGCGTCACCGTCACTGTGAAGCCTGGCACCGGGCTCTGCGCGATGCAGGTCGGCTTCGGGTCGTAGATCGTCTTCGGCTCCACGAGGGCGCTGCGGGGGCTCTTCACCGAGGTCACGTCGAACTGCTTGGTGCTCCACACCCGCCCGTGCACGGCATTGCCGGAGACGTAGAGCTGGATGAGCACGCCGTACTGGGTGTTGTTGCGGAACTTGTTGTCGACGTCGGGCCAGTTCACCGTCGCCTCCCGCCCCTCGGGATAGCGCGAGATGTAGAACATGTGCGCGGTGTGCTCGACGAGCTCGAGACCGGCGAAGTAGGAGAGGTTGAGCAGCACCGTGGACACCTGGCTGATCCCGCCACCGACGCCCGGCACCAGCCGCCCCTGGACGATGGTGTTCGCCTCGCCGTAGCCCTTGGCCACCGTGCGCTGCCCGAGGATGCCGTTCATGCTGAAGGTCTCACCGGGCTTGAGCAGCGTGCCATTGATCGTCTTGCATGCGGTCATGATGTTCTGGGTGCGCGGGCCGTCGTTGGGGAAGGCCGAGTCGAAGGACGCGACCACCTCCTTGACGCCCAGGGCCTGCGCCTGCTCGGTGGTGAGGGCCGGCTTGGCCACCGTCGTCGGCAGGATCAGCTTGCGGTCGGCGCTGGTGAAGGCGGCGAGCATGAGGTCGGCGGCATTGGTCGTGTCGGTCGTGACACCGTCGACGCTCGGGCTGATCGAGGGCCGGCCGTCGACGAGGGTGATCCGAGCGTCGACCGGTGCGGCTCCGAAGCCAACGGTCGCCTCGACCACCTTGGCCTTGAGCGCCTCCTTGTCGACGACCGGCACGAGCTTGCCGCCCTCGGGCTTCATGCCCAGGGCCGCGGCGAACTGAGCGGGCGCGATGGTCGAGGTTCGGTCTCCGACGACGACGGTGACCGGTCCGGACATCGCCGGTGTGGCGAAGCTGCGCAGCGCCTCGTCGAGCGCGGCCTGGCCGACGGCCGGCTCGGTCACCTGGGCCTTGGCGGTGACGAACGGCTGCCGGGGCCAGCTCGCGACGACCCGGTCGACGGCGTCGTTGACGTCGAGTGCCACCCCGGGCTTGGGCGCCGTGGTCGTGAGTGCACCGCCGGCGAAGCTCACCGCTGCCTCGACCGGCGTGGTGCGCACGGCGGCGGCCTTCTCGGTGACGACGGCGTCGAGCTTGGCCCGGTCGACGCTGATGAGCACCGGCCGGTCGACCGTGCCGGTGAGGTGCGACCACACCTTGACCGGGTCGAGCGTGAATCCGGACAGCCCGTCGAGGGTGGCCGGGATGTCGAGGGCCAGACCCGCGGCGGCCGGGTCGACGGTGATGCTCGTGCCCGTGTCGCCGAGCTTGACCTGCACCGGCGCGGCAGCCTTCGCCGCCAGCTCCTTGGCCAGCCGCTCACGCGCCTGCTCCGGGGACAGGCCCCCGACCTGCACGCCTTCGACGGAGGCCGAGGACGGCACCCGCGTCGAGGACCACCAGGCGAGCCCGAGGTAGGCCCCGACGAGGACGACGACGCCGATCAGCGCACGCAGGCCGCTCCGCCGCCAGTCCCGCTCCCCGCCCATGCCGCTCCTCGTCGGTCACCTGCTGCACGCCGTGACCCGCCGGTGTCGGCGGGCCGAGGACAACGGTAACCCGAAGCGACCTCGATCCCGTGCAGCGGCTGCCGAAGCCGGCTAGCAGCCGGGGGCACCGACCGGCTCGGTCGTCCCCTCGCCGAGCAGCCCACGCTGCCACTCCCCCGCCCGCTCGGCAGGCAGCCGGACGCCGGTGGCCGGGTCCAGCCGCACGAAGGCCTCGCGGCCGGCGAGCCGGTGGGCGATGTCGTTGGACAGTGCGTAGTAGCCGTCGAAGACGCTGACCTGGGTGCGGTGCGCGGCGAGGGCATGCGCCTGCCGCCCGCGAGCCGCGTCGTCGATGACGACGTGGGTCACCACCTCGTCGGGCACGACGCTCACGGCATAGGGCTCGTCGAGCGTCGGCACGTGCAGCCCGGAGTCGGCCGGCACGTGCTGGGCCAGCCACTCACGGTCCTCGCGCGCCCAAGACTGCGGAGTGACGATCTCGTAGACCCGGCTCGGTCGCTCGGGCTCGGCCAGCCCGGCGATGGCGGCGAGCGCGACCCGACGGGTCTGGACGTGGTCCGGATGGCCGTATCCGCCTCCCGCGTCGTAGGTCACCACGACGTCCGGCCGCTCCGCGCGCAGGTATGCCGCGACGCGCGCCGCGGCGTCGTCCACGTCCGCGGCAGCGAAGGCGCGAGGGTGGCTCGCCGCGGGCGAGCCGGCCATCCCGCTGTCCCGGTAGCGCGGCATACCGTCGGGGCCCTCGCCGTCGGCGAGGAGCCGGTGGCCGACGCCGAGGCGGGCCATGGCTGCGGCCAGCTCCCCGCGCCGGAACTGCCCGAGCATGTCGTCGCGGTCCGCGGTGAGGTGCGCCAGCTCGGCCGGGATGACCTCGCCCTCGTCGCCGAGCGTCGCGGTGAGCACCTCGACGCTGTGACAGCGCGAGACGTAGTGGCCGAGCGCCACCCCGGTCGCGAGCGTCTCGTCGTCGGGGTGGGCGTGCGCGAAGAGCAGTCTGGCCATGCTCAGTCCGCCAGGATGGCGCGCTCCTCGGGGAAGTGGCAGGCCACCCGGTGTCCGGGGGCGACCTCCTGCGGCAACGGCACCTCCTCCGCGCAGCGGTCCTGCGCCTTGGGGCAGCGGGTGCGGAACACACAGCCACTCGGCGGGTTCTGCGGGCTGGGCAGGTCGCCCTTGAGCAGGATCCGGGTCTTGTCCTCGCCCTTGCGCGGGTCCGGGATCGGCACCGCGGACAGCAGGGCGTGGGTGTAGGGGTGCTGCGGGTGCTCGTAGAGCTCGTCCCGGTCGGCTTCCTCCATGACCTTGCCGAGGTACATGACGACGACCCGGTCGGAGATGTGCCGCACGACCGAGAGGTCGTGGGCGATGAAGACATAGGCGAGCTGCTGCTCCTCCTGGATGTCCTCGAGGAGGTTGACGACCTGGGCCTGGATGGACACGTCGAGGGCCGACACCGGCTCGTCGCAGACGACGAGCTTGGGCTTGAGGGCGATCGCGCGGGCGACGCCGATCCGCTGGCGCTGGCCTCCGGAGAACTCGTGCGGATAGCGGTTGTAGTGCTCCGGGTTGAGCCCGACCCGCTCCATGAGCTCCTGGACCGTCTTGCGGGTGCCGCCCTCGGGCTTGATCCGCTGGATGTCGAAGGGCGCGGCGATGATCGACCCGATCGTCTGGCGCGGGTTGAGCGAGCCGTAGGGGTCCTGGAAGATCATCTGCATCTCGCGGCGCAGCATGCGCAGCTCCGCGCCGCCGATGTGGGTGATGTCCCGGCCGTCGAACTCGATCGTGCCGGAGGTGGGCTCGAGCAGCCGCAGCAGGGTGCGGCCGGCGGTCGACTTGCCGCAGCCGGACTCGCCGACCAAGCCGACGGTCTGCCCGCGACGCACCGCGAAGCTGATCCCGTCGACCGCCTTGATCGGGTTCTCCGGCCGCTTGATGAGGGTCTGCCGGAACTGCGCGAAGTGCTTGACGAGGTCACGGACCTCGAGCAGCGGGGCCTGGCCGGCGTCCTGGGTGGGCCTCACCTGGGCGGTGTCGGTCATCGCACGCTCCTCACAGCAGCGGCTTGATCTGCTCGGCGAACAGCTCGGCCCGTCGTGGGCCCGGGATGTGGCAGCGGGCCAGGTGGTTCGGTCCGGCGTCGTCGAGCCCGGGCACCTCGGTCCGGCAGGCCGGGCCGGGGACCTCGCCGGTGAACCGGCAGCGCGGGTGGAAGGCGCAGCCCGGCGGCACGTTGATGAGTGAGGGCGGGTTGCCGGCGACCGGCTTGAGCCGCTCCTGGCGCACCCGGTCCAGTCGGGGCATCGAGGAGAGCAGGCCCCAGGTGTAGGGGTGCTCGGGCTCGTAGAAGACGTCGTCGACCGGGCCGTGCTCGACGGCCTTGCCGGCATACATGACGAGGATCTCGTCGGCCATCTCGGCGACCACGCCGAGGTCGTGGGTGATCATGATGATCGCCGAGTTGAACTCGCGCTGCAGGTCGCGCATGAGGTCGAGGATCTGGGCCTGCACGGTGACGTCGAGGGCCGTCGTGGGCTCGTCGGCGATGAGCAGGCTCGGGTTGTTGGCCAGGGCCATGGCGATCATCGCGCGCTGGCGCATTCCGCCGGAGAACTCGTGCGGGTACTGGTCGACCCGGCGCTGCGGGTTGGGGATGCCGACCCGGCCGAGCAGGTCGACGGCGTGCGCCTTGGCCGATTGCTTGGACCGGCTCGAGTCGTGCACGCGGACGGCCTCGACGATCTGGGTGCCCACCGTGTAGTAGGGGTGCAGCGCCGAGAGCGGGTCCTGGAAGATCATCGCCATCTTGCTGCCCCGCAGCTCGCGGATCCGCTCGTCGGTGACCGTCATGAGGTCCTCGCCGTCGAGCCAGATCTGGCCGGAGGCCTTGGCCCGGGTCCGGCGATGCAGGCCGAGGATTCCCTGGCTGGTCACCGACTTGCCCGACCCGGACTCGCCGACGATGCCGATGGTCTCGCCGCGCTCGATCGCGAAGGAGAGCCCGTCGACCGCCTTGACCAGTCCGTCGTCGGTCGGGAAGTGCACCTTGAGGTCGCGCACGTCGAGGTAGGCGACCGGCCCTGCGGGGAGCGCGTCGCCAGTCGTGGTGGAGGTTGTCGTCGTCATGTCGTCCTCAGCTCAGCCGGACCCGCGGGTCGATGACCCCGTAGAGGACGTCGACGACGAGGTTGGCCAGCACGATGAAGGTCGCGGCGACGATGACGATGCCGACGATGACCGGCAGGTCGGTCGCGAGGATGGCGTTGACCGCGGTGCGGCCGAGGCCGTTGAAGTCGGAGAAGACCTGCTCGGTGATGACCGCCCCGCCGAGCAGTCCGCCGAGATCGAGGCCCGCAGCGGTGACGATGGGGGTCAGCGCCGCGCGCAGGCCATGCCGGCGGACCACGGCGGACTCGGCGACGCCCTTGGCCCGCGCGGTGCGGATGTAGTCCTCGGACATCGTCTCGAGCATGTAGGCGCGGGTGAGCCGGACGTAGGAGGCCGCGAAGATGCAGGCGAGGGTCACGGCGGGCAGGACCAGCCCCTGCGCCCAGAGCCCGGGGTTGGTCGTGATCGAGGTGTACTGCGGTCTCGGCACGATCTGCCATTCGTACGCGACGAAGTTGAGCAGGATGAGACCGATGAAGAAGCTCGGCAGCGAGAAGCCGATGAGGGCCAGACCGACGATGATCCGGTCGATCCACGATCCGCGGTTGAGCGCGGCCAGGATGCCGCCCGTGACGCCGACGATCATCCACAGCACGAACGCGGCGATCGCGATCGACGCAGTGATGGGCAGCGCGTCCTTGACGATGTCGGTCACCGACTTGTTCGCGATCCGGGAGTAGCCCAGGCAGGGTGCCTCGCAGCGCACGACGAGCTGGGGCGCCGCGGCCTGCAGGGCCGGGTCCTCCGGGTAGGTGCGGCCGACGGCGATGCCCTTGAGGAAGCTGAGGTACTGCACCGGCAGCGGCTTGTCGTAGCCGAGGGCCTTGCGGTTGCCCTCGACGACGGCCGGGGTGCAGCTCTTGGCGCAGGTGAGCCGGGCCGGGTCCTCGGGGGTGGCGAAGAAGAGGACGAAGGTCGTCATGCTGACGATGACGAGCATGACGATGACGGAGATGAGGCGTCGCAGGATGTAGAAGAGCATCGAGTCGGTCCCGGGTCGGGACGCTCACCTCCTTGGCGGGTATGCCGCGTGGCTGGTCGGGTGCCTCGCCACGTGCTGCCCGCCCCGCAGGGCGGGGCGGGCAGCACCGGCGTGAGCGATAGAGCTACTTGACCGCGATGGTCGCCAGGTCGACGTAGCCGCCGAGCAGCGAGTTGGTCTGGAAGCCCTTCACGTTCGATCCGTAGAGGAACGTGAACTTCTGGTTCACCAGCGGGATGACGCCACCCTTCTTGGCGATCATCTCGTCGATGTCGCCCCAGGCCTTCTCCCGCGCCGTGGCGTCGGTGATCAGGTAGGCGGCGTCGATGGCCTTGTTGACGTCGGGGTCGTTGAAGTAGCCGTAGTCCTGACCCGAACCGCCGGCGCTGATGTTGACCCTGCCGTCCATCAGGGCCGGGATGACCGTCGAGCCCGACGGCCAGTCAGCACCCCAGCCGGCCCAGAAGGCGTCCTTGGTCGCCATCGCTGGGCCCTGGATGGTCGAGTAGTAACCCTGCGACTTCAGCGGCTCAAGGGTCACCTCGAAGCCACCCTTGTCCCAGGACTCCTTGAGCGCCGCCATCGCCTTGGGCAGGTCACCACGGTCCCGGAAGGGAACGGTGACCTTGACCGGCATCGCGACGCCGGCCTCGGCGAGGAGCTTCTTCGCACCCTCGGCGTCGCCGGTGGTCGGGGCCTTGGTGACGTTGAAGTCCTTGTAGCAGGCCAGCTCCTTGTTGCACAGCGCGTACGACGGGCTCATGACCGTCGGGCCACCGAAGGCCGTGACGTAGGCCTCGCGGTTGGTCGCCATGGCGAAGGCAAGGCGGACCTTCTCGTTGCTGAAGACCGCGCTCTTGACGTTCGGCTGGATGTAGTCGACGTAGGGAGCAGGTCCGTTGTACATGCGCTTCTGTGCCTCGGGGCTGCCGGCGATCTGGGCGAGCGCGGCGGACGGGGCGGACAGCGCGGTCACGGCGTTCTTGTCGTCGCCGGAGTCGGCGATGAGTCGGGCGTAGGCGTCCTGCGAGGTGATGCCCTCGGTCACCTGGATGACGTCGGGGTAGGCCTTGCGCAGCGTGTCCGAGGCCTCCGACCAGTTGGTGTTGCGGACGAACTTGCCGCCCTTGTCCTTGTCGTAGGCGCCCTCGAGCTTGTAGGGGCCGTTGGAGAAGACCGCGTAGTCGGACTCGGCGCCCTTGTCCTTGTCCTGGCGGAAGCCGCCGAAGGCCGGGAAGGTGGCCGCCTGGTTGAAGTCGGTCCAGGGGGTCTTGAACTTGAAGGTGATCGTCTTGCCCTCGCAGGTCACGGCCTTGTCGTAGAGCTCCTGGCCGACCTTGGTGTAGGGACCCTCATAGGCCGAGACGTCGTTGCCCTTGGCGTCCTTCTTGGTCGGGACGTCGAGGAAGGTGATGATGTAGTTCGGGCCACCCGTGATGACGTCCTGCGCGAAGGTGCGCGAGATGCCGTACTTGATGTCCTCGCACTTGACGTCCTGGCCGTCCTCCCACTTGACGCCGTCGCGGAGGGTGAACTTCCACGTCTTGCCGCCGTCGGAGACGGTGCCGGTGTCGGTGGCGAGGTCGGCGACGAGCTTGGGGGTCTTCTCCGCGCTGAACGTCGTCAGGGTGCGGGTGAAGACGCGGCTGGCGAACTCGATGTCCGCGCCGATGTACATGCGCTGCGGGTCCCAGTGCTCCTTGGGACCGGTGCTGAGCATGTAGAGGGTGCCGCCCTTCTGGCCTGCGGCGGCACCGGCTCCCGTCCCGGTCGAGCCGCTCGAGGCGGCAGGGGTCGACCCGCCGCTGCTGCAGGCCGCGGCGGTCAGTGCGACCACAGCCCCCAGCGTCACGCCGAGCGCGCCCTTCTTCGTGCGCATCATGCAATCTCCTTGGGTGCACTTGCCCCCGCGTGGCACGCGGGGGTGTCCTTCCGCAGCGGGTGCTGCGGGAAGCTGGTGGTGGCCGGCTCCGGGCGCCGGCATGCCGCGTGGCCGCGGCTCATCGCCGACCGGCCTTGGGGTCGAGCGCGTCGCGCAGGCCGTCGCCGAGCAGGTTGAACGACAGGACCATGAGGAACACGACCATGCCGGGGAACATGAAGTAGGCCGGGTCGACCCGGGCGAAGTTCACCGAGTCGTTGAGGATCTGGCCCAGCGAGGCCATCGGCGGGGGGACGCCGACGCCGAGGAAGCCGAGCGCGGCCTCGGCGGCGATGTTCTGCGGCAGCACGAGCGTCGTGTAGACGAGGATCGGCGCCCACAGGTGCGGGAGCAGCTCCTTGAAGTAGATCCGGCCGCGCTGAGCCCCGAGCGAGGTGGCGGCCTCGATGAACTCACGCTCGCGCAGCGACAGCACCTGGCCGCGGATGATCCGGGCGAAGAAGGGGAAGCCGAAGAAGCCGAGCACGACCGCCATGAAGACGATCTTGGGCTTGGGGTCGGCGTCGGCGGTGCCCATCATCGAGGCGATCCGGCTGACGAGGACCGGGGCGAGCGAGAGCAGCATGAGGGTGCTCGGGAAGGACAGCACGAGGTCCATGAAGCGGCTGATCAGCCAGTCGACCCGGCCGCGGGCGAAGCCGGCGACGATGCCGAGGACGGTGCCGACAACGACGGCGAAGATCGTGGCGAGCAGCGCGACGGTGAGCGAGACGGTCATCCCGGTGACCACCCGGGCGAAGAGGTCCCGCCCGGTGCCGGGCTCGACCCCGAACCAGTGCTGAGCCGACACCCCGCCCCACATGCCCGTCGGCATCGAGCCGATGCCCTTGACCAGGTCGGGATTGGTCTTGTCCGGCTCGAGCCACCCGGCCATCCGCAGGAACGGAGCGGCCACGGCGAGCAGGACGAAGAAGATCGAGGAGACGAAGGCGACCATGGTGACCTTGTCCCGCCGGAGCCTGGCCCGGACGATCTCCCACGGCGAGCGGCCCTTGATGGCAACCGAGTGGTCGTCGACGACCTCGATCGTCTCGAGGACGGCCTCGTCCGTGGACTCGGGCTGACCGGGGGCGATGGTCATCTGCCGCGTCCTCCTTGACCTCGCTCGTCGGGCACCGTCTCGGCAGGTGGGCCGAGGCGGTCGCGGTCCGTGATGTGTCGTGTCCCACACTCCCAGGGACCTGCCATACCCTAGACCCCCGCCTACCGAACCGTTAACACCCCAGAGCCGCATTTTGCGGTTTCGTGACCGACCCGAGACGCGACGACCGCAGATCCTTCAGCGCCGGACCCCGATGACCGCCAGATCGGGCCAGCCGCCAAGCAGCACGGAGTCGGCGTATGCCGTCACCCCCGCGCCGTGCATGAGCAGCCGACGCCGCTCGGCGAGGGCGATGTAGCCCCCGAGCCGGGCGATCTGCTGGTCGACCTGGGCCCAGGCCGCGGTCCGGGCATCCGGGTCGCCGGTGGCGGCGGCCGCCTCCAGGGCCTGGTTGACGGTGTCGTCGTTGAACGAGCCCACGTCCTGC
>ERZ795053.2651-NODE-2651-length-21302-cov-6.476914_pt1 | contig 21302 bp, 22 predicted proteins | sample MGYA00375137_ERZ795053 | MGnify/ENA primary metagenome ERZ795053 (study PRJEB30182, sample SAMN05720284) | activated sludge metagenome | isolation source: Anaerobic digester | place: Hong Kong | collected 2014-12-17 ...
ACATCGATATACAAAAGATACTATTTTTATAATTTACAAAAAGATTATGCCAACAAAAAAAACTACTGGTTCACACAAAGTAGTAAATGAAAAAAGTACTAGTCATCACGGTCATTCTCACAAAGCAGAATTTGAGAAAAAAATAGACAAAATGATGGCCAAACTGCAAAAAAAAGTAAAGTATGTACAAAAAGTAATGGATTTAGATTTTATTCACAAAGTATTGTCTTCTAAAATAGTGAACAATACCAATAAGTGGGTAAAAACCAACCTAGATACCATCACAAAAATTATATGACGAGTAATGGTGGTATTTTGAGCTATTTGACTACTTACCACATTGGGTACCATATGAATATTATTAGCTTATTTCAAATGAGGATTTATACTTATATTATTGCTAAACTTAGTTTATGTAATTATAGGTATGTTGCTAGGTTTTGGTCTGATAAAGATGAAAAAACGAACACCATTTTTCGCAACATTTTTGGCTATGGCTTACATAGCTTACTTTATTATAGCTGTTTTGTTTGGAGTATTCAAAGCTATACCCTCTCCACGAACAATCATATTTTATATCATATTTATGATATATATCCTTAAAAATCAAGAAGCATTTAATCAATAAAATATTACAATATGAAAAAATTATGAATTATATTGCCAGTTTTGTTGTTGTCTACGGTTTTACTTGCTGGATGCAACAAAAACAATACACAAGATGATTTGAGTCTACAAGATCAGCTGGAAGCTATAGAGACACAAAATCAAGATCTTTCTATACCAGATTGGGTAAAAGATTTGGATATCGATGCACCAGACGGATTAGAATTACTACAAGAAGAATCTTATCAGACTACAGAAAAATTGGAATGATTTAATTCTATACATTTTGCTTATCAATGAGATTATGATACCGCAATGCAACAAGCTGAGCTTATTGCACAAAAAGCATGAGTCAGTATTAGCCAAGAATTTCAGATGGCACAAGAAATGATGGCTGAGATGTGAGACCAAAACACACAGATGCAAGAATTGATGTGAGAGCTAAAGTGAGCAGTATATACCAATTATAATCTTATGGAGAAACCTACTGAAGATTATATCATCGCCATCACAGTAGACGAAGATTGAAAACTTGAAATAGATGTAGCAGATCGAGCAAAAATGGAAGATATAGCACAAGACTATACAAGATAAAACAAGATAAATTGTCCCCTTTTCAAAGGGGAAGGTCCCACTTTGTGGGAAGGGGTTTTAAAACCCACCACTCTTCGGACATCTCCCTTAGAAAGTGAGGAATAAATGAATTTTTAACCGCAAATATTAAAAAATGAAAAAAATAATATTAACTTTTCTCGTTTTACTTTTTTGATTTTTTGCGTTTTCTTCTGCGCAAGAATACATTTTCTTTTATGGAAATGGTTGTCCACACTGTGCTAGTGTAGAGAATTTTTTTCAAGAAAATAATGTAGTTGAAAAATATGATGTAGACGTAAGAGAAATGTATTTTAATAGAGATAACTTAGACACATTTTATTATTATATAGACAAATTGGGTATAGATAATTCTAGAGCTTGAGTACCTTTTTTGGTTATAGATAATGATTCGAATTGTAATTATCTTATGTGAGATGTAAAAATAATTGATTTTTTTGAATCATTGATTGAAACAGAAAGTGAACAAATAGAGGATAATTTATATAATAATTCTACAAATAATTCTCCAAATAATTCTCATAATAATGATACTCAAGAAGTTCATAGTTCTATACCTGAGAATTTAATATTGTCCACAGAGCATAATGATATTGACGAGAATATTGATAATGTACAAAAAGATAATGAAAGTCTAGATGAAATTGAACAGTGTGAGGAAATTAATGATGAAGAAGTGTCTGGTAAACTAGAGACAGAATCGGATTTAGAAAATTTAGCTTGAAATCATGCTAAGTTTTTGGGTATAATGATGCCAGCTGCATTAGCAGATAGTATCAATCCTTGTGCTTTTGCAGTGATGCTCATACTTCTTTCTACTATATTGGTAGAGACTAAAAATAAAAAAAGAGCAATATTAGCTTGATTACTTTTTGCTCTCTCAATATTTATATCTTATTTTGCTATGTGACTTGGTCTGTTTTCAGCTCTTGCTACAGCAGGCAATACAATGCTCATCAAGCGAATAGTCTGAATACTTGGTATTATAGTATGACTTGCAAATTTAAAAGACTTTTTTCGATATGGTAAAGGATTTATTATGGAAGTGCCATTATCACGAAGACCTAGACTGCAAAAAACAATAAAATCCATTGTTTCTCCTATATGAGCATTTTTTACTGGATTTGTTATTAGTTTGTTTTTACTTCCTTGTACTTCTTGACCATACATTACTATACTTTGATACTTAGCATCAGAATCCAAAAATATCAATTTGCGATGATACATTTACCTAGCTATATACAATATCATATTTATCATACCAATGCTTATTATCACATTGCTTGTATGATTATGATTTAAGTCAGCAGAGGAGTTGGCAGCTATCAAAAAGAAAAATTCAAAAATAATACACTTGATAGTTTGACTTCTAATGCTTGGTTTGTGACTTTACGTATTACTTACTATGTAATAAATCCAAAAATCAAATAATAAAAAACGGTCTAGACTGAGACCGTTTTTTTATAACAAATAATTTTTTGATATGCAATATTTTACCAGTTATCCTTTTCTTCATCTTCATCTTCCTCATCTTCTCGTTCTTCATCATAGTCCAAATCTTCTTCTAAGTTTACCATTTCTTCTTCATCTTGATCAGTGTGGTCTGTCATTTGTTTATTAATATTAAATAAAACAAAAAAACATATATATGTTTTTTGTACAAAATCAATAGTATTTTTTAGTTTATTTTTTTAGTAAAAAAAGTGACATTTTAAGCGGAGCTATTTCGTCTCAACCTAGTCTCTATGCGAAGTGTTTCGCTTTAAATATGCAATTTTTTGTATATTATGCGAAATATGTTGTATATAGACAGTATACTGAATTTTATCCTAAAACTTTTGCTACAATTTCTTTAACTTTTTTGGGATTAGCTTTTCATTGAGTTTTTTTCATTACTTGTCATACAAAAAATCATATTGTACTAGTTTTTCCACCTTTATACTGTTCTACGATACTTGGGTTCTCATCTAATACTTTTTTGACTATTCATTCTAATTCTCCGCTATCTACAGCAGGAGTATCAAATCATTTTTCTTTGATTATTTCTTGTGCACTTTTTCATGTTTCCAACATTTCATCCATTACTATTTTCATCTGGTTTTCCATTATTTTTCATTCGTTTGTAATATTCAAAAAATCTTTAAATTGTTTTATATCAAATTTTAAATTATTTATATCTACAAATTTTTCTTTGATATAGGCGCTGATTGGTCCAGCTATTCGCTTTGCAATAGTTTTAGCATATACATTTATATCCTTCCCCACGCAGTCCTGCGGGGTCAAGGATGACAAAATGTCTAGGAAATAATCTAATGTTGTCTGATCACCAATTAGTGCATTGATGTATTCTTTGTGAAATCAATATTCTTGTTTAAACTTTTTGATAATATCATGAGGAATTGTTAACGTCTCATCGTTGCAGCGTTGCAATATTTCATCGCTGAGACTTAGTATTGGCATATCTGGTTCTGGGAAATATCTATAATCTAGTGCGTCTTCTTTAGATCTCATCAATTTACTTATTCACTCTATATCATTCCACATTCTTGTTTGCTGACCAAATTTTTCTCATTCTTCTATCATATCTACCTGTCTTTGATATTCGTGCTGTATAGCTCTTTTTATCATACCAAAAGAATTTATATTTTTCAATTCTACTCTTGTCCCAAGTGGTTCAGATTCACTTTTCCTAATTGAGATGTTTACATCTACTCTCATTTGTCATTTTTCCATATCTGCATTGGATATGTCATTGTATCTTACTATTCTTTGCAATTCTTTGAGAAATTCTACTACTTCATCTTCATTGGTAAAGTCTGGTCAAGTCACAATTTCTACCAGAGGAGTACCAGCACGATTGAAATCAATAAGCGCTTGTCATTCATTGTGTATCATCTTTGCGGTGTCACTTTCCATATGCGCATCTAGTATATTTATCTCTCTTTCTTCCTCATAGTTATTTACAAAAAACTTTACCTTACCATCTACATTGGTCGGCTTATATAGTTGTGTGATCTGATAACCCATAGGTAAATCTGGATAGAAATAAGATTTTCTATCAAATTGTGATTCTTTGTTTATTTTACAATTTAAGGCTTTACCAAGTTTTAAAGACAAATCCAAAACATCTTTGCTCAAAGTAGGCAAAGCTCCAGGTTGACCAGTACACACAGGACAGATATTTGTATTTGGCAGCAGCGTATCAAAGTTTTGTTCGTTTCTACACTGACAAAACATCTTGCTGTCGCTATTTAGTTTGATGTGTATTTCCAGTCATATGGTCTTCAAATATTTTGACATACAGTTATTTTATTCATAAAAATACAAATATAAAAATACAAAAGTAGGCTTGAAATACAATAGAAGCTTAATATTTTATAAGCTTGACATAAAAGGCTTAATGTTTATAATATAAAAAACAAAATTAAGAAATATGAGAAGTATGGGTTATAAAACGTCCGATTTAACTATCGGAGATGTTTGTGTCTTCAAAGGAAAAGACAGAGAATTCGAGATAAAAGAGCCAGAAGATAGTACATTAGCACTTGAGTTCACAAAGGGAGAGTTCCTTAATAAAAAAATTAATGGCCAAACAAAATTAGTTTGGTCTGTGGAATCTAAACTTTAAAGAAAAAACCCCGCGAATTGCGGGGCTTTTTTATTTATAGTTTTTTGTTGGCTAATTATTTCTTAATCACAGCTTCAATAGCAGCAAATCCTGCATCTTCTTTTTCATTGGTCAAGATATACAATTCATCTCCAGGTCTTCACTTAAAAAATGTCACAGCAGCTTGATTTAGGAAATATGTTTTCCCATCATCAGTCACTGCAGTATATTTGTTTTCTTCAGTCTTGCTTAGTGTAGCTCTGATATGTTTTCTTTCTATTGGTTTTATCAATTTATATACAAATTGTCCATTATCTAGTATTTTTAGCTTCAAAATATCTCATGGTACCAACTTAGTCTTACTAGAGTAGTTCAATGGCACAGGATATTTTTTTTGGTCTGCACCAATCATAAAATATCCATCAAATTTTCATTCTACTACTTGTACATCTTCTTCTTTGTAGCTTTTCAATTCTTCTGTGCTTATAGCTTCAGATAGTTCTTTGTCATCCAATGATTTTGGATCACTAGGATCAAATTTAGCTAGCTTGTTCAATACCAACTTAATTCTTTTCATATCTGTCTCTATACCAGACAATGTGTTTTTGACAAATTGAATCATTTGATTGTGTTTTTCAATCAATTCATCTTTGTTTACTTTTGTTTTTGTTTTTTTCTCTTCTGCCATTTTGTATTTATTTTTATTTAAAATAATTATACTGATATTATAAACACAAAACTATTTTTTGCAAATTTATATACAAAATTCATCCTCAAATCCAAAATTAGTACTTGCGATTTTCAAATATTTTGTTATTATATGCCACAACGAGTTCAAGGTTTATAGTTCAGAGCTAACGCTTGATTCTGAATTTAAAACTAATTTGGCCCGGTCGTTCAATGGATAGGACACAGCTTTGCGAAAGCTGTAATCCAGGTTCAACTCCTGGTCGGGCCAAACCTTGATTTAGCAAATTTTTTGCTATTTTTTTTGACAAAAAATACACTTTTGTATATAATTAATTCTATAGGTTTACAAAATTACTTTTTCAAATGGATGTTTACAAAGAATCATTAAAAGAATTTAAAGCTCTTAATTTAAAAGAAAAAAAAGAAGAACTTTTAAATCTTTTGCACAAATTTGAAAAATTAGATGATATTTTTGTAAAATTGATAAATGCCGTAGAAATCAAAAATTACAATGATGAGGTATTGCAATGAATATACGAAGTAGTGGTAAAAAGTATGGAAAAGATAGAAAAAGAAGATTTAGAGGCTGGTATTGAGCATCTAAAAGAGTTGTATCAGACATTGGAAAAAATACAGCAAATGGAGGAACAAGATCGTTTGCAAGAATGAAACCCAGATGAGTGGTTAAAACAAGTTTTATCTAATATGGAATAAAAATGGTATTAAACAATCAAATAGAAAATCAAAATCATGTAGAGGAATGAAAAGAATCTATAAGACAACTTTGATTTAAGGCAGAAAAATTAACAAACAATAAAGAATTTTGAAATTCTGTAAGAGAATGAGTAAAAGAATTTTTTGAAGATATGAAAGGTAGGATTACTTTTAGAGAGTGAATAAAGAAGATTGAAGGTATAATACCAGATGAATTAAAGTGATTGTTGGAAAATTTAAGCGATAAAGAAAATATTAGAGAACTACAAGAAAAATTAGATACCAATTATAATCCCATACATGAATCTACTTGAGATGGTGTGCCATGAGTATTTACATTATGAGCTCTTTTGAACAATATATGATGATATTCTAATATAAGCAAGGTTGAATATCTTTGAGAATCTGAAAATAAAGAAGAATATTCTAATTTTATATGAACCTTACCAGAAGAAGTTAGAAATACATTAAAATCTCAAAATAATGCAGTATCCAATATGATTATAGCTTTTGAAGAATGAAATTTAGATGGTCCAATAGTCAAGGAAGCTCAAAAATTTTTACAAGAAAAATGATTTTATCTTTGACACAAAAGCTCTTTAGATTGAGTACCATGACAGCATACTCAAAATGCTATGCTTAATTATGCTTTAAGTTTAACTTAATTTCTTTCTATTTTATACCCAAATCATTTTACCGTTTCTACGAAATCCTTACCTAGTTTTTTTCTAATATTTGAAATATAAACATCTAATTTTCCATCTCATTCAAACAAACTGTCTCCTCACCAAAGTTCTTCAATAATTGCTGTCCTAGAAATAGCTATCCCAATGTTGTTCAGCAATATTTCCAATATATTAAATTCTTTTATAGTTAGTTTAATTTCTTCGTTATTTTTTAGCACTTTTTTTGCTTCAAGATCTATTTCCAAATCTCATATTTCAAATAATTCCTGATTTCAAAATCTCTTTGATAATGCTTTAATTCTTGCAAATAACTCTTCTAGATCAAATGGTTTTACCAAATAATCATCTGCTCATACATCAAATCATTCCAGCTTATCATCCAATTGTCATTTTGCTGTAGTCATTATTATCGGTATATCTTTTTCTTTTTTTAGCTGTTTACAAATCTCTATACCATCCATTCATGGTAACATCAAGTCTAACAAAATAATATCAAAATCATTTTTTCTAGCAACTTCTAGTCAGTACAAACCATTTTCAGCAACTAGAACTTCGTATCATTCTATCTCTAGATATTTTTTTATATTTTTTGCTATAGTTTTATTATCTTCTACGAGTAGTATTTTCATTATTAATTTTTATATAAATCATCGTCTGGGATGTCCTCCTTTGTAAAGGAGGGGAACCCGAAGGGTGGAGGATTTTATAAATCCCTCTAGTTTCACAAAACAGCTCCCTTCACAAAGGGAGACAACTAAAACACAATTTTGAATTTACTTCACTTTCCTTTCTTACTCTCTACATCAATCTCCCATCAATGCTTTTTTACCAATAATTTTGTTAAGTATAAGCCTAGTCCAAAACTTTTACTATTAGTTTTTGAACTATCTTCTTGCCAAAATCTTTCCCATATTCTATCTATATTTGTCTTCTCAATTCATACTCAAGTATCTTTTACTACAAATTCATTGTCATTCAAGACAAACTCTATATTTCACTCTTTTGTGTATTTAAACGCATTTTCAATTAGGTTTTTGGCAATAATATCAAAGCTACTATTGTGTACAAATTTATCTACACTTTCCAGTTTTTTCAATATATCAATATTTTTAGTATCGTAATTTTTACTGATATCTTTTATTTGTTTCAAGACTATATCAGATAAATTCTTCTCTTTTTTATCTAGTTTCGTTTCAGAATCCAATTTAGTAATTAACACTAATTCTTCTAATAAACTATTCATACTTTTTAATTCTAGTTTCAAATTATCTAATCAGTCTTTATGTTTTTTAGACTTAATTGCATAATCTATTTCTGAATTCATTGTCATCAAAGGAGTTTTTAATTCATGAGAAGCATTTGATATAAAATCTTTTAAAGCCAAAGTTTGCCTGTTTATTTTTTCCATAGCTTCATTCATTCTTTTAGCCAATATATTAATTTCATCATCTTCTGCTCCTATTATTTCTAACTTGTTATGTAAATTATCTAAGTCTAAGTCCTTTACGTGTTCAACTAAATAGTTTAATTTTTCTAATGAAGTTTTCACAAAATATAAGGATACAAAATATGCTATGATACCAAAAAGTAATAATAGGTATAGGGTAGTATAGATTAGATTTTTTTGTCCTTCAATATTTGGAGTAATATCTAGTACTACAGCATTGTTTCATATATCCTCAAAGTAGAAATATTTATCTTCTATTTTTGAAATATTTTTCAATATTTTATTTTCTGATATTATTTGATACTCAGCAGAACCTTTTTCTACAGTTAAATTATTTTTGAAATGTTCTCTGATTATTCATCTTCCATTCATCATAGTCACGTTCATTTGTGGTACTTTAGATACCTTTTCTACATTATTTTTTAGTGGATTATACCATCTCTGCAAAAATACTATATTTGCGAATAATCAAAAAAGAAATACGATTATTATCGTAAATATAGTAAATTTAATACTTATCTTGGTTGATGTTTTTAAGTTCATGGTATTGTTTTTAGTAAATTTATTGTCCTCCTTTGAGAAGGAGGGGGACCACTTGTGGTGGAGGATTTTATAAATCCCTCTAGTTTCACAGAACAACTCCCTTTGCAAAGGGATACATTACAATAGATACTATCAATAATTTCTCTCAAAAATCAAACAAAAAATTCGTCCCGTTTGATACGGGACGAAATATGATTATTTGTTTTGACCTAACCCACCTCATTGACGATTTCATTGTCTCATTCACATTTTTTCTCACATTCATTCTCCCATTCTTTGACCCATTGGTCTTTCTATTCAAAGCTCTTCGGCTATAGCATCAGCTTTTTCTTTAGCTCATTCCATATAAGTTCTGGCATCTTCCATTATGCTATGCATCTCAATCAGTTTCTCAAACTTTTTTTCAGTATCGATATTTTCCAATATATCCATACCTTCATGTAATTCTGTCCAAGCTTTATAATCATGGTTTTGGATCGCAGATTCTATAACTTCTCTTTTTTGGTCTCTTTCTACATGTCTTTCTTTCATTTCATCAAATTGCTCTTCAGTCATGTTTTCAGCTCTTCTTGTTCATTCTATAGATTCTAAAAATTCAGAATATGTGGTTGATTCTGTGATTGGAGTCTTTTCTCACTCCTGTCCAAATCATCCAAAATTAGCTGTTGAAGATCCCATCATAAATAAAGATGCGATACCTAATGCTCATAGAGTAGTAAACATAACAATTTTACCTGTTTTCATTTTTTTTATAAAGTAATAATATAAAATAATTCATCCTACTTTGTTATCATGATAACGGCAACAGTATAATCAACAACCTTAAATTAATCTTAAGCAATATTTGTCAGACAAAGACTTGAATAACAAAATTATTGTTCTATAATAACTCAGACCTATTTTTTATTTAAACAAAAAAATGAATCCCAAACATCTTTGACAAGAAAAGATATGAAAATTGCTAGCTAAACAATCAGCACCAGCTGTAATTTGAATGTTAGTAATGTCATTATACAATTTTGTAGATACTATATTCATAGGTAGAGGAGTAGGTACGGAATGAATTGCTGCTGTATCAATAGTTTTTCCAATACAGATGATTATCTGAGCATTTGCCATGGCACTAGGTATCTGAGCATCTTCAGTTATCTCCAGAAAATTGTGAGAAAAAAAATATGATTATGTTTCCAAAATATTTGGTACATTTCAGACAAGCAACATATCATTAGCAATAATTTTTATGATATTATGATTGTTGTTTACCAAACCTTTGCTTTGATTTTTTTGAGCTACACCAGAGATTCTAAATTTATGACACAAATATTTTTCTATATTACTTATATGAATAGTTTTTTTGTGTTTCAATATGTGAAATAACAATATTATTAGATCCGTTTGACACGCAAAGATGGCTATGATGGTTATGATTCTATCCTCTATTATAAATATTATACTAGACTGAGTATTCATATTTTGATTTAATATGTGAATATCTTGAGCTGCATGGGCTACAGTCATATCACGAATAGTTGGTTCTGTTATTATTTTAAAATATTTCTTTAGCAGTTCCAATGTCATTAAAACTACAATATCAGATTTTAATATTAGACGAAAAAAATTGAAAGAAATATTTTTAGTCTGATCATCATCATTAGCTAGACAAGTTGCAGCTAGTGGAGTGACAATATTTATAAATAATTTACTTTGAATATACGGTTGAAGTATTGCCATTGCTGCTTATGGTATTATCAACAGAGCTTTGATGGTTTTCTTTATGCCAATGTTTGGTGTAGTACAATGAATGCAGCCCATACTTTGATACAATCACGGAGCATGATTCAAGCATCGTGTAAAAGAAGTAACTTTACTTTCAATCAAGGTACTTACAATATTTTGTGTAGCTATTTTTGCTATATGTTTTATAGCACCATGACTATTATTAAATATATTTTCTACAGATCAAGAACTTTTAAAAATGGCTATCCCAGCCATGAGGATTGTGATACTTATGTTTCCTATAATTTGATTTCAGGTAGTGGCTAGCTGATTTTATCAAGCCTTATGAAAAGTCAGACCAGCATTTTGGTTTGCTATCATTAGACAGGTGGTCATATTTATACCAGTCTTATATATTTTATCAAAGATATTTGGATTAAATGGTGTTTGGTACTCCTTTCCAGTTGCAGATTTTTCTGCAGCAGTAATTGTATTTTTGGTATTTAGAGTAAGTCTAAGAAAAATTAATTAATACAAAAAACAGAGCTTTGGCTCCGTTTTTTTATTATTTTAGTATTCTTCACATTTTCTGATATAATGCCCAGTTGGATGATCACAGCTTGGACATAGATCTGGAGCTTCTTTTCATCTGTGTACATATCCGCACTCCATACATACTCGTTCAATATTTTCCTCTTTTTTAAATACTGTCTCTGCTTTTACTTGTTCATACAATTTTTTAAATCTTTCTTCATGATGCATCTCTGCTACCATGATAGATCTTATCCTTTTGGCAAATTGTGGATATCATTCTTCTTCAGCAGTTTTAGCAAATTCTGGGTATAGTTTTGAATATTCTTCATTTTCTCACTCCATTGCAGTTTTCAAATTAATCAAAGTATCTCAAAATCTACTGTCTGTAGAAGTTGGTACGTTTATTATACTTGCCCCGTCATTTTCTGCGGGGTCAATATCATATCATTCTTCCTTTTTCATTTCTTGCAACATATTCCAAAACCATTTTGCATGTTGTTTTTCTTGCAGAGCAGTCTCCATAAATATATTTGCAATTTGCACATATCACTCTTTTTTTGCTACTTTAGCATACAAATCATAGCGATTTCTAGCTTGTGATTCTCACACAAAAGCCATAGTCAAATTTTCAATAGTTTTTTTCATCTCGATATTTTATAGGATTAAAATTTCTTATTCTCCAATATATTCAAATCTTGGTATTTTTTTACCATCTATTTCTACAAATTCTTCAAACATTTTTTGTGGTCTTATTCGCACACCTCACTCTCCATATGATTTTTTGTAGATTATCATATCTTCCAAAGTTTCAGAATGTTTTGCTACTCACAAGATTTCACATTCAAATCATTTAAAATGTCTGTATTTACCAAGCTTCATTTTTTTTACTTATAACAAAAATAAACAACAATTACAATTTATTTTTTTATTTTCTTTTTACAACAAAAAACCGTCCTTTTGTCTTATTAGACATTAACCCAAAAGGGCAGGACGGTATAAAAAAATCTTTCTCCATTTTCCTACATTTTAATTAGTTTAACACTAGTTTTTTCATTTGGACATATGTAATATTCACCATCTATAAAGATAGGACTACCCACATCCATCAAAAAAAACACCCTTTTTCTCTCCAAAAAGTAGTACCCAAGGTAATAATAACCCTCTTTGATAAATTCTTTAAATCTATCTACATTAATTTCCTTTTTACAATAAATTTTGGACGAGCCAACTTTATTGCAAAACAATGTAGAAACTTTTTTACCAAATACTTCTTTCTGGATTTCCGTTATTTTCTGTTTTTTTGTTTTTCTAGGTATGTGCAACGGATCACTTGCCCAGACAAATCTTAAATTCAATTTTACCTCCTTTTTCTTTTTTGTTGGTTTAACTTTCTTTTTTTAATTACTTTTTGTGCTCTTCTTTTTGCTTTTCTGCGAGCCTTACATTTTCTCATAACTACCTCCTTTCTGTTTTTTTAAGATTTCACATTTTACATTGCACATTTTACATTTTACATTGCACATTTAATATAAGCTCCTTTTTTTCAATTTTAAAATATTTATTTTTTGTTAACTATCTATTTTTTCTTCCTGTTTATTATCAGATATATTATTGGTAAAATTCAAGCAGTATTAAATATAAACAAGAAAATAAACCAAGTCAATTGTTTTCTTTTACCAGATTTCCACAAAGCTATACCTTTCCACACAGCAGACCATATCAAAAGTATCGGTAAAATAACTGTCAAAAAGATTGCATTTGCATAAAAAGGTACCATTGTTGGTAAATCAGCGTTTATAGCCATAGGGATTGTTTCATTCATTTTTATTTAAATTAATAATAATAAAAGTTTTTTAATTTTTTTTCCAATTTTCAAAACTGTATCATATACCAGCAGAGATTATTACAATAGCAATTCATGCAGTCCACACAATCTCACTATATACTGTTTCAGCTCAAAGCCTTTTCAATATTATTCACAAAAATGCTCGTATTACTACAAGTGCAAATACAATATCCCTTTTTCTATACAATGCCAAAAGTGCTAGTATCATAGCCACAATTATTACTACAATTGTCCAAGATACTGGAGAAATTCATCGTCCAGATCGTCATATGTTTACCAGATAGGTACTAATATTTGCAATGGTTGCTACAGATATCCAACCCAAATACAAACTAAATGGTACTTGTAAAAATAGTTTATCCTTAAAACTTCATATCTTTTTTCAAATCTGGACTCTATTGTTCAACACTATCAATATTATCAAAAATAATATCATTATGATTACAGACAAAAATAATTTTTGATAATGTCGTGCAAATATCCATCCTATATTTGCCATGCATGAAAGTATAAATAATCTTCATATATTTTTAGTTATTCATAGACTCTTTTTCTTGAAGAAATCTATTGCTTGCCATACTACAAATCATAGTAGAGCTAGATATATGAGTCACCATATTGAAAATGTTAATCATGCGGGTACAAATAAATTTGGATACAGATCTGACAGCTCTCAGGTAGTCAGTCCTCCTATAGGCAGGTTAGTTGCCAAATAATTAATTACCATCACAGCTACAAATGCCACAATATTGGCTATTAACAAAAACTTAGTGCCAAAAAGACATTTTTTAGATCTCATTAGTTTCAATAATTTCATTTATTATTTTTTAAATAAATAAAGTTTATACTAAAATTCTACCTTTATTTGTTTTTTCTATTTTTCATAGTTTCAAAAGCAATGGTTCAATATCTTCTTCTACTCATTTCTCATTCATTCAGAGCTTTATAGCTATTGCTTTTAGTCACATTGGTCTGTCAGCATCTTTCAATATTTCCAAATATTTTTTGTGTATTGGAGACATTCACCCTTTTTCTATCTTACTATGACTCAAAAACCTTTCCCACATTTCATGAGTAAAATCCTTTATATTTTTTCCCTCTGTTACAAAAAAATCTCTAATTTTGATACACAGATTATGTATTTCTCTAGGTACAGAATCTACTTTATCTTCTATTTTTTCTATCACATTATCTTTGGTAGGTACATTGTATTTTTTCAAATATTTTTTTATTATTTCCTTTTTTTCATCTTTATCATAGTCCATAAAATGGAAATTATATACAAATCTATTTTTTATGGGCTTAGAGAGACTTTCTCACTTTGTGGTAGCACCTATTAGCGTAAACTTATTCAATGGTATCCTTACGTTTCATCACTCTGGCATTACCATATCTATTACATAATCTTCCATTGCAATATACAAGACTTCTTCCACACTCGGTTTCAGTCTATGTATCTCATCAATAAACAAAATATCTCCATCTTCCAAATTATTCAATACACTTACAATCTCAGATGGTTTACTTATTGCATATCATGTTACAGCTTTCATATTTACATTACTTTGCTTAGAAATAATGTGTGCCATAGTAGTTTTTCCAAATCCGCTTGGTCCACAAAAAAGCATATGTCACATATTTCATTTTCTAGTCTTTGCACTATCTATAGCAGTATTCAATACTTTTTTGATATGTTCTTGACCTATAAAACTATCAAAAGATTCAGGCCTGAAACTATCTTCTGTTTCTATGAGTATGTCTGTATTTATTTTCTTTATCTCCATTATACTTTATTTTTAATAAATTCTTTCAACTTTTAACTTTCAACTATCTTATAGTATGCGCTTGTTCATTCTACACCACTGATTCTATAATTATTGCTATCTATAAATCTTACTGTACCTTCTATCACATATCCATTACTCAATACAAAATTACTAGTTCATATTTTTTCATCTGTTACCATATCATACAGATCTCCATATCGTACAAAATTTTCACTAAAATATGTAGCTTCAGAAGTTTTTACCACTTTATATCTAGTACCAAATATCTCTATATATCCCACATCTAGATCTCCATCTTTCAATAAATTGGCATCTACATATACATTTGCTTCCAATTTTCCATTTGTTCATGTGCTTATAGAACCTTCTACTGTACTCACTACCTCATTTGCTATCCTATTATTATTTAAGCTATTTAGCATCTTATACTTTATATCAAATTTGTACAAAAACAATGCTACCTCATATCTACTTATCGCATTTTCAAAGTTTACTGCATCACTAGGAGTCACTAGACCAAGAGATTGGGCTTCATTAAAATAATTTTGCCGTCGTGGTGAAGTAGTTTCATCCAAATGTTGTCATTCAAACATCCTTATCAAAGCAGTTACAAATTGTGCTTTTTGTATTGATTCATCTGGAGAAAATTTATTGTTAGATCATTTTATGAGTCATTTTCTACATACATTTTGTATGTGTACTTGTGTAGCAGAATCTACATTTCAAATATCTGTAAATTGACATTCATTTGGTAGATAGGCCTCATTTACACCAAGCCCCAGCATATTAGAAAACTTATCAAATATTTTTGCAGCTCCAGCCCTATTTAAAGTGTCAAAAGGTCTATATTGAGCTGGATTGTTGTATACTGTGAGACCATTGTCATACATCCAATATATTGCTTCCAAAAGTTCTGGATCTGTATTTGGATCTATACCTCATATTAGAGTACCTAAATTGTCTATCACAGTATTTGAATCCATAGTTCACGAATTAGATTCAGGTGATAAGTTTCATATAGCATTCATTGCCATTACCCTTAGTTGCTCATTTTCTACCAGATTTTTCATCCTATATATCATCAAAGCTATTTCATATCTTGTCAGATCATGATCAAAATCATTTATATTTTCCACATTGGTCAATCATATTATTTTTCATTTATCATAATATTGCGACCACCATGGTATTTGCAGTTCATAAGACATTTTTCACTCAAACATCCTAATCAATACAGCCATTCATTGAGCTTTAGTCAAGGTATCTTGTGGCATAAATTTACCATCAGATCATTTAAATAGACCTCGTTTACATACATTGGCAATATGTGGCGCTAGAGTAGGATTAAACATCTCTGAATCAGAAAATGTACAACTAGCATTTTTTGTTATATCATCATATCACAATGTAGAATACGCTTGTCATATTATTTTACTAGCTTCTTCACGAGTAAGTATATCTTGTGGTCTAAAATCCTGCTCATTGTCATACATCGTTAGTCCATTGCTATGCATCCATGCAAGTGCCGCAGAAAATTCTTGCTCCGGAGTCATTTCCTCTTGTGCATCCAATGTTTCTTGCAAATTTGTCTCATTACTACCAGTGTCTATACTACCAGTATCTACTACACTTGTTGATCATGTATTTGTACTTCCAGTGTTTGTATTTCAAGTACCCAGATCGTATCCTGTTACATATATTGTATTTGTACCAGTATCTATAAGTATCTGTGGTAACTCATCACCAGTACTATCAGCCAATCACATACCAATCGTCAACAAGCTGATTCCCAATAAACCAATTCCAAGTAGACCAGTTTTAATTTTTTTGTTTATCATTTTTTTAAAAGAAAAATAAATCTATTTACTATATAAATAAGGTATGATTTATTTCAATACAATTTCATCTACAAAATTCTTGCAATATCCAGATAAAAATATAAACAATAGATAAATGCTCGCCATTGCTCGCGATAAAATATCCAAAATGCTAAAGTGATGAATATTTTGTATTTATTTTATCATTTTATCACTTTATTGCGTAGGCATTTATCCACTATTCGACAATCGTTTTTTTTACAAATACTTAACTACTACGATATGAAATTAATCTTCGTGACTTGATGAGTAATTTCTGGTTTGTGAAAAGGAATCACAGCTGCTTCTATTGGTAGAATTATGAAATCTGCCGGATACAAAGTGACTATGGCCAAGATGGATCCATATTTACAGATAGATGCAGGTACTATGTCTCCATACGAACATGGAGAGACTTTTGTGACCACTGATGGATTTGAAACTGATCTAGATTTATGACATTATGAGAGATTTATCGACGAAGAGCTCACAAAATATAGTAGTGTAACTACAGGTCAGATATATCGATCTGTAATGAATAAAGAGAGGAGAGGAGATTATCTATGAAAGACAGTCCAAGTAATCCCACACGTGACAGATGAAATCAAAGATAGAATTAGAAAGTTATCAGAATGAAGTGATGTGGCTATTATAGAAATATGAGGTACTGTTTGAGATATTGAATGACCTCACTTTATAGAGTCCATGAGGCAACTTAGACATGATTTGTGAAAAGAAAATGTTTTGTTTGTTCACGTAGCTCCGATTGTCACAGTGACCACATCATGAGAGATGAAGACAAAAGCCATCCAACATTCCATCATCAAGCTTAGAGAAGTATGAATACATGCCAATGTTTTGGTTTGTAGGACCCAAAAACCACTTGAGGAATGAATAAAATGAAAATTGGCTATGTTTTGTGATATAGGTGAAGATCGTATCATTGAAGCTGTAGATCAAAATATATATCAAGTTCCACTTTCGTTTCAAAAACAATGATTGGACAAATATATTATCAATAGATTTTTCCATGAAGATAAGAGATCTGATATGAGCGAGCGAGAAAATTTAGTCAACAAGCTAATGAATCCTGAGAGAGAAATCACAGTTTGAATTTCAGGTAAATATACCAACTTAGATGACTCTTATATAAGTGTTTTAGAAGCTTTGAAACATGCTTGAGCCAACTACAATACAAAAGTAAATATTGAATGGATAGAGACTACAGAATATCAATGAGAAGATCGAGAAAATAAATTGAAAAATTTTATATCAGACAAAAATATCTCAGCTATCGTAAGTCCTGGTGGATTTTGAGATAGGGGTATAGAAGGTATGATAAATGTAGCAAATTATTGCAGAGCAAACGATCTTCCTTATCTATGATTGTGTCTTGGTTTGCAAGTAGCCACCATAGGATTTGCTAGAAATGTATGTGGATTGGATCATGCAAATTCTTGAGAATTTGCACCACAATGAGATCAAAATGTAATAGATATCATGGAAACTCAAAAATGAATCACAAACAAATGATGAACAATGCGTCTTGGTTCATATGATGCAATACTCAAACCAGATACTAGGATTCGAAATCTATACAAAGAATTCAATCAAATAGATTTGGACAAAAATCTAGTAAAAGAGAGACATAGACATAGATTTGAAGTAAATCCAGATTATCACAGACAATTGGAAGAAAAGTGATTTGTAATTTCTGGTACATCTCCAGATGGTACTTTGGTAGAGTTTATTGAGATACCAGACCACAAATATTATGCAGCTACACAAGCTCATCCAGAATTAAAATCTAGAATCAATAAACCACATCCGCTATTCTTGTGACTGATAAAGTCAGTCATTAGCTAATGGCTATTAGCCAATAGCTAAAAAATCCTCCATCCATCATCATGATGATGGATACCTCCTCCTTTAATAAAGGAGGACATCTTGTCTCCCTTTGTGAAGGGAGATGTCCGAAGGACAGAGGGATTTATTTAAAATAAACAATCAAAATGGCAAAAAGATTTCTTACAGGATTAAAACCAACAGGTAAACAATTACACATATGAAATTATTTTGGTTCCATCAAGCAGATGATGGATTTGGCAAAAGAAAATCCAGATTCAGAATTTTTCTTGTTTCTTGCCAATATGCATGGATTTACTCAAATTCATAATCAAGAGGAGATGAGAGAAAATTCAATTATGGCATTAAAACTATATTTGGCTTGTTGAGCAGATGCAAAACAATTTATTATATACAATCCAGCAGATATTCCAGGTCATGCACAACTAAATTGGGTACTGACTTGTACTACTCACATGTGATTTATGGAAAGAATGCATAGTTACAAAGAAGCTCTGGACAAATGAAAAGCCAAAGAGATTTGAGTAGGAGTTTTTTGCTATCCAATACTTATGGCTGCTGATATTCTTCTTTACGATGCTGATTTTGTACCAGTAGGAAAAGATCAAAAGCAACATGTAGAATATGCTAGAGACATAGCACAAAAATTCAACAATAATTTTGGAGAAACATTTAAACTTCCTCAACCAAAAATAAATCCAGATCTTTGACTTATCCCATGAACAGATGGTCGTAAAATGTCCAAATCTTACAACAATTATATATGATTACTTGACGATGAAAAAACTGTCTTAAAGAGGGTAAAACAGATACCAACAGACACAAAGACAGTAGAGGAGCCAAAGAATCCAGATGAATGTAATGTATACAATCTTACCAAATTGTTCATCACAGAATCAGAAGACAAAGAATTTAGAAATAAGTACGAAGCAGGATGACTTAGTTACAAAGATGCCAAAGAATATTGTTTTGAGAAAATTATGGCATTTCTGACACCAATACAAGAAAAGTATAACCAAATTTCAGATCAAGAAGTAGTAGATCTGTTAGCAAAGAACGCTAAGTATGTAAATGAAATCGCAGAAAAGAAAATCCAAGATGTTTATAGAAAGATATGATTTAATTTATAAAATATAGGTAATATTTAACTTTGTTTGTTTTAAAAGACTATAACAATCTATGTCTCCTCATAAAAATCAAACATATAACACTAAAAGTAAGAAATACTATTCATGCTCATATCATTGCATATTGTAGAGTATAAATATCCATTATCCATCATATAAATGGGCTAATTATAGCAAAAAATAATCTTCATACTAATCATTGTATTGATAACACTGTTGCTCTTATTTTTGAACTTATAATTTTATTAATATAGTCTTTAATAATTGGTCTACCAATTCATCTAGCGAAATAAAATAAAAACATAAATAATATTGCCCAAATGGATTGGAAAATACTTAATAAGATATATCAAATAAACACCAACAATATTAAGGATATTAGTGATTTTTTTCTTCAAAAAAAACTTTCAAACTTATGTGCTTGTAGTGCAAAAAATCATACAGAAGCATTTAAAATAGCCCAAGCAAATCCAAAATATTTTAATGGTAGTCAAACCAAATTAAAGTATGGTTGCACTAACCATACAAATGTTAGTGTGCTAGCACTAAAAAATCAAAAATAAAAAATTAATCGTTTTATTTCTTTATTTCAATGAAGAGAATATCTAACTATCTTGCTTATGTTTTTAATAGGTCCATCTTTATTTTTATTTTTTTCTATAGGCGGTTCTATAATAGATATTACTATAAATATAGCAGGTATTGATAAAATGGTTTCTACATAAAAAGGTGTTCTAAGACTTATAGTCGCCAACAAACCACCAATTATTCATGCTATAGCTTCTGAGAAATTTCAAGTAGCTTCCATTCTTCATTCTATTTTTTTATATTCACCTTCTTTTCAATTAGATAATAATGTATCATATATGATAGCAGAGTCTGTTCAGGAAAAAAATCAAAGAGATAAAGCCATAATAATTTCAGCAAACATAAATCACCAAAATCAATATGATAAAGAATGACCCAATATTCATAATGTTCATAAAATAGTAGCAATTATCAAACATTTTTTTCTACCCATGACATCAGAGAAATATCCAGATGGTATTTCAAACAAAACTATCGAAATAGAAAAAATAGAATTTAATAAAAATATTTGAGTCATACTCAAACCATTATCTTGAAAAAACAAAACAACAATAGGCATTATCAATAAAAACATCCTAGTCGCTTTGATAAAATACATTTTCCATATATTTTGTTGTATTTTATTTTGCATTTTTATATTTAATTTTTAATTCTTAACTCTCAATCCACTCTACAAAAACATTGTAGTCATGTGCCAAATTATTATCTGTCTTTAATTTTTTTTCAATATTATTTACAGCATAAATCACTGATGCATGATTTTTCCCACCAAAATAATCTCCAATTTTTTCCAAAGTCCATCCAAAATATCTTTTGGCCAACAACATCAAAATTTGTCTTGTCACTGTAATTTCTTTTTTTCTGCTATCAGATTTTAGATCTGATACAGATAGATTATAGTATTGAGCGACCATCTCTACTATATTTCCAAAATTTTGAGTACTTTTTTTGTTTCATTCAGCTATTTTATTCATATCTACTTTTTGTTCACTATGGGTGTAGCCAAGAGTTTCCAGTGCTGCGATTACATCTTGTTCATTCAATGTATTTCACATCAACTTTTTTCTAGTGATCAAA
>ERZ795053.2652-NODE-2652-length-21294-cov-21.739960_pt1 | contig 21294 bp, 14 predicted proteins | sample MGYA00375137_ERZ795053 | MGnify/ENA primary metagenome ERZ795053 (study PRJEB30182, sample SAMN05720284) | activated sludge metagenome | isolation source: Anaerobic digester | place: Hong Kong | collected 2014-12-17 ...
TATTGGGCGCCACAGCATGACGCCGCCGTGCTGTGGCAGGCAGGACGCACGTTGAACGGCCAGCTTGCCATGCAGGCCTACTACGGCGAGGGCGACCGGCAGCAGAGCGGCCGCCACGGGCCCGCACACTGGGGCGCGCCGATCCGCACGGCACCGGACGCTGCACGCGTCGCCGCCATCGGGATGGCACAGCGCGTCGTCGGGATGGCCGGCGAGGCTCAGCGGTTGACGGAGCGCGCCCGCGGCGAGTACCGCGCCAAAGGCGTGCGCGGCCTCGTCGACGAGATGGCCAACTACGTGCAATGGCAGTTGAATCGGCGCGGCGGCGCAGGTTGAGGAGCAACTCGTGAAGCCTGTTGACACGGAGGCTGCGCGCCTGCTCATCATCAGCCACGACATTGTCGGTAGTGCCATGGCCGGCCCCGGCATCCGGTACTACCAGTTGGCGCGGGCGCTGGCGCCGCACGTTCCGGTCACGCTGGCCGCGCCCAATCCGCCCGACCCGGGGCTGGCCCAGGGATTTACCATCGTCGAGTACCGGCGCCGCGACTATGCCAGCCTGGCTCCCTATGTTACGGAAACCGATATCTGTCTCTTTGCCTCCGACGTAGCCGACGAATTGCCGCAGTTGGCGGAGGCGGGGCGCTACCTCGTCGTCGACGGCTACGACCCGCTCATGGCCGAGTGGCTGGCGCTCAGCCATCACCTGCCGGCCGAGCAGCGCCGTCGCGAGTGGCAGCGGCGCATGGTGGAGTTGTCGCGCCAGTACCGCATGGGCGACTTCTTCGTCTGTGCCAGCGAACGCCAGCGCGATTGGTGGCTGGGGCAGCTCGAAGCCAGCGGGCGCCTCAACCCGGCGACGATCGACGCCGACCCCTCGCTGCGCAAGCTGGTCGATGTCGTCCCCTACGGCCTGCCCGATACGCCGTTGCCGCCGCCGCGCCCGGTGATCAAGGGCGTGTGGCCGGGCATCGAACGTGACGATCAGTTACTGTTGTGGGGCGGTGGGCTGTGGCCGTGGCTCGACCCGCTCAGCGCCATCCGCGCTACGGCCGAACTCAGCCGGGAGCTGCCGGCCGTCAAGCTGGTCTTTCCCGGCACGCGCCACCCCAGCCCGGACATGGCCGCCATGCCCACCCTCAATGCGGAGGCGAAGGCCCTGGCGGCGGAGTTGGGCGTGATCGACAGCCATGTCTTTTTTGGCGACTGGGTGCCCTACAGTGACTGGCCGGCGGTTTTGCAGGAGAGTGACGTGGCACTGACGCTGCATCACGACGCGCTGGAGACGCGCCTGGCCTTCCGCAGCCGCGTGCTCGAGTATATCTGGGCCGGCCTGCCCACCGTGGCAACGGCCGGCGACACGACCAGCGACCTGATTCGCGCCCACGGTCTGGGTGAATTGGTCGAGGAAGGTGATGTGGCCTCGCTCGTGGCGGCGTTGCGCCGGCTGCTCGCCGAGCCGCGCGACGCGCGTGCCGAAGCCTTTGCCCGCGCCCGCAGCGAACTGACCTGGAGCCGGGCCGCCGAGCCGCTCCTGCGCTTTTGCCGCGCACCGTACCGCGCCGCCGACAAAGTGGTCGAGAGCGGCGCCTATCTCTACGACGAGGCGGACAGCTTGCGGCAGGAGCGCGACGCGTGGCGCGAACTGGCGCAGGCGTATGGGCGCGGGCGCGTCATGCGTGCGCTCAACTGGGCGGAGATGAAGCGGCGCGCCTGGTTCGGCGGTGAAGCAGAGCAGTGATGTCGCTGCCGGCTCCCGGCGGCGCGCTAGCGCACATAGACCACGCGCAGACCGCCCCACTGGAGCGGTCCGCCCTTGGGGCGCTGCTCGATGGTGATCTCGCGTGTCAGCAGGCCAAAGTCCACAAGTTGATCCGGGTGCGCACCGACAAAGTCGTCGATCGCCCGGCGTACCTCCACGAAAAAGCCATCGTGAAAAATGATGTAGCTGCCATGCGCCATGTAGGGCAGCACGGCTTCCGCATCGCGGATGGCGCCCTTGTACGAGTGGTCGCCATCGATCAGCGCCATGTCGAAGGGCATGCCGGCCGCGGCCGCCACCGTGGGAATGATCTCGGGCGAAGTGGCCTCGAAGAGCTGGACTCGCTGCTGCAACTGCGCCCAATGCGCCGGGGCGATCTGCGGCGCGGGGTCCACGCAGTACATGCGGGCATCGCTCCCCAGCGCATCCAGCGCGGCGGCGACGATGAGCGCGGATCCGCCCTGGAAGGTGCCGATTTCCAGGTAACACCGGGGACGCAGGCCAAACGCCAGCGAGAAGAGCATCAGCCGTTCGGCGCGTGACATGAGCATGGGCGCCGTGGCGATCACGCCCAGCCGGGCAACGTCGAACTCGGTGGCAAAGGCCGTCACGTCGTGCCCTTGCAGGTCAGCCTGTAGGCGACCCACCGGATCCCGCACGCGGTCGACGGTGCGTGGGCGAAACCAGTTACGTATTCCTGGAGACATCGATCCAGCTCCCTTTCACATCTGGCGCAGGCATCCCATCGACAACCCGAAGTCCGGAATGCGACCTGCGGTGGTGCGGCGTGCGTAGCGCAATCAACAAGGAAAAACTGCTAAATGGCTGAGAAAACGTCAATCACTTTCCTGATAGTGTGACACAATAGTGCGGATATAGTCTAGAGAGGGACATATCGTTGACGAAAATCAAATGGAGTGATTGCAGCAATGTCAAAACAAGAGATGCAAGGATCGCTGTCGAAGTGCCGCCGCCTGTTGATCGTCGTTGCGCTTGTCGTGGCGATGGTGCCGCTGTGGGCGGCCGAACCGCAACCGGCGCGTGCACAGGGCGGCACCTACTATGTCGATGCCGCCGGTGGTCAGGATTCGCCCAGTTGTGGCGGTAGCAGCAGTTCAGCGTGTAAATCGATCCAGGCTGCCGTGCAGCAGGCGAAATCGGGCGACACCATTCTGGTTGCGGGCAGTTCGGGCGGGACGGTCTATACCTACCCAGGCTCGAGTAGTTGCGAGTCAGAGACCGGCGCACCCGCCGTAGTCTGTGTGTTCAAAAAGCAACTGACGATCCGTGGGGGCTATCAAGCCGGTAGTTGGGCTTCCTCCGACCCTGCCGGTAACGTGACCATTATCGACGGACAGGGCCAATACCGCGGCGTCTTCGTTCTGAGCTACAACGAGCCTACCGCCACCGGTCTCACCCTGGATGGGTTCACGGTGCGCAATGGCTACGGCAGCGGGATCGGCAAGCGCCCGGGCGACGACGCCTTGTTTGGTTTTGGCGGCGGCATGTTTGTCGAGTACGCCGGCTCGATTGTCGTCCGAAATGTGACATTCGACAGCAACACGGCAAAGGGCGGTGATCGGTCGTCGGGGTATGGCGGCTCCGGCTCCGGCGGCGCCATCTCGTTTCGCCAGGTCAACAACGCCCAGTTGCTCAACGTTCGCTTTGTGAAGAACAAGGCGTTGGGTGGCAACGGCAGCGGACGCGGCGGCTATAGCCTGGGCGGCGGCGTCTTCACCTACGGCACGACGCTCTACGGCAACGGCCTGCTCTTCGACGGGAATCAGTCCATCGCCGGCAACGCTTCCGGCAACGGTATCGATGGCGGTCAGCGCGGCGACGGCTTTGGCGGCGCCGGCAGCTTCCAGCAGGGATCGACGGTGCTGTTCGAGAATGTGATTGCGAAGAACAACTACGCTCGTGGGGGCGATGCCGCGGAGAACTCCGGCGGTGCCTTTGGCGGCGCATTCAAGTCAGAACACGCCACCTTCACGCTGCGCGATGCTGAGGTGAGCTTCAACACCGCCCAGGGTGGCAATGCTCGCAATGGCTGGCTGGGTTTCGGCGGCGGCATCGAAGGCATCAACGCCACGATGGAACTCGATCGGGTTCGCCTGGTCGGCAACCGGGCGATTGGCGCCAATGGTACCTCGGGCGACCGTGGCGGCGCGGCGGGCGGTGCGGTCAATGTTAACCGCTCCAATGGGTCCAGCAACGTGGGACGCCTGACCATGACCAACTGCATCGTCACCGATAACTCTGCATTGATCGGCGGCGGCACCATTTCCCCCGGCGGTGGCGGCGGTGCGCTCTACGGCTACAATTCGACGATCACCGTCGACCACTCCACCTTTGCCCGCAACACCACAAACGATACGGCCTACGGCAGTTTCATCGAGGTGCTCGAGGATTCGACCGAGGCGGGCCGGCCGCAGATGGTCGCCACGATCCGCAACAGCATTGTCAGCGACCATGCCGGGACGGTCGGTGGCATCCTGGCCATTCTCGCCGGGAATGGCTCCGAAGTGCGCTTTGAGAACGGCCTGTATTTCAACAACAGTGGCAGCACCTACGGCACGGTTACCGGTCTGAACACGATGAAGAGCCAGGATCCCGACTATAAGTCGCCCGGTTCACCCGACTATGACTATCACATCGGGCGTAACTCGGGCGCGCGCGATGGCTCCTCCAGCGGCCTCGCGGTGGATATCGATGGCGAAACTCGCGACAGCCGCGCTGACTTTGGCGCGGACGAGTACTCGATCACCGAACCGCTGACCTACCAGACCTCTAGCGTCACCGAGAACTCCATCTTTGTGAGCTGGCAGATGGATCCGGACTATCAAGAGGATGTTATCCGCTACGAGATCGTTCATGATGATCAGGGAGTTGTGGCCAGCGGCAGCGACAGAGTCCGTGTCATCGACGTTGGGATGAACACGAGCTACACGCTGAGTGATCTGGACAAGTACAGCCTGCACGTCATCACGGTGAATGCAATCACCAGCGATGGCGGTACGCTCGCCAGCACAGGGTCAAGCGCCTATCTTACGACCGATACCTTCCTATACCTGCCCGCCGTCAAACGGTAACAGGCAAAGCCGGACAGACAGCGAGAGCCGCCCGCTTCATGGGGCGGCTCTCTTCGTTTTCTGCCCCTGACACGCCGGGAATTGGCAGAGCGGACGCCTGACGCTACACTACCGAGACGTGCCGCGCCTCGGCCCGCAAGCAAGCGGCGATGCGCAGGCGCGATTGCATTCTCAGTCGAGTGGTGAGGCAAGTATCGTTGCACGCTTCCGTCGTGATTCCTCTGTGGAACGGTGCAGAGGTTATTGAAGCCTGTATCCGGGCAATCTATCAACAGAGCGGGCCGGCCCTGGGCGAGGTCATCGTCGTCGACAATGCGTCTTCCGACGGCGGTGCGGCGCTGGTGACGGCGAGCTTTCCCCAGGCGCGTCTCCTCGCGCAGCCGGTCAATCTTGGCTTTGCGGGTGGCGTCAATGCTGGTATGGCGGCGGCGCGCCACGACCTCTTCGTGCTCGTGAACCAGGATTGCCTGGTCGAGCCGGGCTGGCTCGATGCGCTGATCGCCGGCTTGGACGCCGATGATGGGTATGGCATTGCCGGTTGTACGATTCTCAACGCCGACGGCAGCGTCAACCACGCCGGCGCCACCCTCGACCTGCCACTCGCCTACGGCCGCCATCTCACCGAGCCTGGCGCCGACACCCCGCGTCCGGCCGACTACGTCACCGGCGCCATTTTTGCTGTGCGCCGCACCACGTGGGATGCCATCGGCGCCATGGACGAGGGCTTCTACCCCGCCTATTTCGAGGAGACCGACTACTGTTTCCGTGCCCGCCACCACGGGATTGCCGTCGGTTATGTGCCGCGTGCGCGTGCCCGCCACCTCTTCAGCAGCCGCGCCTGGCAGCAGGACCCCATCCGCCACCTGGCCAATCAGCACCAGTCCCGCTACCGCTTCGTTGCCAAGCATTTCGCCAGCGGTGAACTGGGCACTTTCTTCGTGGCGGAAGTCGCGGCGATCGAGCACGAGCCGCTGCATTTCGAGGCGGTCGGCCGCCTGTTGGGTGCGCGCAGTACGCTGCGTGCCCTGCCGGCGATTGTCGAGCGGGCTGAAATCGACCGGGGCGAGAAGCTCGACGCCGTCCGGCGACGCCAGCTCGAAGTTGGCTTCACGCACCTGTGGCGAGCATCATTCGCCGCCGCGCAACGGCTGATGCAGGACGCCTATCCCGACGCTCCGTGGAGCCGCTTTGTCCGGTCGAGCCTGATGCCGCTGCTCGACCGGGCGACGGGTGGCAACTCGGTGGAGCGGTCGGCCCACCGCACCGGTCTTGCCGCACGCACCCGCCTGCTGGAGATTCTGGCCGAGTATGAGTACCGCTAACCCGGCCATTTCGGTCGTCGTCAACACCACCGACCGTGCCCACGCGCTGGACACCCTGTTGCGCTCACTGCACCATCAGAGCTACCGCAACTTCGAGGTAGTCGCCGTGGTCGGCCCAACGCGCGATCACACACTCGACGTGCTGGCGGGCTATGACGGCCGCGTGCGTGTCGAGCGCTGCCCGGCGCCCAACCTGAGCATCTCGCGCAACATCGGCCTGGCCGCTGCGACGGGCGAGATCGTGGCTTTTCTCGACGACGATGCAGTGCCGTGCCGGACGTGGCTGGCGCAACTGGCCGAACGCTTTGCCGACCCTGCGCTCGATGCCACGGGCGGCTCGGTCTTCCTCGTGCACCCCAACCGGCCCATGATCCAGACGCGCCTGGCCTATACCTCCGCCCTGGCCGAGCAAGTCGACGTGCGCGACGACGCCCTGGCCGACCTGCCGCCGGCGGGCGACGGCCGTTTCTGGACCGCACGCATGATGGGCGCCAACATGGCCTATCGCAAGTCCGCATTGCTCGACATCGGCGGCTTCGACGAATTCTACGAATGGGTATTCGACGATACCGATATTGCGGTACGGCTTGCCTTCGGCGGCAAGTCGATCCGGCCCGTAGCGGATGCCTGGGTCTACCATGCGCCGGCGTCGAGCCGCAACCGTGTGGCATACACACCGGTCGGTCGCTGGTGGGTGCAGACCAAGGCTGCCGCCTATTTCGCCATCAAGAACGGGCGCACCGCCGGCGAGTCGGGGCGAGCCATCGCACTTCGCATCCTGCACCTCTTTCACGGTCACTGGCAGTGGCTGGGCGAAATGCAGCGTGCCGGGCAGTTGACCTTTGGCCAGATGATGTCCATGCGCTGGCGCGAGCTAGTTGCCGTCGGGCAGGGCACGCTGGCCGGCCTGGCGCGCCCGCGGCGGCTGCTGGCATCAGCGCCCTCCGCCGGCGCGGCTGACGAAAGCGCGGCCGCCTTCGTACCTTTCCTGTCCGGCGCGGCGCCAGCGACCGGCGCCGTCGACCCCGTCACCGGGCGACAGCCGGTCATCACCATGCCCGAACCGCCGCTGCGCGTCTGCCTGTTGAGCGGCGCCTACCCGCCTGCCGCCTACGAAGGTGTCGGGCGCCATACCAATCTCATGGCCAAGGGGCTCTTCGAACTGGGACATACCGTGCACGTCATCGCCCGCGGCGAGAACGAGCAGGTGACCTTCTATGACGGCGCGTATGTGCACCGCATCCCCACGCCGCTGACGCGCTATGCTCGCTACCAGGCGCTGCCGCACCTCTACCACACGCTGAACCGCGCCCATGCCGTGCACGAGCGCGTGCGACAGTTGGTGCGCAATGACGGCATCCAGCTCGTCGATTCGCCGGTATGGCAGGTGGAGGGCATCGTCACCGCGCGCAGCGGGCTGCTGCCGGTGGTGGTGCGTCCACAGACCGCAACGCGCCAGGTTGCTCAGCTTCAGCGCGAGGCTGACACCGGCATGCGCCTCATCGGCGAACTGGAAGCGGAATTGATTGCTGCGGCCGATTATCTCGCGCCGAACTCGCAGGCTACGGTCAAGGCACTGCGTGACGTCTACGGGTTGCCGGCGAGCGCCCGCTATCAGGTCGTGCCGCACGGCATCGAGCCGGTGCCGGATGAGAGCGTGCGCCCGTTTGACGTCGCCGCCCCACCGGCCTCGCTTACGGTGCTCTACGTGGGGCGCCTGGAGCAACGCAAGGGCATCCTCGACCTTTTTGGCGCGATTCCTGCCGTAATGGCACGCGTCCCCAATGTCCGGGTTGTCATTGCCGGCGCCGACAACAGTCTCTCCGATGGCTTCCAAGCAAGGCACGGCATGGATTACCCAGCCTATTTCGCCCGACACTACGCCGCCGCGGCGCCGGCCGTCACCTTCCTCGGCGCCGTGAGCGAGGAGAAACTCAACGAACTCTACCAGACGTGCGATCTCTTCGTGGCGCCATCGCTCTACGAATCCTTTGGCCTCATCTATCTGGAGGCCATGAACTACGCCAAGCCCGTCATCGGCTGCCAGGCCGGCGGCATTCCTGAAGTGGTCGACGACGGCGTGACGGGGCGGCTCGTCGAGCCGGCGGCGGCGCCGGCATTGGCCGAGGCCATGGTCGAGTTGCTGTCGTCGCCGGCGTTGCTGCGCGAAATGGGCCTGGCGGGACGCCGGCGCCTGCTGGAGCGCTTCACCCACGTGCAGATGGCGCGTGGATTTGAGACCATCTACCGCGCCGTGCTAGCCTTACCCGCAGGTGGCAATTGACATGACGACTGCATTCACCATCGGCGACCTGTTGCGCGACATCGAGATCGAACTCTTGCAGGGCGACGTGCTCGACCGGGAACTGAGCGCGTCCGTCGCCGAGATTCGCCGCTTCCAACAGACGGTGCGCGCCGAAATACTGGACGGCGGGCACAACGACCTGCGCGCCGTCGCCGGTCGCCAGTTCGAAATGAATGACCTGCTCCTCACCCTCGTGCAGGAGACGGCGCTGCGGCTGGAGGTGCTGCAACGCGAGCAGCACGCCGTCATCCGGCGCCTGGCCGACGCGTTGCCACCGGGCGCTCTGCCAGGACACGCCGGCCCAGCACCCAGCCGCGACGAGCCGGCAACGGGCACAGACGCGCCGCCGGCGCCACCAGTCGACGAGTGGACCCGCCGGCTGGCCGAGGTCGAGGCCGCCATGCGCGGCGATGCGCTCCAGCTTACCGTCGCCGTGCAGGGGTCCGGCACGCCGTTTGCCGGCGCAGCGATCGATCGGTTGAAGGGCGCTCTGCACAGTCTCGTCATCTTCTACATCAACCGGCTCGCCGAACGCCAGGCCGCCATCAACCGCCTCTACGGGCAGTGGATCATCCACCTGCACGAGCGGGGCCGCGCCCAGGTCGACGAGATCGACCGCCTGCGCGCCGAAGTGCGCGCCCTCGCCGCGCGCCTCGACCGCCTGGAAGAGCGGGCGCCGTGATGCGGATCGGCATCTACAACCGCCATCTGGCCACCCTCGGCGGCGGCGAACGCTACAGCCTGGCCATCGCATCGCTACTGGCGCCGGCCAATGACGTGGAGGTCATCAGCCACACCGCTGTCGACCCGGCGCAGATCGCCACCCGGCTGCACCTGCCGCTGGATCGCGTACGTTACCGAGTGGTGCCTGCCCAGCCGGCTGCCGATCTTGGCCCGCTCAGCGCCGAGTACGACTTCTTCATCAATGCCTCGAACGGCGACTTCATCACGCCGGCCGCGCCGCACAGCGCGCTGGTCGTTTTTTTCCCGGCGCACCCGGGCGGGCGCATCACGCGCAGCGTGCGGGCGCGCGGCAATGCGCTGCTGCGCCGGCTGCTGGCGCTGGCGCCGGATGCACAGCCAACGTCCTTGCAGCAACGGCTCACCGACCGGCTGGTCGCGCTGTCGCCCGAACTCGACGCCCGCCTGCGCAACCCCCAGCCGGCCGATCTGCGAGCGGTGGCGGCCCGCTACGACCTGCGCTGGGCGATCTCGCGTTTCACCCAACAGTGGATCCAGCGCTACTGGGCGCTGCCCGGCAGCCTGCTTTATCCCGCCGTCGATGTGGAGAATTTCGTTGCGCTGCCCAAGGAACCCTGGATCCTGAGCGTGGGGCGCTTCTTTGCCGGCCAGCACAACAAGCAGCACCTGGCCATGGTGCGAACCTTTGGCGAACTCGTTGATGAAGGCTTCAGCGGCTGGCACCTTCGCCTGGCCGGTGGGGTGACGCCCGGCGCCGTGCACAGCGCATACCTGGAGGAAGTGCGGCAGGCCGCAGCCGGCTACCCGATCACCGTGCATGCTGACCTGTCCTTTGCCGCGCTGCGCGAACTTTACGGCCGCAGCGCGATCTACTGGCACGCGGCCGGCTACGGCGAGGACGAGATGGCGGCGCCGGTCAAGTTCGAGCACTTTGGCATCACTACCGTCGAAGCCATGGCAGCGGGCTGTGTGCCGGTCGTAATTGGCGCCGGCGGCCAGCGCGAACTGGTGCAGCCCGGCGTAAGTGGCTACCTCTGGCGCACGGCCGCCGAGCTGAAAAGTTCCACGCGCCGCCTGGTGGCACGGCCGGAACTGGCTACGGAATTGAGCAAGGCCGCAATGCGCGCCGGTCGCCGCTTCGATTGGCCGCACTTCCGCCAACAACTGGTGGTGTCGCTCGCCGCGGCCGGCATCCCCGCCGAGGTGGCCGGCCCATGACGAAGGCGCCCCTGGCAAGTCTCGTCGTCCTGAACCTCAACGGTCGCCGTCATCTGGCGCCGCTGCTGGCGCATCTCGCCCTCCAGAGTGTGCGCGACTTCGAGCTTATTTTCGTCGACAATGGATCGACGGATGATTCCCTACAACTTGTCGAAGAGAGTTGCGCCGCCTACGGTCTGACCTTGATCGTGATTCGCAACAGCTTCAACAACGGCTTTGCGCCTGCCAGCAACCAGGGGCTGCGGGCTGCCCGCGCCGCCCACGTCGTCATGCTGAACAACGACACGCTGCCCGAGCCATACTGGCTCGAACATCTGCTGGCGACGGCGGAGCAGTTTCCCGACGCCGGCATGGTGGCGTCCAAGATGCTCTTTGCCCATAACCCGGCCATGATCAACTCGGCCGGGATTGCCGTCGATGCAGCGGGGATCGCCTGGGACTGGCGTGGGGGTGAGCCGGACGACCCCGACGAGCGCGGCGTTGTCGAGATCTTTGGTCCGTGCGGTGGTGCGGCGCTCTATGCGCGGCAGATGATGCTCCAACTTGGTGGCTTCGACGAGGAGTTCTTTGCGTACCTCGAGGATGTGGATCTGGCGTGGCGGGCACGGCTCGCAGGCTGGCGCTGCTTCTACCAGCCGCAGGCACGTCTCCTGCACGCGCACTCGGCAACGCTGGGCGACGCATCGCCCACCAAGCGCTTCCTGCTCGGGCGCAACAAGGTGTGGACCTTGATCAAGAATCTCCCCGATCGCTATTTGCTGGAAGATGGGCTGCGTGCCGTGTTCTACGACAAGCTGGCGACCGGCTACGGCGTGCTGACGCGCGGCGACCTGGCATCGCTGCGCGGGCGGCTGGCGGGGCTACGTGGTGCCGGTCCCATGCTGGCCAAGCGGCGCGCAATTCAGCGGGCGACTGTCGACGTGGAGAACTGGCGGCGCTTTGTGCAGCCCGCGCCCGCACCGTGGGCTGTGCCGCGACGCTATGACCATCTGGCGGCGAAGCCGTGACCTTCCTCTTCGCCGGCGTGAGCCTGGGGATGGCCGCCGGCGTCAGCCCCGGCCCGCTCATGACGCTGGTCATCACGCGCACGCTGGCGCGCGGCTTTGGCGCGGGTCTGCGCGTGGCGATCGCGCCCCTGCTCACCGATCTGCCGATCATCGTGATCTCGCTGCTTTTCTTCAGCATGCTGCCGCCGCTGCTGGAGACGATTCTCACTGTGACGGGCGGCTGCTTCGTGCTCTACCTGGCGTGGGAGACGCTGAGCGAAGCGCGCCATGCCACGCTGATCGACAGCCATGGCACAGCGCCGGCCGCGGCATCCGACGACATCTGGCGCGGCGTCCTGGTGAACTTCCTGAGCCCGCACCCCTGGCTCTTCTGGATGACGGTGGCCGCGCCGATCTTGACGAATGCCTGGCAGACCAGCGCCCTGGCTGCGCTGGGCTTCCTGGTGGGTTTTTACGGGCTGTTGGTTGGCGGCAAGGTGCTGCTGGCGCTGGCGGTCGCCGGCGGTCGCCGTTTCCTGACCGACGCCTGGTACCGGCGCCTGCTGGCGGCGAGCGGGCTGCTCCTGGCGATCTTTGGCCTCCTGCTGCTCTGGCAGGTCGTTGCGCCGCTTGTGGGGTAAAATAAGCATCATGAACGAGAGTACCGATACGGTAACGACCTATCGTCCTGTCGAACGCTACGCATTTCTGGGCGGCGCGGGGCTGCTTGCTGCGCTCTTTTGTGGCTGGGCGCTCTGGCGCGCGTTCGATTGGATCACCCTGATCTTTCTTTTTGGCTGCCTCTTTGCCGCGGCCTCGTTTGGCGTGCAATTGCTGGGACGCGTCGAAGTCGATGCGACCGGGCTCCGGCTGGAGACGCCGCTGGGCGCGCGTCGCGTAGAATTCCGCCAGCTCGACAGCGCAACCGAGGCGGGGCGCCTGCTGCGCGTCGTCGTCGTCACCTACCACCCGCTGTTGGAGAACGGCCTGCTGGATCTGGACGATCTGCGCAGCGTGACGCTGCCGGCGGTCAACCAGCAGTACGAGTTGCTGGAACTGCTTGAGCAGCACGCGCCGCAGCCGGCGCAACCGCTCAGCCGGGAATGACGGAGACGCCTGACGATGCTGCCGTTTGCACCTGCGATTGCCGTGCGCGCGCTGGGTCCCGATGACATGGATGCAGCCTGTGCTCTGCTCAACCACAGCGCGACCAACACGCCGTACAGCCGGTCGATGGCGCCTGAAGAGGTGATCCGGCAATTGCTGGACGACTCGCCGCCGACGCTGCTGCCTGTGCGCTGGCAGCGGCGGTCGTGTCTGGGGGCGTGGCGCGCCGGCGAGCTGATCGGTCTTGCTGATGTTGCGGTCGGGCTGGACAGCGACAGCCTGGCGCTGCCCGACTATCAGGCGCTGGGGCTGCTGCGGGCGCTGCTGCTGCCGGATGCGCAGCCTCTGGCCGACGAAGCGGCTGCCGGCCTGCTGGACGCGGTCGAACGGTTCTGGCGCACCGGGCGCGTCGGTCACGTCAAGGCATTTCACAGCAGCACCGGCTACCCGGCCTGGCAGGCTGGGCTGGGCATGCTGCCGGGCGATCGCTCCGACCACGTGCGTCTCCTGACCGGTCGCAACTATCGCTTCCTCGACCGCTATTACTGTCTCTACCGCGTGGTCAATGGCACACTCTTCGAGGAGTCACAGCCGCAGACCGCGCTGACGCTGGTCTTTCGTGGCTCGCAGGCCGACCGGCACTACCAGGTCTTCTTTCGCCGGACGGAGCTGATCGCCGAAGCGCGGCTGGTCCATCATGTTGCCGAGAGTGGCGGCGGGATGCAGGCCATTGCTCACCTTGTCGCCTGGGAAGTCGAGCCACGCTGGCGCAACCAGGATATCGGGCGCTGGCTCTTGCGGCGCATCCTCAACGACGCCACCCAGCGCGGAATGGATCAGGTCGTCGTCTTCTTGCAGATGCAACAGGCCGCGGCCATGAACCTGCTAAACCAGCACGGCTTTGTGGAGCACGCCTACCGCGGTTACACGCTCGAGAAGGCGCTGCAGGAGTAAGCCATGCACATTCTCTTCGTGACCGGTGAGTATCCGCCCATGCAGGGCGGCGTGGGCGACTACACACGCGAACTGGGCCATGCCCTGCGCAGCCTGGGCGCCAGGGTGACGGTCTTGACGTCGGAGCGCGCCGTCCAGCCGGACTGTGCCGAGTTTGGCGATGGCATCCGCGTCCTGCCGGCCATCCGCCGCTGGGATTGGCCGATCTGGCGCACCGTGCGTGGGCTGGCTGCCGACCTCCACGCCGATTGGGTGCATGTACAGTACCAGACGGCTGCCTTCGGCATGCATCCGGCGATCAACTTTGCGCCCTGGTGGTGGCGCCGTCAGGCCCTGCACACGGCCTGGACCTACCACGATCTGCTCGTGCCCTATCTCTTTCCCAAGGCAGGTCGCCGCCTGCGCATGTGGACGACCGAACACCCGGCGACGACGGCCGACCTGGTGGTGGTGACGAACGAGGGCGATCGCCTGCAGCTGGAGCGCAAAGGCCGGGCAGCGGTCGCCATTCCCATCGGCAGTAACATCCGCGGCCGCGAGCTTTCGCCGCGCGAGCGTGCTGCGCGCCGCAAAGTGCGTGGCTACGGAGACGGCGATCTCGTGCTTGCCTACTTTGGCTTTCTCAACCGCAGCAAGGGCGGGCTGGCCCTGGTCAAAACGCTTCACCAGGTGTCCCAGCAAAATCCAACCGCGCGCCTGCTGATGATCGGCGAGCAGTTCGGCGCCAGCGACCAGACCAATCGCGACTATTTGGAGGAGGTCGAGGCACTGGCGCGCAAGCTGAAGGTCTATGACCGCATCCAGTGGACGGGCCGCCTGCCCGACGATGAAGTTGCCGCCGAACTCAACGCAATCGACGTGTTGCTCATGCCCTACGAGGATGGCGCCAGCCTACGCCGCGGGACATTGATGGCCGGGCTGGCCAACGGCTGTGCCATCGTCACGACCACGCCACAGGCGCCCCTGCCCGAACTCCAGCACGGCCGCGAGGTGCTGTTTGTGGCGCCCGGCGACGTCGAGGGCATGACCCGCGCCGTGCTCAGCCTTGCCCAGGAGCCGGAGTTGCGCGCGACGTTGCAACACAACGCGCGCCAGTGCAGCCGGCACTTTGGCTGGGATGAGATCGCGCGCCGCCACCTCGACGCTTATGCTGCCCGTAGCCAACCGGCTCCTCTGCCCGTCTCATGAATGACACGCAGCACGTCGGGCGCTCCGATGCTCCCGACAGCCGTCACCGCTGGGTGCTGGCCGCGGCCATCGCTGTCTATGCGCTCTTCGTCACGGCTTATGCGCTGGTCACGCCGGTCTTTGAGGGCTTCGACGCCCAGGCCCATTACGCCGCCGCGACCTTTTATCGGGCCGAGCGCCGCCTGCCGGAATTGACGCCGGCGACGGTGGCCGACTCCTACGAACTGATCACGCAGCCGCCGCTCTACCACGCCCTGGCCGGGCTGGCCGCGCTGGGCTGGCCGGTCGAAGAGGCGCGCTCGCTCGCCCAGGAAAGCACCAACCTCTACTTTGACAAGTCGCTGAGCTACCGGCAGAGCGTGGTGCTGCCCGGCGCGTCGCCCGCCGCGCTGGCGCCGGCGTGGATTGCGCGCTTCGTCTCGGCGCTCGGCGGGCTGCTGACATTGCTCTGCACGTGGTGGCTGGCGCGCACGCTCTTTCCGCGCCGGCAGTGGCTGGCATTGGCGGCTGTAGCGGTCGCCGTGCTCAATCCGCAATTCCTGTACACGTCGGTCAGCATCACAAACGACGCGTGGTCGGCGGGCATGGCCGCGCTGGCCCTGGCAACCGCGGCGCACGCCGCGCTGAACGGGAGCGGCCCGCGCGCGTGGCTGTGGGCGGGTCTGGCTCTGGCACTGGCCGGCCTCACCAAGTACAGCGCGCTCCTGGTCGCCGTGCCCATGGGCATCTTCTGGCTGGCATATTGGCGGCGCCAGGGTTGGCGTGCCGCGCTGTCGGGCGCGCTGTGGGCGGCGGGCGCCTTCGTGCTGATTGCCGGCTGGTGGTTTGCGCGCAACCTGTGGCTGTACGGCGAGATCGTGCCTTTCGAGCGCATGGCGGCTGTGCTGCCCACCATGCGCCGCGCCGTACCGTACGATCTCGCCCGCACGCTGGCACACGCGCCGTGGCTGGTGGCATCGTTCTGGGGCGTCTTTGTCGCCATCATCGCGCCGCCGTGGTATCTCGACGCCACGCGCTGGCTCATGATCGGCGGGCTGGCGGGTCTCGTGCCGGCGCTGCGCTTTGTGCGGCGCGCGCGGGACGGCCTCTCGCTCGTCTACCTGGCGCTGCTGCCGTGGCTGGCAATTGTGGCGCTGAGCGTCCTCTACTGGACGCAGACCGTCGAGTATGGCGAACAGGGGCGACTGGCCCACATCGGCGCGTCGGCTTTTGGCGTGACCATGGCGGTGGGCTGGGCCGGCTGGCTTCCGGCGCGCTGGCGCTCGCTTGCGCACGGGCTGCTCGTGGCTGCGATGATTGCGGCAGCCGCGGCGGGCTTCGTGGTGCTGCGCGATGCCTTCGCCTTGCCGCCGGCCGCCGGTGCGATGGCGGCGCCGCAACGTGCCCTGGATGCGCGCTTCGACGGCGGCATGCGCGTGGTCGGCGTCGACTTTCCGGCAGGGGCCGCTGTCGCCCCCGGCTCGACATTGCCCGTGACGCTCTACTTCACGACCGACGCTCCAATTGCGGAGGACTACACGCTCTTTCTCCACCTTGCCGGCGAAGGTGACGAACTGCTCTACCAATTTGACGGTGTCGCCCAGGCCGGTCGTCACCCGACGCGCCAGTGGGTGCCCGGCATGCTCTTTGCCGACCGCTACGATATCCCGATCCCGGCTACGGCAAGCCCGCAACTGGCGACATTATCGCTCGGCTTCTACCCGGCAGAAGATGCGAACCTGCGTCGCCCGCTCATTGATGCTTCCGGCCAGGTGCTGGGGGACCGGCTGGTGCTGGCGCCGGTGCGCATTGTCGAGCCGGGGCAGGGCGCGCCGGCTGCCGCGCCGCCGCTTGCCCGCTTCGACAACGGCATCACCCTGCTGGGCGCCCAGCTTCAGTCCGGCGAAGACGGAATGCCGGCCGGTGTGTCGCTGACCTGGGGAACGACGACCACGCTGCACTCGGATTACACCGTGTTTGTGCAGGTGCTGGACGCCGAGAACCGCATCCTGGCGCAAGTCGACCAGCAGCCGCAGGAGGGTCAATCGCCCACCTCCACCTGGCGCGCCGGCGACGTCGTGCAGGATGCGGCGGCGTGGACGGCGGATACCAGCGGCTGGGCGCGCGTCATCGTCGGGCTCTACGGCGCCGACGGCGTGCGGCTGGGCGTGGTCGAGCCGGTGACGCTGCCCGACGCGGTGCAAATCGCGACTGCATCCGGCCCGTAGCGGACCTGCACGCTTCCCCGTGACGGTGATATAATCCCTCAGTTGTGAACCGTGAAAGACGTTTTACCCCGCTGCCCTGGCTCTTGCTGCCCCTGCTGGCTGTGCCGGCGTTTTGGCCGCTTGCCGACAATGGCCTGACCGCTTCGTTTGACGGGGCGACACATCTGCTGCGCCTGGGCGCTCTCCAACGAGCCGTCAGCGAAGGCGTGATCCTCCCGCGCTGGCTGCCGGATATGCAGCTCGGCTACGGTTATCCCGTCTTCAATTTCTACCCGGCCGGCGCGTATTTCGTCGCGCTGTTGCCCACCTTTTTTGGCGCAACGCCGTACTGGGCCTATGCGCTCGGTTTTGTCTTTGCCATTGTGCTGGCAGGGTTCGGCGCCATGCTGCTGGCGCGCGATCTGCTGCGCGTTGCGTCGCCGTGGCCCGCATTGGTGGCGGGCGTCGCGTACATGTACGCGCCCTATCTGCTGGTCAATGTCTACATCCGCGGCTCGCTGCCGGAGGCACTGGCCCAGGCGCTGTTGCCGTGGGTGCTGTGGAGCGCCCGCCGCGTGCTGACGCGCCCGCGCCCTACCGGTTATGTGGTGGTCGTCGCCCTTACGCTCGGCGGGCTGGCACTCACCCACAGCCTGACACTCATGCTTTTTGTGCCTTACCTGGCGGTCTATGTCGCCGTGATCTGGTGGACGAACGGCCACGCGAGGCCGAGCCTGCGCTGGATATTCGGCGCACTGCTGGCCGCCATGGGGATCAGCGCCTTTTTCTGGCTGCCCATGCTCTTCGACCGCCAGTTTCTCTCCGATGCCGCGTTTGCCACGGCGCGTTTCGGCTGGCTGCCGGATAACGTGTGGCGTTGGGACAACTTTCTCGACCCTAATTTCTTATACGGCTACGACTTCATGCGGCCGGTGCAACTCGGGCTCCTGCAGATGCTCCTGGCCGTTGCAGGCTTTTTTGTCGCGCGGCGCTTTGATGCTGAGTGGCTCTTCTTTGCAATTTCCGCGCTGGGCGCGCTGGGTTTCATCGGCGCGTGGAGCCTGCCGATCTGGCAGAGCAACGAGGTGCTGACGGTGGTGCAGTTTCCGTGGCGCCTGCTTTCCGTGGCCTCGCTCTCGCTGGCAATGCTGACGGCCGGCCTGGCACTACCCGTCAAGCGACAGCCGGCGAATTGGCTAATCGCCGCCGCGTTGATTGTCCTGATCGTCATCGCGCAGCGCCCGCGTCTTGCCGAAATCGAGACATTCTCTGATGCCACGGTGCGGGTCGACGCACCCATGCTGGCGCAGGCAGAGGTCGCAAAAGGCGTGTTGACGTCGGACGCGGCCAGTTCGGTCGAGGAGTTCCGCCCGCGCTGGGCAGCCGGCGATCTCGCTCTGGAGCAGCAGCCGCAGATGGCAGACGCCGGCTCACTCTACCTTGCCAACTTGCATGTGAACCCGTTGGAGTTGGCCGTGCTCGTCAGCACGCCTGCCACCGCGACCCTGCGCTTTCAGGATTTCTACTTTCCGGGCTGGAGGATCGTCACCTCGACCGGCCAGTCGCTGCGTCCCTATCCGAGCACGGCGCTGGGCTTGCTCACGGTGGACTTGCCGCCCGGCACCTATGTCATCGACAAACTCTGGCGCGACCCGCCGCTGGCGCGCCTGGGCTCGATCATCAGCCTGGTCACGCTGGCCGCGCTTGCGGCTGTCAGCTTTGTCGACCGGCGCTTCCGCTGGATGTCGTTTGTGGCCGCCATGATCCTGGCGGGCGCGCTCGTCACCTGGCTGCAAAAGCCGCCGCTGGAAGCCGTGCACATGCCAAGATCGACCGTCGATGCGTTCGGGCTGCGCTTTCTCGGCTACCGGGCGGAGCGGGTCGGTCCCGGCTCCGTCCTGCTCTACCCATACTGGTACGTCAACGCGCCGCCGCCATCCGATCTGCGCTTTCGCTGGCAGGTGCTCGACGAACGGGACAACGTCGTACAGGAATATGTGCGGCGTCCCTTCTTCAATGCGCAGGATACGGCAAATTGGCCGGTGGGGACGATCGTCGACGACGCACAGCAGATCACCCTGCCCGAAACGTTCGATGCGGGTCGCTATCGCATTGCACTGGGACTCGAGGTGGGCGAGGCCGGCAGCCAGGCGACGCGGCCGGTACCCGTCGGCCGCCTGACCGCACGCCGTGCCGCGAGAGTTCCTGTCCAACCTGACGTGGCGCTCGATGCACGTTTTGGCGACGAGATCCGGCTCGTCGGGGCGGACTACGCCGTCAACGGCGCGTGGCTTGGGCAGGGCGCAGGATTGCCGCGCCTGGCGCCTGGCGACGAGGTGACCGTCATGCTCTACTGGCAGACGGATGAGTCGCTCGAACAAGATCTGCACGGCTTCGTGCATCTCGTCGACGGCGACGGCACCGTGATTGCGCAACAGGACCAGGTGCCGGGGCCGGACTTCCAGCCGACGACCCTGTGGCTGCCCAACAACACCGTGCGCGACGAATACCGCCTGCGCGTGCCCGAAGGGATCACGAGCCGCGGCGTCTGGCCGCTGGTGGGGCTGTATGATCCCGTTTCGGTCGAGCGCTTGCCGGTGGCGGCGGACGAGGACGAAGCCGTCGATGGCGCCGTGCGCCTGCCGCCGTTGAAGATCGCCAACAGCCAGCCGGCCGAGCCCTTCCAAGCCGTTGACGTGCGTTTTGGCGACCTGGCGCGCTTGAGCGGTGTGGCGGTGCACACGTCTGCTGTCGAGGTGAGCGCCGGTGATACGCTCACGGTGACGCTGCGGTATGATGTGCTGGCGCCGGCCGACGCCGACTTGACGCGTTTCGTGCACTTGTACGACCCGGCGCAGGGGATGGCGGCGCAGGCGGACGGCATTCCGCAGCAGGGACTCAACCCGACGTGGGCGTGGCTGCCCGGCGAACAGGTCGGCGACCAGGTCGTGCTCACCGTGGCGTCCGATGCGCCGCCCGGCCGGTATCGGCTGGTTACCGGCTTTTATGACGCGATGCGTGGCGGCGAGCGGGTCGGTGTCTTTGGGGCGGACGGCGCGTCACTGCCCGACAACCTGGCGCCATTGATGGAGATCGAGATTCATGCGCGGGAGTGAAGAGAGCGCAGCGTTGCAAAGCAGCACAGGTAACATCGCTCCGGAGCGTGCGTCCACACTTTGGCGCGTAGCCCTGTTGGTTATCGTGCTGTTGGCCTTCGGGTTGCGCGCCTACCGCCTCGATTTCCAGAGCCTATGGAGCGACGAGGGGATCAGCTTGCAGCGCGCGCAGATGGCGCTGCCCGAGATGCTGGGCGCCATGCCGGTGGAGCACATGCCGGGCTACTTCGCGCTGCTCAACGGATGGGTGCGCGTGGCGGGGGAAAGCGACTATGCGCTGCGGTTCCTTTCGCTGTGGGCGAGCGTGCTGGCCGTCGCGCTGATCTACCGGCTGGCGCGTGACCTGGGCGCAGGCACAGATGGCCACTGGCTGACGATGCCGGTCGGGGTCGCCGCAGCACTGTTGATGGCGACCAACGCGTTCCAACTCTGGTACGCGCAAGAGGCGCGCATGTATAGCTGGCTGTTGGCGGCGGCGCTCGTTTCGGCGCTGGCACTCTGGCGCCTGGTCGTGCGGCGCGGCAATGGCTGGCTGTGGGGCACTCTCTACGCCGTGGCAACGGCCTGGTGCGTCTACCTCCATCTCTACGGTGCGCTCGTGCCGCTGGCGCAGGCGATCTTTGTCGTGGGGTGGAGCATCGCCACGCGCGACGGCCGCGGCTTCCTGCGCTGGCTGGCGGCTTCGCTGGCGGCGCTGGTGCTCTTCGTGCCGTGGCTGCCGCGCGCGCTGGGTATCTTCGGCTTCAGCGGCTGGCGTGCGGCCGGCGATCCGGCCGAGATTCCGTGGCGCTACCTGGCGGCCTTCACGGCGGGCGACGCCATGCCCGAGCCGTGGCACGGCCTGCTCCCCTGGCTGTACGTGTTCCTGGCTTTGGCCGGGATTGTTGTCTGGTGGCGTGTGCGGCGTGCTGCGAGCCTGCTGCTGGTAATCGGCGTGACGCTGCCCATGGCCGGCGTTCTGGCGCTGGCGCTGCGCAACCCAGACTATCACGAACGCTACGCCATTGCCGTCACTGCGCCGCTGCTGCTGTTGGTTGCCGGCGGGCTGGGCATCTTCGACCCCGGCTTCTGGCGCAAGGGGAGTTCACGGCCAGGACGGTGGGACGGCGCCGTGGTGGTGCTGCTTGGCCTCGCCCTGGCGGGGGCCAACCTGTTCGCCGTACAGCGCCACTACACCGACACGGCGCTGCACAAGCCCGATTTCCGCGGCGCAGCGCAGGCAATCATGGCCGGCCTGGCACCGGGTGACGTGGTGCTGGTGGACGGCCCCGACCCGAGCAAGGTCTTTCTCCATTACTACCACGGCGACGCGCCGGTGATCGCCGTCAGCGACCTGGAGCAGGAGACGCTGGCCAA
>ERZ795053.2654-NODE-2654-length-21289-cov-6.107469_pt1 | contig 21289 bp, 14 predicted proteins | sample MGYA00375137_ERZ795053 | MGnify/ENA primary metagenome ERZ795053 (study PRJEB30182, sample SAMN05720284) | activated sludge metagenome | isolation source: Anaerobic digester | place: Hong Kong | collected 2014-12-17 ...
CGTCGTCCGAGACACCGACGACCTCAACTCTGGTGATTGAATCATCGTTGGGATCGATCAGCACATAGCCGGACGCCTGTGACCAGAAGAAGCCCTTGAACGTGTCGTTGATCGTGGCCCGTCCGACGACGTACTGTGCGTCCGCCGAGATTCCGAGTGGCCAGACGTTGCTGACGCCCATGGGCAGTGCGGCCAGCGTTTGCATGCCGGATTCCTGCGTCCAACGGAACGCCTCGCTGTTGGCGGTCTTCGATTGGGAAACGCCGATGACGACGCTCCCGTCGTCAGACACGGCCAGCGCGCGGCTGAAGACCTGCAGGCGGCCCGACGCGCCGTCATCGAGAAAGCCGAGCATCTGAACTCCGCCGAGAGGTGTCCAGCGGGCGGCGACGGAGGCGGAGACGTTGGGCGACGTCTCGGCGTGGGCGCGTTTGGCGTCCTGCAGTTGGAAATCCACACTGCCGACGCGGACCGCGCCGTCATTCGTCGCGTCGTAGACCTCGAACTCGTGCGGATAGAGAAGGAGGCCCAGGGGGAGCGAATCGATCGACTGGCACGCAGTCACCCCGGAGAGGACCGCAAGACAGGAGGCGGCGACGAAATGACATACTGCGCGTAAGTGGCGATTGCGAAGTGATTTGCGATTGGCTGACATGTCTGGCTCCGAGATTGCGATTCGTGAGGTACCTCAGGATTGTATTGCAGGACTGAGTGTCCGTCCGGGCGCCCAGGAAGGGGCCGAGCGGAGCCGCCATGATCTGACGGGCGCGAGCCGTCGGGCGGGTGAGACGGAGGGGCCGCCCGATGTCCCACGCGCGGAAGGCCCACGCCCGTTCGGGGTTGGCGTACGCTCATCGTTCAGCGCTGCGATCTCCTTTTCCGCCGCGCGCTCTACGGTGTCGGTGTCGTCGACGAAGTCGCCGCCAGTTCGTCGTTCAGAATCTCGATGACGAGCGATTTCGTCTTGTCGTATGTCGGTTCGCCGCGGAAGAACTCGAAGGCCTCGTGCGTGCCATTGGGCGAGTAGCGATCGAGATGGCAGTAGCGCTGATCGCCCGTGACCAGGCCCCGTGCGGCGGCGTTTTCATGCGTCGCTTCGTAGGATCCGAGCGAGATGCGATAGAGGTGTTCACCCGTCTTCTTTGACGTCACGTTGAAACTGTAGCGCACGCGATTCGGGCCCTCGAACGCGAAATACTCAAACACCATCACTTTCCTGTCCATCACTTCAAACTGATCGCGACAGTAGAACTCCGACTTGATCGCCTTCCTGTCTTTCTTCCATAATTTGAGAAGGCCGGACCGGGCCTCGTCGCGTTCTTTCGTCTTTCCGAGCGCCTCGAGGTTCTGGATGATCTTGGCGCGCGTCCGCCAGTCGTTCCCGTCGATCGCCAGGGCCTTCCTGAACGCTTCGAGTGACGCGTCGTATTGCCTGAGATTCTGGTGCGTCTGGCCGAGGTTGTACGCCGCGAGAAAGTCCTGTGGCGCCAGGGTGACCACCTTCTGAAGCAGCGGAAGCGCCTTTTTGTAGTGATGCTCCGTCAGGTGGATGTCCGCGAGGCCGTTGAGGGCCCTGAGGTTCTGCGTGTCGAGCTTCAGGGCCTTTTCGAAGGCGGTCGTGGCCTCCTCCGGCCGGTCGAGCTCGAAGAGAACTTCGCCCAGTTCGCAGAGGATGTCAGGCCGGTTGGGGGCCAGTTCGGCTGCGCGTTTCAATGACGCGATCGCCACATCGGCGTCCCCCATGTAGTGGGCGACGACAGCGCGCATGAAATGGTACTCCGCCTCACTCGGCGCCAGTTCAATCGCCTTGTCGAATTCGGCGGCGGCCTGGTGATCGCGATCGAGGTAGAAGCACACGCGGCCGAGCTGGTAATGCGAAGTCGGGGCGTTCGGCGTCCTGGCAATTTGCGCCTTGATCTCGGGGATCATCGCCTCGAACGCTGAGAGCCCTTCCGCGTGATCGTCGGTCCCGAGCTTCCTGAGGGCGGCGGAGATCTTCTCGTCGATCGCATCGGCTCGGGCGCCGGCGGCGCCGACGATCAGACCAGGGAGAGTGACGAGCAGAAAGAGGGTGGATCGTTTCATGGGCGGCTTCCTTTCGCAATCGCTTCTGGCGGTACGTGGCGGGACTCCGCGTCGTTTGACGCGGGCGCGTCGGCCCGAGTTCCCGATTGTATCGGGATTCGCTGTGTTCGAGGAATCGCTTTGCCGGCGGCGGGCGGTGATTCAGTCTCTCACTATAATCGCCCCCTGTGCGAGAACGGAACATCAGGCGGGATATGTGCGCCAGCAAGGCGGACGGCGCGGCCTTCAGCGTCATGGTCGGCGCCGGGGAGACGTACCTGCCCGCCTTCACACTCGCCGTGGGCCTGGGCCAGGTGTTCGCGGGACTCGTCGCCACGATTCCAATGCTGGCCGGCGCCATCCTTCAGTTGCTCGCGCCGCGCATCATTCGTGTCGTCGGATCGCATCGGCGCTGGGTGATTCTCTGTGCCGCCTTCCAGGGGCTTGCCTTCCTTCCACTGTGCATCGCGGCGTATGTCGGCCGCGTTCCCTGGTACGTCCTCTTTCTCATCGCGACGATCTACTGGGGCGCCGGTATGGGCGCCGGTCCCGCCTGGAACACGTGGATGGGGCGGGCGATTCCCAGGGCCCTCCGTCCGTCCTTCTTCGCGCGACGAACTCGAATCGCGCAGATGTCCGTCCTTAGTGGTCTGCTCATTGGCGGTCTGACGCTCAGGCTCACGGGCCTGAGGGGCGATGTCCTCGGCGGCTTCGCCATCCTGTTCGGCATCGCGTGTTGCGCACGGATCGTCTCGACGATCTTTCTTGCGCGACAGTCAGAGCCGGAGGTCGCGGCCCATACCGATGAGCGCGTGTCACTGATTCACTTTGCCAATCAGCTGCGCCGGCCCGAGGGCCATCTGCTGCTCTACATGTTGTTCGCGCAACTGACGACGCAGCTGGCCGCGCCGTTCTTCAGCCCGTACATGCTCGGACAGATCAAGCTCAGCTACACGATCTACATCCTGCTCCTGGGGACCGCGTTTCTCGCCAAGGCGGCGACACTGTCGATCATGGCGAAATGGGGAGGACGGATCGGCGCCAAGACCGTCCTCTGGATCGGCGGCATCGGGATCATTCCATTGCCGGCGCTGTGGCTCTTCTCGACGTCGCCGTTGTACCTGATGGGGCTGCAGATGCTCAGCGGCGCCATGTGGGCCTGCTACGAATACGCGACGCTCCTGCTGCTCTTCGAAACGATTCGCGACGAACAGCGCACGGCGATCCTGACCTCCTACAACCTGATGAATTCCCTTTCGATCGCGACGGGATCAGTCGTCGGTGGGCTCATCCTGCGTGGTGTCGGTCCCGGCGCTCAGGGCTATCTCCTGCTGTTCCTGATTTCGTCGGTGTGCCGTCTGTGCGTTGTCCCGCTGATGTGGCGCGTGGGCGCCGCGCCGCGCCGCCTGATGACGATGTGGATGAGGCCCCTCGCCGTGCGCCCGTCCGCCGGCTCCGTGGAGCGGCCGATCGTCGCGGCGATGGACGGCGACTCCGATGTCGAGGCGCTGTGATGCGGATTGTCGCCGCCTTCTCGGGAAAGGCGGCGTTGACGAATGCGTTTTTTTCCTTGAGCCCGTTACGCGGCGAGCGGTCCAACACACTATTCACTGGAGCGTGCGACCCATGACAGTGACTCGCCTGATCAGAACAAGCGCCCAATGCATCGCAATTGTATTGGCGCTCGGCGCCTGCCGATCGTCTCAGACGCCGGCGCCCACATCGTCCGCCGGCGAGGCGGCGTCCGATCGCGTCGTCAGGTTCACCATTCCGCCGATGACGATGGCGTTCTACGAGCGATGGGATTTCGAGACGCATGAATTCACAGACCGTGTTGTAGTGGATTCGGCCGTGGGATTGGAAGCGCTCCGCGCCTGGCTCTCCGACCACCAACTGCTGTTGGACGAGGGTGAACGGGCGGGTATCGAGCAGCGGGAATACGTTGAGAGATTCTTCGTTCGGCCGCCGGTCGGTGATCTCAGATGGCTGCCCGTCATTGACGCGCGAATCGCGGACGCTGACATCGGCAAGCCGAAATCGCAACGCGGGCCCTCCAAAATCGTTTTCTCATCGGAGGAGATTGCTTCGTTCACACAGATCTACATCGCCCACGGTCGTTCTGTGTCCGCCGAGGAGTGGTCACGACTTACGGGCGAACCGGCGTCGTGAGGCGCGGCAGCGCGCATCGCAGCCGCCAGAGATGATCCACGAGCTTTCGCTTCCAGCGGCGTGGCGCAAATTCGCAGGCGAACCTCACATCGAATTCGCTGACGCGCTCCAGCGTCAGCAGCATCCAGCGCATCCCGAAGGCGACGCTGACTGTCGTTCGTCGGCCCACGTCCGGCGCGGCCCGGCCGCAGGCGCATCGCAGCACGGCGTTGAGAATGTCGCCGGGCGGGATGTCCCTGAACCTCTTCGCCGTCGACGCCAGTGTGTGGAACGGGGCCGGTCGCAGATTTTCGGCCGAAGGCAGGAGCAGCTCGCCATCCTCGACGCGGATATGACCGCGCGTGATGCGATGCGTGTGCAGGTATCGGATCGCGGCAATGGCGAGGCGTGTCTCGCGGGATTCCGTGCGGACAAGGGGTTGCATGCTGGGCTCGCTCTACAGGCGCACATGTCCCGGCTCGGCGGGGCGCGGCGCGTCCATTCAGGTCGGCTGATTCCTTAGGCGGCGGACGCGCGGCGGAGTTACGAGGGGACAGGGGGGCTCGCGAACCCCGCTCCGCGCTGACGGCCGGCGGCGTATCGCCCGGGATGTGGAACTTGCTGCGCGGCCTACAGCGCGTCAGTATCGAGGTTGACGAACCACGGGGCGTTGTAGCCATCGTCGTTGAAGCCGCCGCCGCGGATGAGCCGGCCGTTCTCGGAGATGTCATACGCCCCGATTTCTCGGAGGGTGTCGATCTCGGCGACCTTCGCCGCCTTCAGCACGCTTCGCAGCGTACGCATGCCGTTCGTCGTATCCCAGATGAAGGGCTCCGTCATGGCGCCATTCTCCTTCAGCAGCAGGCCGACGATCACGGCGCCATCCTCGGAGACGGCCGTTGCGCCACTTTGTGTCGCTTCACTGGTGATGACACCAAGCGGGACGATGCCCGACTCGGCCGTCCAGCGGAAGGCCTCCTCGTGATCGACAACAAACGTGCGGCCGACGACGACTCTGCCGTCGCCCGAGATGTCCAGCGCGACGCTGTAGGTCGTGTCGTCAGTCCGCGTGTCGATGAACGTGACGCCGTCCGCCTCCGTCCAGATGAAGGCGCGACTCTTTTCGTATCCACCGCGCGTGCCGGCGACGACGCGGCCGTCCGCCGAGACGCTCGACGCGGACCAGCGATCGTGATCGGAGGTCGGTGTCGCCAGAAGGACATAGCCCGTTCCCTCGGACCAGAGGAATGGCGCGGAGGCCTGGGGGGCGGTATCGGCGACCCCCACGACGAACCGGCCGTCGGTCGAGACGCCGCGCGCCCAGGTCCCTGTGACACCATTCGGAAGATCGCCCAGCGTCCGCATGCCGGTCAGCAATGTCCAGCGAAAGGCGGTTCGATGGCCCGGCGCCTGGGCCGTGCCGACAATGACGCTTCCATCAGCCGAGACGTAATTGGCGGCGCTGTCGCGATCGAACCCGGCCGGCTTGTCGCCCGGGAGTTCACCCAGCAGTTCGACGCCGAACAGCGGCGTCCAGCGCGCCGCGAGATTCGCCGTCGAGGCGGGGGAGAGACCGGCGGCGATTTGCTTGGCGGGAATGAGCGAATACCGCACGAGCCCGACGCGCACGCTGTCGTCAAACGTGGCGTCGACAAGGGTGAACGAGTCGTCGATCAGTGTGAGCGCATTCAGCGGCGTCGCGGTCCCCGTCGGTACTTCGGGAATCGTCTCGCACGCGGCGAAGGGCGCCAGGATAAGCGCGAGCAGCGAGAGTTTTCGGGTTGCGGCATAGCGGCAAACGGCGCGATGGCGGCCAGGGCGTTCGAGTGTCATGCGAGGCTCCGAGATCTGCGAGGTTCCGGCTCCCTCGGATTGTAACGCATTTGGAAGTGTCGGGGGAAGACGATCGCGTGATTTGTGAAGTGGCGAATTGCGAATTGCGATGTGGAGCGAAACGAGAGATTTGGTGATTTCGTGATTTGGCGATTTGGCGATTTGGCGATTTGGTGATTTGGGGGAGACCGCTGGCGCCGGAATCCCTTCCGGCGCCCACATCCTCGGGGAACTCCTTCCCCGAGCGCCCTGCAAATGAGCGAAACGCCATGTGCGGCGTGCGGCGCAGGATTGACCAGGTGGCCCGCCCATTCATGGGCGGGTTCGCGATGATCGAATGCGATTTGGCGCGTGGCAATCGGCGCCTGGGAAGCCGACTTCGCCGATGTCATGGACAAGACCACATCTGTCGGGCCATTGTCTGAAAATGACAGGCCTCGACTGGACGCCTTTTCTTGCCGCGAATCCCGAAATGATGCGCGCGCTCGAGGCGCATCCGGCGCCACCCGTCGATTACATGACGAATTGCTCATTAAGTGTTCCCGCCGCCGAGCGCGTGGCAATCGAGCGTCGCGTCCGGACCGGCTTTTCCGACATTGCATCGGGTCTCTCCAATGACGACATTCCGCGCCGTCCTGCCGATGCCGGCCTCGACGCGTATTTCGACGGAACGTCGATCCGGAATGCTGTCATCAATGCGACATTGCAGTTCTTCTGCGGGGATCACGACTTGCGGGACATCACATTCGTCGTGCGAGATGTGCGGCTCATTGTGTCAAAAACCTGAACCGGATGTCGGAAATTCGGAGAATGAACCCTGCGGGCCACTTGGTGTTCACCTATTTTCAACGAAAGGGACCGGCCGGAATATCGCTCAGGGGTTCCGGCTGGGGCCGAACGCCGCACGTTTCGACATGGGCATTGACGGACAAATGGAAAGGAGTTGTTGATGACGTTTCGAGCATCTCAATTCGGATGTGTCGTATGGCTGTGTATCTGCGCATTCGCGCCGGGCGAGTCCGCCGTCGCCGCGCAGTTTCAGGGGCTGGGGGACTTTCTCGGGGGCGACTTCAGCAGCGCCGTTCGCGGCGTTTCGGGGAATGGCGCCGTCGTTGTCGGGTTCGGCACACCCGCCGGCGCCAATGCCGAGGGCTATCGCTGGACTCCTCAGGGCGGTCTCAGCGGGATCGGCTTTCTCAATGACCCGACGCAGTCGAGTCGCGCCTTTGCCGCGTCGTTCGACGGCCAGGTCATCGTCGGCTCTGCGACGACGCCCCAGGGCGGTCGCGCAATTCGCCAGGTCGCGTCCGGCGCGCTGATGGATCTGGGCGACCTGGAGAATGGCGCCGGGTCCAGCAGCGCCTACGGTGTTTCGGCCGACGGATCGGTCGTCGCCGGGAGCTCGAGTTTCGGCTTCGGGTCGAACACGCAGGCGTTTCGATGGGAGGATTCCTCCGGCATCATCGGCCTCGGCATGTTGCCCGGGTTCACCAATGGCAGCAGCGCATGGGGGATTTCGGCGTCGGGCGAGATGATCGTGGGCTCGAGCCTCGGCATCAACCAGGCGCGACAGGCGTACAAGTGGACGCAGGCCGGCGGCATGGTGGCGCTGGGCGATCTGCCGGGGGGCGATGTCAAGAGCGTGGCCAAAGCTGTGTCCGCCGACATGCGGGTGATCGTTGGTCAGGGGCATTCTGACGAGGGGTTCCTCGCCGTGCGCTGGACGGAGGCGGGCGGCATTGAGAGCCTCGGCGATCTGCCGGGCGGCTTGACGGCGAGCGCTGCGAACGCGGTCAACGGCGACGGAAGCGTGATCGTCGGCGGCAGCCTGTCGTCCGTCGGCACACAGGCGATGATCTGGACCGAGGACAAGGGCATGCGGAGTCTGCAGAGCGTGCTGGTCAACGACTACGGCCTCGGCGCCGAGCTCCTGGGCTGGCGGCTTCTGGAAGCGCAGGCGATCTCGCAGGATGGCCTGACGATCGCCGGCGACGGTCTCAACCCGAACGGCCTGCACGAAGGCTGGGTCGTGAGAATCCCCGAACCGACCACAGCGACAATGACACTCCTCGCCGGCGCGATCCTCCTGACACGCCGCAGGCGCCGCGCGGGCGCTGTGGCGCGGTCAGGCACAGAGAGTGGGCCAGGGTGATTTGGTGATTTGGTGATTTGGCGATTTGGCGAATTGGCGAATTGGTGAATTGGTAAATTGGTGATTTGGTAAATTGGTGATCTGGCCGGGTGGCTGGCCGTTATCAGGCGGCCAAACGTCCATGGGGCGCCAATGGTTGAAGGGTGGCCCATGGCTTCAGTCGTCGGGGCGCGACGATAGAACGGCGCGAGGGCGCGATCCGGCCGGGTGGCCCATGGCTTCAGCCGTGGGGGCGCGACGATAGAAGGACGCGACGGCGCGATCCGTCGATTGCGCGGCCGGGTGGCCCATGGCTTCAGCCGTGGGGGCGCGACGATAGAAGGACGCGACGGCGCGATCCGTCGATTGCGCGTCGGATCGACTGCGTCGGAATTCGTTTCCGATGGCGCCGGAGTCGCTGGTCGCTGACGCCGGGTTCGTTTGTCGCTGGCGCCGGAATCCCTTCCGGCGCCCACCACTCGACACTCGAAACTCGAAACTCGTAACTCGAAACTCAACTCACGTCCGTCTTCTGCGCTCGTCATACTGATCGAAGTGCCGCGGGCAGAGCCAGAGGAACTCGCCCTTGTAGTGGGCGCGGCGGAGATTGCCCCAGCTCCGATCGGGCAGCGCCTCGCGGAGGAAGTCGTGGAAGACGCGCAGGTCCGTCTCGCCTAAGCGGCTGACGCGACCACCCTTGGGAAGATGGATGCTCTCTCCCGCGCCCTTGCCCCAGTTTTCGCCGTCGACATCGAGTTCGTCTGAGGGCAGGGCCGCCACCATCTCCTCCATCAGACCGATGTTCGCCTTGATGTCATCGAGACCGAGCTCGCTCGTGATCTCTTTGCCAAACGCCCCGGCGATCGGCGCCGCAATCTTCAGGATCCTGACCATCCAGGAGATGGTCGGCGCATGCCTAACCAGCCACGCCCGCGGCCGCGAGATCGCGTAGTCGCCGGGTTCGCCGGAGAAAAGGGGCGAACAAGGGTGCGGTCCATCCGGCCATTCGCACCAGAGCGTGAGCCGGCGTTTCTCGCTGGTCAGCTTTTTGCCATCCGGCACAACGCTGAAGAGACAGGGCCCATCGCGGCGATGGGTTTCCATCGCGTTGATAAACGTCTTGTAGAGGTGGGCGAGTCGGCCAAGCTGCGCTCGGCTTAGTTTCTCCAACCGCCACGTCTGATCGATGAGCCCGTCCAATTGTTCGCGCACGGCGCCCCACGAATCCTCGATCAGATTGCGCGTCATTATGAACTCGCGCTTCATGTCTTCGCTTTGCGATTGCAGGACGCGTTCAATGCTGGCCCCATGTGAATCGAATCCCAACGCCAATCGCGAAACATCTCGCTGCTTCAGGCAGACGCGGCATCGGCTCTTCTTTTCGCCATCCTTCAGATCGAGCCACAGCGCGTCGAGCCGGTCGCGGCCCTTGCACGGCGACCCATCCGCCATCTTCTCGTAGCAGGGGACCGCCAACGTGTAGCCGCGCGGGTCGTTCTTCTTCACGCCCGGCCAGATCGTTCCCAGCATGCGCTCGATCGTGTCGATCAGCAGGCTGAGAAAATGCGGCGGGTAGGCGCCGCGGGCGGAAAGCCATAGCTCGCGCTCGCGCAATTCAACGAATGCCGTTCCGTAGTCGCTGTATTCCAGGAAGACGCCGCGCTGCCAATGAAGTGTGTCATCTTTGCGATAACGATGCGTGTGGACGGTTGCAATCGGCGCCAGACCGCGCGGCGGCTCAAAAAAGTCGAAAACGATCGATAGCTGCGACTCGCCGGTTCTGACCTCAGATTCCGGTGTCCAAGGTAGCGATTTCTCGGGGGGCGCCGACCGAATCAACTGCGGAATCAGGCTGCGCCCATTCTTGTCGCCATTTTCCAAGCCGTAGGACACATCGAACCGGTCCATCAATTGCAGAAGAAAGCCGTGAAGTTCGACGGGGACGTGGATGTCCCCGTCCTTCCATATGTCCTTGAGTCGCTCATGCCGCAGGATGCCGGAGGCGGCGCGTGTCGCCGGGTCTTCCAGCACCTTACCGATCGCCTTGGCCAGCCACTCGGGTTTCAGGATGACAAGCTCATTACAGTCGCCCGCCTGCTTGCCGAAGCCGCCGTGATAGATGATGTGCCCCTGCACATCCATCAGCTCAGCGAGTTCGTGCGCCTCGTCCTCGCTCAGTTTGTGCTCGCCCAAGTGCGCGACGAACTCCTCCCCGCGCATCCATTCGCGGCCCTGGCCATTCGGGTCATCCTTCTTGTCGCGCGCCATTGCAATCAGCGACTTGCGCGGTGCGCGGAATCGTGTGGGGAACGGCTCGGGCAATGTCCCGGCGACGTCCGCGATTCGGTCGCGGAGGGCGGCGACGCCATAACGAGCTTCGGGCGACCCGTTGCCCGTCGTCTGCGGAGCGAATGTATCCACCTCGACGAAGTCGAGAATGATATCACCGAATTTCCCCTTGAGCGCTCGCGAGTCGATGTCCTTGGCGTGTTTGTCGGTTCGTGCGTGAGTGCAGACGACGATGACGCGGGCAGAGTCGCCGACGCGCTGTTCAATCAATCCGATCCACTTGCCGACTGTCTCCGTTGCATTGGAAAGCCGCGGATGCCAGAGGACGAGGTAGATCGAGCGACGGCTGAAGAAGAACTGGTGTGTGATCTCATAGACATCCTGCCCGCCGAAGTCCCAGCAGTTGAGGTGGATCGTCTTGTCAGCTTCGCTCGGGTGAGGCAGGTCGAGCGGCTCGCGGGCGATATCGATGCCGTAGGTGGTCTTCTGGTCGGCGTCGGGCGCGACGCCTTGCAGGCAGCGAAGCAGGCAGGTCTTGCCGACAGCGCCGGGGCCGACGAAGACGAGTTTGACCTCATACCGCTTTTCGCCCGCCGTCGCCCTCAGGTATGCCAGAAGCGCGGCGGTCCCCTCCTTCGCCTTGGCCAACAGCGCGCTATCGAGCGGGTTGTCTTCGATGCGCAGTTCTTCCAGATGTTCGAGTTCGGCAAGTGAGTCGGGCAATGTGGTCAGCTGGTTGTCGTGAAGCCACAACGTTGTCAAGGCGGTGAGGGCGCCGAGGTCTTTGGGCAGGGAAGTCAGTCGGTTGCCGCTGAGGTACAACTCCGTTACGGCGATGAGGGTACCGAGCCACTCGGGCATTGTGGTCAGCCGGTTGTCGTGTAGCCACAGCGTTTTCAGGGAGGTGAGGGCGCCAAGGCTCTCGGGCAGAGAGGTCAGCCGGTTGCCGCTGAGCCAGAGCGTTGTCAGGGCGGTGAGGTTATCGAGGCGCTCGGGCAGGGAGGTCAGCCGGTTGCCACTTAGCCATAGAGTCGTCAGGGACTTGAGCCGGCCGACGCCCTTTGGAACGTCGGAAAGCCGGTTGTCGTGGAGCCAAAGCGTCGTCAGGGCGATGAGCTCGCCGATGTCCTCAGGTAGGTCGGTCAGCAGGTTGTTGCTGAGAGACAGCGTCGTCAATGTGGTGAGCCGTCCGAGGCCCTCTGGCACGGCGGTCAGCCGATTACCACTGAGGTATAGAGCTGTCAGGTCAGAGAGGTCACCTAGCCAGTCGGGCAAGTCGATCAGGTGGTTGTTGTCGAGCGAAAGCGAGCGCAACGAGGCGAGTTCGCCGATCTCACGCGGGATCGACTTCAACTTGAGACCGGACAGATTCAGTCTGTCCGTGTTATTGCGTTTCGCTTCTCTGATCCGCTCCAGCGCGATCGTTTGCGGGTCGGTCTTCTCTCCAGCCATGGGGATTTCCTTCTTGGATGGTCTCGCCGGCCGACTCACCGGCGTTGCAATGCGATCCCTCGACCTAATCCATTGCCGCCCGATGTCCGGCGCCCCTGAGACAATTCCTAAGCTTATCTCCGCCGGCGCCCCGCGTCGACGCAATGCGAGCGGCGATGGCGCAGTAATGGGCCGCATTCGAGAACGGCCAATGGAAGCGAATTGAGCAGGGCGTCACACGTATGGCGGCTTGTTTCGCCACGCCATAGCGGCGCCACCGCCATCGGCGCCACGGCGCCCGCGTAACGCCGCCAATCAGAATCGCCGCGCCGCGTCCTCGCGGCGCCCCGCTCCATCCACGCGGCGCTCCGCCACGTGGACGCGCCGCCGCGCGCCGTCCCTGCGGCGCTATTCTCCGTGGACGCGGCGCTTCGCCACATGGACGCAATGCCGCGGCGCGTGGACGTGAAGCTCCGGCGCATGGACGCGAAGCTCCGTCACAAGGACGCAATGCTCCGCCACAAGGACGCGGCGCTCTGGCGCGTGGACGCAAAACCCTGGGCATTTGTGATATGGCGATTTGCGATTTGTGATATCTCGCCAGATGCGCCGCCTGTGGAAACATCACAAATCGCAAATCACTACTTCACAAATCCCTCCCGCCACTTCACAAATCCGCCGAGTTTCCCCGCATTCGCCCCGCGCAATTGTCGCGCCGCCGCGGCGCAGCCTGCCACGCCGATGGCGCCGGCCCCTGACACATCGCGTCATTGCGCATTATCGCTCGAATTAATAACGCAGTCGCGCCGTCGCGCCGCCGATGGGCCGGTTACACCGGCTGCACGGACGCCGCCGCGTAACAAACTCTCGCCGCGAAAGGAGTCGCACATGGCGACCTATCCCACAACCCCCCGATCCGATTTCCTCGAATGGTGTCAGGCCCATGCGCCCGTCTTCACCGCCAACGCCGCCGCGATCGGTCTCTCGACCGAGCAGGCCGCCGCCTTCGCCGCGGCCACGACCGGCGCCGGCGACGCGACGGTCAAGCAGGAGCAGGCGCAGCAGGCGGGCAAAGTCGCGACGCAGGAGGTGAACGAGGCGTACGGCGATCTCCGCAGCGAGGCGAGCGAGATGGTCCGCACGATCCGCACCTTCGCCGAAAACTCCGACAACCCGAGCGTCGTGTACAACACGGCCCAGATCCCGCCGCCGGCGAAGCCGACGCCCGCGCCGCCGCCGGCCGAGCCGAAGGAACTGACCGTCACGCTGAGCCCGAACTCGGGCGACCTGACACTGCAGTGGAAGGCGACGAACCCCGAAGGCACGAGCGGCACGAGCTACATCATCCGCCGCCGCCTGCCGACGGAGAGCGCGTTCACTTTCATCGGTGTCACAGGGACCAAGAAGTTCATCGACAGGACGCTCACGGCCGGACCGGACAGCGTGCAGTACACCGTCCAGGGCCAGCGGGCCGACAGCGCCGGACCGGAGTCGCAGATCTTTACCGTGACCTTCGGCCAGCTGCCCGGCGGCGGCATGACGGCGTATGTGGGTACATCCGCGCCGAGCTCGGCCGTCGGCGTGCGAGCTTCGTCGAATGGCAATGGTTATGCGAATGGCGGAGCGAACGGCAAAAGCGCCGGCGCGCTGTCGCGCATGAACGCGTGATAGGGCGGGCGCTCGCAGTGTGAGCGCTTCGAGTCGCGCTTCGCGCCGCGGATGGGCGCGGGCGCGTTACACAATAGTGACTTCCTTTCCTTGCGGGCCGTCGGCGTCCGAGCCCCAAAGCGCTCGGCGCCGACGGCGGTTTTGTTTCGCCGCGGCGCGGGCTCGGCGATGGGTGGGGCCTTGGCGGAGGGGCGACCAGACCCCGTGTTACAACCTACGAATCTATGGCTAACGGCTTGACAGGCGCTTGCCGATATCAAGGGGATTCGCGGCCAGACTAACGCTGCTTTGGTGCCAGCGAGACCGAACAGCCCCCACACTCGCCCAATGATGCGGTGACCGGCGCAATGCGCGTCGGCAAAACAGGGGCAAAACCTACTGGACTCACCAAGGCTACTCCTCGTGGAGGCACCGTTATTCGGCCGGGGCGACTCCCGCCATCGTTAGATCTGGGCACGGCCGGAGACACTCGATTACTGCCGATTGCCGGATTGTTACGAAATCGGACCCGGCACCTGCGCACTTTCCGCTTATCATAGAGCCTGTTTCTAGAAGCTCCCCGCTCCGGGCTCCCGCACTGTATGGTGGCGGCGAGCCAGATGAGCGGTACGCGCGTCGGCAACATGCCGATACTAGAATTACTCATTGCGAGACCTGCAAATTCTACCAGAGAGGGCACGATGGCCACGAGAATACCAGCGGCACATATAGAGCCACTCAGGACACTAAGAGAGATGCCAACCGAGCAACGGCAGGCAATGGCAAAGAGGCTCCGTGCGGCTGGTCCGATTCTGAAGAGCAGAGAGTACGTGAGTCTGATCGCGGCTGAAAGCGGAATGGCGAACGCCAGCGCGGACGGGCTTGTGCGAGCGCTCATTTCAATGTACCGGCGGCCTAGTACGGCTGCCATTGAGTTTGCGGAGGAGGTTGCCGACGACCTCAGGAGTCGACTCGGAGATGCCACGGGGGGCACCGACGCCGAGTGGCGGCAATTCGCAAGCGATTTGGTAGAGTTTCTGACATGTGACGACTCGATCGGCGTGCTTGCGAAGGCGAGTGTGATCCGCCTCGACGACCCAAATGTGTTCTGTAGCGCTAAGATAAGGTCCGACATCAGACCAATCTTTGGGGGCGCGACTAACTTCAAGCCGGTCGCCGCGGCAATCGTCCATACTCTTAAGATCACGAGTCATGCAGAAGGCGAGCACGTATCGAAGTACTTTGCGCTGGATGCCTCGGATCTGATGGACCTTAGGGATGTAATCGACCGCGCCATCAAGAAAGAAGAATCGTTGTGTGCGGAGATATCGAAACTGGGTGTCGAGCTATTTGATGGGGGCGAGGACTAATGGCCGGAATTGCGTATCGCGAGCGGCTTGCGGATTGCGGAAGAACGTATGATTGGGTTCTATCGCCGGACCAAGACCGTGAAGATTACGTCCATCGCGACGACTGGGAGCCATCGCTGTCAGGTGAGTGCCCGGGCCACGGTGAAGCGTTGGCGGCGCGGACGCGCGTATCTCCGCGTTCGCGTTTCGGTAGGCGTCGCAGGCGGGTCTCGACAGCACACGGCCCACACTTCGATGATGCGCTAGGGATGTTAGACCTACCGCTTTCGCATCTTCGGGATTGTCTCAAGAAGTCTACCCAACTCCTCGGGCTCGCGAACGGATGGGATGGGGAAGACGGAAGGCCGATTTCGAAACTAACGTGGCGGAGGGCTGTTGAATTCGTAATTGGACAGGCCCAGTCGCATTGGCTCGCGTCGAGCCGAAGGATGGATCCGCCTGACCTGACGCCGGTGCCCGACGGAAGCATTGACGTGCATTGGGATTACACAAATTACGAATTACTAGTTAACATCCCTTCTGGTACGGCTACAATTGCGAGTTTTTATGGCGATAACCGACGGTCAACTAAGATCGAAGGAGAGTTCGATCTTAGTAGCCCGTTGCCGGGGCTTGCATTGTGGCTAACGAGATAGCAGCGGAATTCTGGGAGATTGAGACTATCCCTGACTGCGACCGGGTATTCAGAACCGTGCACGTTACTCAAATCAAGGAAGACGGGTCGCCCAACACCGGGGCGTTTGGCGATATAGACCTGTCGGTTGATTGGCAACGCTACTCGACCCCGTTTCAGTCGCGCAACAGGCGAACAAGGCCCGATTTGACCAGAGTTGTGGCACTAGGGGTTGGTGCTGTTAGGGCGGTTGATGGGCTTTCTGTCCTTCACGCCCCAATTCCCACGAACAGGTCGCATTCAAGCATCGCGGGGAAGAAGTCACAGAGAATAAAAGTTGAGTTGCGTCGGCTTGCATCATTTGTTGACTCGGCCTGATATTTCGAATCTCTGAATTTCATTGGCCTCTCGCCTTCTTCTACATCCTATTTGGACGAAGGAGATTGGCACCGCAAACGTCGGCCTTCTCTTGAGTTCGGTCCCCGATAAATGGGGTCCTCCCTAAGTGCCGCAGGTGCGAGAATCCCTTCTCGCGCCCACTCCCCGCGGGAATTCTTCCCGCAGCGCTACGAATACCAGCGGTCCATTCGAATGAGCGGTTCACGCTCGCCGTTGTAATACCCCGCTGAGCTGAAGCGCCACGCCTCCGGTGTCGCGACGAGTCCCTTCCGTACGGGGTTCGCGTGCAGGTAGCGAAGCTTCTGGTCGAACACGTCGTGGCTCCAGATGGCCTGTGGATGAAAGCCGTCGGACCAGAAGGAGAACTCACCGCGCGTGCGGCGCGCGGTCTGCGCGGCGCGATCGAGCCAGTCGAGAATCGTCGTTCGACCATCGGCCTTCAGCAGGTCGTGAATCGTGCGGGAGGTGAATCGCTTGAGGTCGCGCAGGTGTGCGTGGAGATCGTCGGAGGCGGCGATCAGATGGAGGTGGTTGGGCATCACGACGTAGGCGAAGAGTTGCATCCCCTTGTTCTTGCGCGTGAATTCGAGCGAATCGATGACGGGCGAAATATAGCGTTCGTCGATGAAGACGGGGATCCAGTCGAGGACAGTGATCGTGCAGAAATAGGCATGGGCTTCGTCTGCGGTGTAGCGTGCCATGGTTTTGGCATTTTATTCGCCGCCTGGCTTGGCGGGAAGGGATTCACGCGGGAAGTGGGAGCGAGAAGGGATTCTCGCACCAGCACGCCACGTCACCTGGCTTGGCGGGAAGGGATTCCCGCGGGGAGTGGGTGCGAGAAGGGAATCTCGCACCAGCTCGTGAAGAGAATCTCGCACCAGCACGCCAAACTCGTCACTCGCAACTCGCAACTCGACACTCGCAACTCGGCTCACTTCGCGCCGCCGGCGTGGGCGGCTTCGGCGTTGCTATGGGCGTGGTCGAGGCGTGTCGCGTGTGACGCGCTCTTGCCAATGCGACAGAACGCTCGCAGATACGCGGCGCCGCCCATGGATTGGCCGCGCTCCGTCGCGTCGTGGCCGTTGGCCCCATCAAACCCGCCATTGCTGTCGCCGCCGATCTCCCGCCGATCCACGCTGCGCAGCGTCATCTTCCGGTTCACATACAGCGTCCCCACGTTGAGCCGGCGCTTCGCCTGGGCGATGTGGGTCGGGCTGCGCGAATACACGCCCGCGACCAGCGGTCGCGGTGTGTCGTTCGCGATGCGGATCGCCTCGTCGAACGTCTTCGCCTTAAGGACGACGAGGATCGGCGCTACGATCTCCCGCCTGGCGATCGGGCTGTCGGGGGCGATGTCGGCGACGATCGCGGGCCGCGCGAAGTGACCGTCGGAGTCGGAGTCGCAGCGGCCGCCCGGCAGAATGAGGCGACCTCGGCGGCGGGCCTCGGCGATCATCGCGTCGTAGTGATCGAGGGCGTTGTCGTCGATCAAAGGCCCCACGATGGCGGCCGGGTCGTCGGCCTGCCGCGGCTGGATACCGTCGGCGGCCTCGCGGAGTTTCTCGAGGAAGGCGTCGTAGATATTGCCGAGCACGATCGCGCGGGAGCAGGCCGAGTATTTCTGGCCGCTGAAGCCGAAGGCGCCGGCGATCGTCGCCTGGACGGCGTTGTCGATGTCGGCGTCGTCATCGACGACGATCGCGTTGCCGCCGCCCATCTCGGCGACGACATGCGTCGATTGGTTGCGCGTCTGCCGGAGAATCGCCTCGCCCGCGGCGGCCGAACCCGCGAAGGCGATGACATCGATATCGGCGTGATTCACGAGGGCGTCGCTGATGGCGTCGTCCGCGCCCGTCACGAAGTTGAGAACGCCGGCCGGCAGCCCCGCGTCGATCAACACGCGACAGAGCCGCGCGGCGCAAACGGAGCAATGCGGCGCCGGCTTCACGACGACGGTATTGCCCGACACCAGCGCCGCGGCCGCCATGCCCGCGATCGACGATGTCGGGAAGCAGAAGGGCGCCAACACGGCGCAGACGCCTCGCGGCGCGCCGGCGAATTCGGCGATCGTGTCGTCGCCATTCGTGCGGCGCTGGCGATGACTCATGCGGCGCCATTCGTGGGCGAAGTGGCGGAGATAATCGACTGTCGCGAGATACTCGGCGGCGGCGTCGCGCCACGTCTTGCCCGTCTCGAAGATCGTCCAGGCCATCAGGTCGAAGCGGGCGTCGTGCAGGGCGTCCGCCGCGCGATCGAGGATGGCGGCGCGATCGGCGTTTGGCGTTTTGGCCCAGGCGCTCGCGGCCCTGCGCGCGGCGGCGACGGCGGCGTCGATCGTCTTCGTGTCGCACTCGGCGACTTCGCCGACGACTTCGTTCGGTGAGCCCGGGTTTCGCGAAGGCCGCCACGCCTTCGCCTCGACCGGCTCGTTGTTGATGATCGGGGCGTAGCGCTCGTCGAACTTCGCGCGGACGCGGCGAAGTGCGTCGAGCAGCAGTTTCCGCTCCTGCGGTTCGGCGAGGTTGATCTCCGGCTCGCGCGCGAAGCGATCGAAACCTGCGACGGCGATTGCCGCGCTGGTTGATCGGGTGGCGCCATTCTTCTTGCGCGCCAGGCCCGGCGTGCGCAGCAGTTCGTCGACGGGCGTATCACCGCCGAAGCTTTGCCGCAGGAAGGACTCGTTCGCCGTGTTCTCGATGAGCCGGCGCGTGAGATAGGCCATGCCCGTCAGCATGTCGCCGGACGGCGCATAGACGCGGACGCGCTGCTTCATGCGCGTCAGCGCTCGGCGCAATGGTTCGCCCATGCCTGTGAGCATCTGGAGTTCGAGCGTGCGCGGCGGCAGGCCCAGGGCCGCCTCCGTCGCGAGGACGGCCGAGATCGTGCGCACGTTGTGGCTGGCGAAGGCGGGGCGGACGATGTCGCAGTTCTCCAGCATCAGTCGGCCGACGCGCTCGTAGGCCGCGTCCGACTCCCACTTCTCCTTATAGAGCGGGCTCGGCCAGCCGTTGCGCTCGGCCATCGCCGTCTCCGAATCCCAGTAGGCGCCCTTGACGAGCCTCACGGTGATCGGTGTTTCGCGCCGCCGGGCCCACTGGATCAATTCCGCCATGTCGGGATCGCCTTCGGGCATGTAGCACTGAATGACGATGCCGCAGTCGGGCCAGTCGCGGAACTCGGGCTCCGTCAGGACGCGCCTGAAGATGTCGAGCGTCAGGTCCTTGACGGCGTAGTGCTCCATATCGACGTTGACGAACGCGCCGTTGTCGCGCGCCGCGCGAAGCAGGGGGCGCAGCCGTTCGAGGATCGCCTCCGACGAGCCTTCCGGGTTGACGGAATCGAAGGCGACGACGATCGCCGAGAGCTTGATCGAGATGTTGACCTTCGGCAGGGCGCCCCATGGCGCCACGTCGATCATCGGAATGTCGGGCCAGCTTCGGGCGTCGCGACTGACGTGGTGGATCAGGTCGAGATAGAGCTGGTGATGATGCCGCGCGACGCGATCGGCGATGATCGTTTCGCCGAGGACATCCAGCGTGAAGGTGTTGCCGCCGGCGCGGAGTTTCTTGACCGTGCGGATCGCCTGCTGCGGCGTGTCGCCTGCGATGAACTGTTTGGCGCCGATACCGCAGCCGAACTTGGCGGCGGAGGCGACGATCGAGGCGTACATCGTATCGGGCCGGCTGAAGGCGACGGCGAGGTGGAGCGGATCGGGCGGCGAATAGGGATCGCCGTCGGCGCCGCCGAGATATTCCGACAGGTGTCGCGCGATGGCCGCGTTGGACTGCAGCGAGGGCAGGACCTCGACGAAGCGGAAGAGGCGAAGCTTCAGTTCGTCATTGCCCGTCAGCCAGTTCATGGCCTTCTGCTGCCAGTATTCGACAGACAGCGGGCTGGGACCGGCGGCCTCGGCGAGTTCAAAAATGTGCCGGCCGATGCGACGGATTTCGGGTTCGAGAGAACGATTGCTGAGGCGTGCGGAGGTCATGGAAGGCTTCCAGTCGGGGACGAATTCGAGTCTATCGCCCGGCGCACGGCGCCACAAGCGTTGCGGGGGGCATTCGCGGCGATACACTTCGAATCATGAATACGCCATCGATCCCGGGTTTCATGGTTGGGTTGCGCGCCGGCGCGCTGCGAGTCGTCTTGCTGGTTCTCGTGTCGGCGATCGCGCTGACGGGATGCGACGACAAGCGGCGGCACCAGACGTCGGAGGAAGTCGCCTTCAAAGTGATCGAACCCGCCGCCGGGGCCGACGCGTCGCCGGAAGCGATCGCGACGGAAGCCCTCGCCGCGATGCGGGACCTGCAGCGCGTCCGCGCCGAGGGGCTCGGCAAGGGCGACAACCGGGCGAAGTATGAAGAGGCGATGGGCCGCATCTTCGGTCTGGCCGACCAGGATCGAATCTACGACATGATGAAGCCCGATCCGGCGACCAACGCCGGCTCGCCGTTCTCGCCGACCGACCTGACGAAGGACGCGGCCGTCCGCAAGATTGCCGAGTCGTGGACGAGCAAGACGGCGTATTACATCGATGGGGTACAGCTCGGCACGATTCAGGTCCTCACGCCGTCGGCCAAGGGCGAGGAGCGGCGCGTCGTGACAGTCGTCGCCGCGAACGCCGACGAGGCGAAGAAGCTGGCGGCGATTCGCACGCAGTCCGGCATGGGCCCGGCGGATGTCGCGTTTGAAAACCTGACGCCGGAGCAGCGGGGGAAGATCCGGACGGCGGCGATCGCGGAAGGATTCAACGTCCCGATCGAGGCGCGGATTCGATTGGTCGTCGCGAAGACGAAGTCGGGCTGGCGCGTGCAGAAGGTCGATCTGGTGTCGGCGGGCTGAGCCGCGAGTTTCCCTGTGCGCGACGTTATGGAATTCGCCACGCTGAGGACAGCGAGGCTCTGAATACATCGCTCGTGCGAAGTCACTCGACGCTCGTGCGAGATTCCCTTCTCGCACAGTGGGCCGGATGATTGACGCAAGAACAATCGCAGTCAGAGCCGCCGTGTCCCCACGGCGAAATATGGCGCGCGACGCATTGGAATTCGCCACGCTGAGGACAGCGAGGCTCTGAATGCATCGCTCGTGCGAGAATCCCTTCTCGCACAGTGGGCCGCCTGGTTGAGGCGCGTTCCAGAACTCGGATTCCTGCGAACAATCCCATTCAGAGCCGCCGTGTCCCCACGGCGAAGTAGGTCGCGCGACGCATTGGAATTCGCCACGCTGAGGACAGCGAGGCTCTGAATGCATCGCTCGCGCGAAGTCACTCGACGCTCGTGCGAGAATCCCTTCTCGCACAGCTGGCCGAATGGTTGAGGCGCGTTCCAGAACTCGGATTCCTGCGAACAATCCCATTCAGAGCCG
>ERZ795053.2656-NODE-2656-length-21270-cov-18.156682_pt1 | contig 21270 bp, 17 predicted proteins | sample MGYA00375137_ERZ795053 | MGnify/ENA primary metagenome ERZ795053 (study PRJEB30182, sample SAMN05720284) | activated sludge metagenome | isolation source: Anaerobic digester | place: Hong Kong | collected 2014-12-17 ...
CTTCGTAAATATGGTATAATCCATGCGTCATTCGCATTCTCACCAAAGGAGGAACAGAAGATGGAAGTATTAAAAGTCAGTTCCAATTCCAATCCTAACAAAGTTGCTGGGGCAATTGCCGGTGAGCTGGGCAAGAATCAGAGCGTGGAGTTGCAGGCCATTGGTGCGGGAGCCGTGAATCAATCCGTCAAAGCAGTTGCCATTGCCCGGAGGTTCCTGGAAGAGCAAAACCGAGACCTCTACATGGTCCCAGGGTTTGAGGATGTCACCATTGATGGAGAAACCCGAACCGCCATTTCCATCAAAGTTTGTTCCTTGGAGAAAAATCAAGAAATAGAAAATGGATGAAGAAGAAATTGAAGCAGTATCCATAGCCTGCGAAGAGGATTTGCGCCTCAGAGAAATTCTGGGGCGTATTTTGTCGATGGCACCCGAAGAGAAGAACACGTTCAAAACCAAGATGCACTTGTTTTTCCTGGGCAAGGAGAAGGAACCGGGGAATGAGATGATGCGCATGTTCTTTCGTATTGCCCTTGATACCCAAAAAGCCCGTCTGGTTGCTCGAAAAATCGGATTGGAATAATCGAACTGGGAGGTAGCCATGGTACCTGTACACCTGTTCCTCGCACACTGTATTTCCGAATACTCGTTTTCCAACCCCATGCACCTGTATCGCAACAAGAAATGGACCGACCTGGCCAAGCACAGTATCTGGATGTTGTTGGTCTTTCTGGCTTTTTCGTTCGATGTGCTGTTTTCCAGCGTGGGGGGCCTGCTGATCTTTCTTGGAGCGTGTGCCATGCACTTTGGGATCGATGTTTTGCGGGTGAAGAATCAAAACCAATGGTTGGTGGAGGGGCTTTCCCTTTCCCTTTTCCTGGTGTACGCGCTCGCGTTATCCTTTCCCTTTGCCGCATCCTACGTTTCGCCCTACTTTGCCCTGTACCTTACCGGCATGGTTTGCGTTTCCGTGATTCCCACCCAGCTTTTCCGCATGCTCGGGGTAGTGGATCGCAACGCAACCGAATCCGAGGGGATTTCGGAGCGCTTGGCGCTTTTCATCTTCCTGTTGGCGGGGCAGTACTGGTTTGCACTTATCGCCACGGTGGCTGCTTTCCTGTATCGTTCCTTCATGCCTGGGCTCAAACCCACCAAGCTGTGGTGGCTTAGCCCGCTGCTGGGATGGACGCTTCCGTTCCTCTTCAAATGGTTCATTTTTGGCTTCTGATTTGTGATATAATCGACTGACTCGAACCACCTGCCACCCAAAAGTTGCTGGAGGAGATAGCGAGTGAAAAAACCCCTTTTTCTTTTTTTCCTGTTTCTTCTTATCCTATCGGGATTTTCTTTGGCAAATCCCTTCGAGGAATCGACGGAAGTTTTTATTCAGCTGGTGGACGAGTACCGGAAAGGGGAAGGACCTGTCATCCATGAGCTCGAATTAATGTCCCTTTACCGGAAGTACCGCCTTGCCTTCATGGGGGGGGTACAAAACGAAGAAAAATTCTTCGATGTGGACAAGCTTCTGGAAGCAGTGTTTGAGAAGTACCAGAAGGGGGATTTCACGTACGATTTGGCGTTTGCCGCTTTCTTGGGTTATGTTTCCTCGGGGCTTTTCAACGTTTCCTTCGATGTGATGCGCCTGAACCAGTTCCCGCCCTTCTACAAAACTTTCCACTCCTTTGGAGAAACCATTCGAAACGAAGCCATCGGGTTCTTCTCCTTGTGGATTGGATACGGGATAGGTCTCGTGGAGGAGAAACCAGAGGGAGATTTTCCGATTGAAGCTCCCGTTCAGCGCCTACGTATTCGCTACCGTCTTTCCTTTACCCCCGACCCGGATGTTTTCCCACTTCTCTTGGATTCCATTACTCCAGAGGTACGGGAACGGCTTTTGGAAGCCGTGAAAAGGGTGCAACGGGAAATTTCTTCTTCCACTACCCCGGAAACCTTGCAGACATTGATTCGCCGAAATGCTTTGTACGCCGCTTTTCCCATCACGGAGTCGATGACCAACGAGCAAGAGAACACGGCAAAATTGTTCTCTCGTGCTGCGGAAAGCTTGGGTTCGCTCTTTTGGATCCGCTTCCCTCTTTTCCTCGTCCTTCTTGCTTTCACGTGGTTTTTCAAAAGGCCCTGGTTTTCCAAGCTGTTGGGGTTGGTCTTCCTGTTCGAGGTGGTTGCACTCCTTTTCAGCCGCGGACTCTTTCTTTCACCGGTGGATTCAACCCTCTACGGACTTCTTTCCTGGTCCTTGTTTGGCTTTGCCATCCTGCTGTTCCTGGGAAGGCTTTTCAACCCCAAAATCCGTTCGCGAATCGAGGTAGCGCACCTCTTCCTGCTTCTCTTTGTGCTTTCGTTGTTCCTTTTGCCCGTTTTCCATTCGCCCAAAGCCCTGTTAATGGATGAAAACCCCGATTTCTACGGTTCTCCCTTCTATTCCTTCTTGCAGGAAGAACTCTTCGGATGGGAAAAAGCGTACCTTGTGGATCCCCTTAACCACTTGAATCGTCAGGGGAAGTTGCAGGAAAGCTCCGTGGTGGCCCTCGAGAAACGTTTCCAGAAAGTACTCGGGTTCTCGGGGCAAACTTTGCGTCAGGATATCCAAGCTTTCCTGCCAGCAATGTTGGCCAGGCCAGTCGTTTCGGCGAACTCTGCCCTGAACATTCCTGCGCGCCTGGAAAACGTGGTACAACAAGCGCTTTCCGAACCTCCCTCCGCTCCCAACGTCCGCTTCTTCCAGACACAAAAGGGGGGATGGCTTAGTTTCGTTGCCATGGTGGGGGTGTCGTGCATCGTGATCCTGCGCTTGCGGGCAAAAACGTTGCTGCTTTGCTTTTTGGGGTTAGCACTCGTGCCGATCCTCTTTTTGCCATGGGGAACCTTCTACATTTTCGTGGAAGAAGGATTCGATTTTATCCGGGTTGGTTCTCTTCCCCCCTTTTGGCTTTTCCTTTTGTTCGCATATGCTTTTCTTGCACTCTCGTTTTTCTTTTCATCATCCATTCTACCATCCAAACTTTCGAAGGAGGTTTGAAAAATGAAGAAACTTTTGGCAGTTCTCCTGGCAATGTTCCTGGTTTTCACTTTTGTAGGTGCGTACACCGTGTCCATGGTAACGGATACCGGTGGATTGGGAGACCAGTCTTTCAACGATGGCACCTGGAACGGGGTTCTTTGGGCGCAGGAAGAATTTGGCGTGGAAGGAAAAGTCATCCAATCCCGCGAACAGGCAGACTACATCCCCAACCTCTCCAAGGCAGCGGACGAGTCTGAAGTTGTTATCGCCGTGGGTTTCATGATGCAAGATGCTCTGCAACAAGTTGCAGCTCAGTTCCCCGACACCAAGTTCATTGGAATCGACTTTGATCTTTCTGGTGCTGGCCTTCCCAACGTCAAAACGTACACTTTCAAGGAACACGAATGTGCGTTCTTGGCAGGGTACCTTGCAGGAATGATGAGTGAAACGGGCCAGGTTGGGTTCGTTGGTGGCATCAAGGTTCCCGCGGTTGCTCGGTTCGAAGTAGGATACCGCGCGGGCGTGAAGATGTGGAACATGGTTTGGGACGAAGACGTGGAAGTACTGATTGGATACACCCAAACCTTTACTGATGCCCAAATGGGAAAGAACCTGACGGAGGCCCAGTATTCCCAGGGCGCTGACATTGTTTTCGCCGCAGCAGGCTTGTGTGGGCTGGGAACGTTCGAAGCCGCGAAATCTGCCGGGGACGGCTATTTCGCCATTGGGGTTGACGTTGATCAGGACCACCTGGCTCCTGGAAAAATCCTCACTTCCGCCATGAAGGGTCTGGCCGTTTCCTCTTTCGTGGGAATTGCCGACGCGTACGAGGGGTACTTCGAACCCGGTCACGAGGAACTTGGCTTGTTGGAAGACGGTGTTGGACTCAGCGAAATGAAGTACACCAAGGACATCATTCCCCAGTTCCTCTTACTGGAAATCGAGGGACTCAAAGCAATGGCTGTCGATGGTGAGCTGGAAATCCCTGCCACCGAAGAAGAATTGGCCGCGTTTGGCGAATAGTTCGGTAACTGGCTCCCCTTTGGGGAGCCAGCTTTTCATCTGGGGAACCAATCGTTTCGTTGGTTTTCCAGGTGAATTGAAAAACCCTCGGAGGTGATGTGTTGCCTTTCCAAATTCCCGAGCCTTCTGCGTATTCCCGGTATGCGGTTGTCATGAAAAAAATCCGGAAGCAGTTCCCCAAGGTTCTTGCCAACGATGACGTGGATCTTTACGTGGAACGTGGAGAAATCCACGCCATCGTGGGAGAAAATGGGGCAGGAAAGTCAACCTTGATGAACCAACTCTACGGGCTCTACTCCCCGGATTCCGGTGAAATCCTTGTGGGGGGGGAAGAAGTGGTGATCCACGGGCCCAAGGATGCCATCAACGCCGGAATTGGAATGGTCCATCAACATTTCATGTTGGTCGGTCCATTAACCGTTGCGGAGAACATCGTTTTGGGAAACGAACCCGTGGGCGCCATGGACGTGTTTCGCTACCAAAAAGCTCGCCAGGAGGTGCAAAAAATCTCCCAAGCGTATGGGCTCACCGTGGACGTGGATGCGCGCATCGAAGATCTTCCGGTGGGCTCGCAACAGCGAGTGGAAATTTTGAAGACACTGTATCGTGGTGCGGAAATCCTGATCCTGGATGAACCTACCGCGGTGCTTACTCCGCAGGAAACCGAAGACTTGTTCCGCGTGCTGAAGAACCTGCAGAAAAATGGAAAAACTGTCATCTTCATCACCCACAAGCTCAACGAAGTCATGGCTGTGTCGAATAATGTAACCGTCATGCGATTGGGAAAAGTGACCGGACGGATTCCCACGAGTGAAACGAGCCCTCGGAAGCTGGCCAACATGATGGTGGGGCGCGAGGTGCTTCTGCGGGTGGAGAAGTCCCCACACAAACCCGGTTCCGAAATCCTACGCGTCGATTCCCTGAAAGTGAAGGACAATCGCGGGCTCATGGCGGTAGAAGGTGTGTCGTTTACCCTACACGAAGGAGAGATCCTGGGAATTGCTGGGGTGGCGGGAAATGGGCAAACCGAACTCATTGAATCGCTAGCTGGCTTGCGAAAAGCCGATTCGGGTTCGGTTTTTTTCGAAGGTGCAGACATCACGCAGAAGGCCCCACGCGATATTCGCGAACTCGGGATCTCCCATATTGCCGAAGACCGCTTCAAGTATGCAATGGTTCGGGAATTTTCTGTTGCCTTCAACATGGCTCTTGGTCGCCATTACAAGCACCCATTCGCAAAAAGTGGCTTCTTACGGGAAGAGGAAATCTACCAAAACGCCAAGAAACTCGTGGAGGAATTCGATGTACGCCCACGGGAAATCCACATTCTCGCTTCCAACCTCTCCGGGGGAAACCAGCAAAAAATGGTGGTTGCCCGGGAGTTTGCCTACCACCCCAAGTGCATGCTCGTGGCCCAACCCACCCGGGGTTTGGACATTGGTGCCATCGAATTCATCCACAAAACCTTGATCCATTTCCGAGACAGTAATGTGGGAATCTTGCTTGTTTCCATGGAATTGGAGGAGATTTTTTCCCTTTGCGACCGCATCCTTGTCATGTACGAAGGTTCTTTCATGGGTGAGGTGAAACCCGATGAAATTTCCTTAGAAGAGATTGGTCTGATGATGGCGGGTCAAACCTGGGAGCAAGTTGAGGGGGAGAGGGCATGAAAACGAACCTTCGAAGAGTGTTGATTCCGATTGTTTCGGTTTTCATTTCGCTTCTGGTGGCATCGGTCATCATCCTCTGGATCGGCGAGGGAGGTTTCGGCGAAAGGTTCGTTTTCCTGGGAGATGCCTATCGTGCAATGCTCAAAGGAGCCTTTGGAGATACCGCCGCATGGATGGATACCATTATCAAGATGACCCCCCTGATTTTGACGGGGCTTGCTGTGGGTTTCGGTTTCCGTGCGGGTGTGTTTAACATCGGTGCAGAGGGGCAAATGGCAATGGGTGCCCTCACAGCAACCCTTTTCGCGGTAAATGCCTCTTCTTTTCCCGCTTTCATTGCCATTCCCCTTACGGTGATCGTGGGAATGCTTGCGGGTTCCGTGTGGGCAGGGATTGCGGGTTTCCTAAAAGCCAAGACCGGTGCCCACGAAGTCATTACCACGATCATGCTCAACTGGATCGCCTACAACATAACCAATTGGGCGGTTTCGGGACCATTCAACGATGGTCTGAACAACCCGAGAAGCCCCGAAATCGCCGAAGCCACGAAGTTACCCAACATTTTGTCTTCCCAAGCCACTTTCATGTCTTACGGGATTTTGATCGCCATCGCGGCCGCTGTTGTGATTTACGTGATCCTGTACAAGACTTCCATGGGGTACGAGATCAAGTCGGTAGGCTTCAACCCCTATGCCTCGGAATATGGAGGAATCAACGTTTCCAAAAATATCATCCTTACGATGGCCATCAGTGGAGCCCTTGCAGGGCTTGCGGGGACCCTTGAATCCATGGGCCTGTACTACCGTTTCTATGGCACCCTCACTTCAGGAAAGGGCTTCGATGGGATTTCCATTGCGTTGATTGGCCAGAATAACCCCTTTGGCATCATTTTTGCTTCCTTGCTGATCAGTGGGCTTCGCACGGGGTCCAACCAGATGCAATACGTGGGCGTCCCGAAGCACATCGTCACCATCATCCAGTCCATCATCATTTTCCTGGTGGCTGCAGAACGTATCATCACAAGCCTACTTCGTTTGGATAAGCGGAAAGGAGGTGCCGCATGAGCTGGCTGGTAGCCCTTTGGGAAACGTTTACGAATCCCGTGTTCTACAAGTTAACATTGAGCGCGGCTACCCCGTTGATTTTCGCGGCCCTTGGGGGGGTATTCAGCGAGCGAACCGGGGTGACCAACATCGCCTTGGAAGGGATCATGCTCATGGGTGCTTTCATGGGGGTAGCGGGAACATTCCTCTTTGGAAGCCCTTGGATTGGCTTACTTTTGGCCATTGTTTGTGGGATGGGATTGGCGCTTCTCCATGCCTGGGCAAGTATCAACTTCTGTGCGGACCAGATCGTGAGTGCCACCGCCTTGATCCTCCTTGCACAGGGCTTGACCGGATTCTTGTTGGAACCGATTTTTGGGCAACCGGGTTCCACTCCCATTTTCCCGAAGATTCCCGAGGTAAAGCTCACGTTCCTGGGCACCGATTCGTTCCTGTACCGCATGATTGGTTCGCTTAGCCCATTGGTGTATATCGCCTTTCTTTTGGTCATCGTTTCCTGGTTTCTCATCTACAAAACACGGTTGGGGCTACGCATGCGTGCCGTGGGAGAAAACCCTGAAGCCGCGGATACACTGGGGGTAAACGTGTTCCGGATCCGCTACTTTGGTGTCATCATGAGCGGTTTTTTTGCCGCTTTGGGGGGCGCATACTTGAGTATCGGGGAGCTGGGGCAGTTCACCGAAAACATGACGGGGGGAAAAGGGTTTATTGCACTGGCTGCCATGATCTTGGGGAATTGGAAACCGGCAGGGGCTATGTGGGCTTGCCTCCTTTTTGGGGTAGCACAGGCCTTAAACCAACAACTGCAGTCGAACCCAACACTTGCGATTTCTTCCACAACTAAACCCCTCTTTAACCTTCTTCCCTTTGTGATCACGTTAATCGTTGTGGGAGGATTCGTGGGACGAACCCGTGCACCCGCAGCAGATGGGGTTCCCTACGAGAAAAAAGGATGATACTCTCGGTTTGCTTTTGGGTCTTTTCCCTTGCAGGAGTTTGTTTCGTGTTCTTCGGGTCCCTGGGAATGCTTCTTTTCCGGGATAACCTTGTGAAGTTGCATTTTTCCGGGATTTCCGATACATTGGGATTTACGCTCTTTCTTTTTGCCTTTTGGTGCCAATACCCCGCTTTCTGGTTGAAGTGGCTGGTTTTTCTTGTTTTCGTTGTTTTTTGCGGTCCCATCACAACGATGGCCATTGCACGAGGGATTTTCGAACGAAACCGACAACAGCGCGGTTTGTAAAGTCGCATTTCACTTTTGAAAGGAGTGTTCGAGGAATGAAAAAAATTTTGTTCTTCCTGGTTCTCGGTCTGTTGGTTGCTTTCCTGGGAATGGCGGAAAAGGTGCAAGTGGAGTTTTGGCACGCGATGGGTGGAGGCCACGGAGAAGCTGTAACCCAAATCGTGGAGATGTTTAACCAGCAACACGATGACATTGAAATCGTTCCCGTGTACATTGGAAACTACGGTGCCCTGAATCAAAAACTGCTGGCTTCGGTGCAAAGCGATACCCTTCCGGTGCTTTCCCAGGCCTATGGAAATTGGACGTCCAAGCTTCTGCAAAGCGATATCGTGCAACCACTGAACGAATTCATCGACAACCCCACCACTGGTTTTACCCAAGCCGAATGGGAAGATATCTACAGGCCTTTCCGCGAAATGTGCACCTGGGGGGAAACGGTATACGGAGTTCCTTTCAACAAAAGCGTGTACGTGATGTACTATAACACAGACGTTTTTGAATTCGAGGGCTTGGAGCCACCCGAAACGCTGGATGAGTTCTACGAGTATGCCAAGATGTTGACCGTGGACGAAGATGGAGACGGCGTTGTGGACCAGTACGGTTTCGGTTTCCGCAGCACCGTGGACCATTTCACCGTTCTCCTGTTGAACATGGGTGGAACCATCGCGCAGGAAAACCCGGACGGTAGCTACACCGTAACCCTGAACAGCCAAGAAGCACGGGATACGCTTGCCTTTATGAAGAAAATGAAGGACGAAGGCATTGCATTCGTGCAGGGCGGCTACCTTGACGGACCCTTTGGGGAAGGGAAAATTGCTGGTTTCATCGAAACAATTGCCAGCAAACCTTACGTGGAAAGTGCGTCCAAGGGAAAGCATGGTTGGAATTGGACAAAAGTCCCGACTGGAGTGGACTTCCGACCACCCTTTGCGGGAACGGATGTCATCATGTTCAGCTCCGCCTCCGACGCCGAGAAGGCAGCGGGTTGGGAGTTCTTGAAGTTCATCACCAGCGCAAAGGTAACCACATTCTGGGCTTTGAAGACCGGGTATCTTCCGGTACGCAAAAGCGCGCTGGAGACCGCGGAATGGAAGGCCTACACCAAGCTGGAACCCATGGCTGCGTTCCCTTCCACCATCGTTGACAGCGGATACGTCGATCCCAAACCGGCTACCTGGAACGAAATCCGGGGCGCGGTGGGGGACATGGTCAACAACGTTCTGTTCGACAAGTGGACCATCGAGGAAGGACTTGCTTGGGCAGAAACAGAAATCAACAATTACCTGGCAACCGAGTAGTCCAACAATTTCTTTATCCAGAGCAAATGGCCGGGGTTTACATCCCGGCCATTTTTTGGATTGCCTTTTGGAAGGCGGAGGCCAGTTTGGTCTGCCTCAGTTCCGATGTGGTGAGCCACTTCCCCCCAGCTCCTCTACCCTTCTCGGTTTGGGGCAAAAGGGAGAGGCAAAACAGCCGTACCATCCACACGCGATGTGAAAAAACGTGGCGGAATGTTCCCTGGAAACGGATTTGCTGTACGGAAAACCCCATTCCACCAAGCAGGTTCACTAAGTCGTGTGGGGTTCCCTCCAGCGGATGGGAGGATTCCACGTGTGGAAGGGACCACATTCCCCGCAAAACCCCCTGTTTTCCCCGCTTCACGATCAAAACCTTGTCTTGATCCAGCACCCACCCCATATCGACGAAAACCGTCAGGGGACGCTTTTTCGCCGCCCGCTCGGGAAATTGATCCACCACCCCCTTGCGAAAACTTCCGCAAAAGGAGGAGACCGGGCACAAAGAACATCTGGGGTTCCTTGGCAGGCAAACAAGGGCCCCAAAGTCCATGAGCGCTTGGTTCCATGTTCCGGGAGACTCTCGATGCAAAAGGCTGTCCGCAAAATCTTGCACCGTCTGAAGCCCTCTCCCACTTTTCAATTGCCCTTCCAAGAAAAAGAGCCGGGAAAAAATCCGGCTGATGTTGGCATCCACAGCAGCCACTGGGAGTCGAAATGCAATGCTGGCAATGGCTGCCGCAGAATAGGGACCAATTCCCGGAAGAGATCGAATTTCCGCGTACGTGGAGGGAAAAGAACCCGAGAATTCCCGCATGATCCGCTTTGCAGCTTGTTGCATGTTTCGGGCGCGTTGGTAGTAGCCCAAACCAGCCCAGTTCCGCAGCAAAGCATCTTCACTGGCCGACGCAAGTGCGGAAACGTTCGGGAAATCCGTCAAGAACGAAGGGAAAAATCCCCGCACCTTTTCCGCACGTGTTTGTTGCAGCATGATTTCCGAAACCCATATTGCGTAAGGATCGTGGCGATTTCGCCAGGGGAAATCCCGCCCATTTTTCTGGTAAAACGTGAGGATGTCCGCCTGGAATTGCGCGACGGAAAAAGCCTCGGAAAATGCTATCGTGCTTTTCTTTCTTTCCATTCCAGCCTCCCAGAAACGTATGTTATAATCATGGACGAAAAAAAGATGTTTTATCAGAAGCAGGAGGTGTTGGGGGTTCCCCCAGACAAATGGCAAAACGAAAAGTGATCCTGGGTCCAACATTCGAAGAGATGTTGGATCCACAGAAGATGGATGCTTCCACCCGACAACGTGCGCAGGAAGCAATGGTCGAAGATCCCCTGGACCCGGTGAATTTCTTTAATATTACCTGGAAAGGCCCCGAGAACCAGATCCGCTACGTGGTTCTCCCCGAAAAGCTCACGGGCGTGAAGGCCAAGATCGTGGTGCTGTACGGCAAAGATTTCCCCACGATGAGCCATAAAGTGGGAGCAACGTACTCGATCTTGATGGAACTGGTGGTACGCAACTTGGTGGATCCGTACGAACATACCCTTGTCTGGCCTTCCACGGGTAACTATGGCATCGGCGGCGCCTGGGTGGGATGTAGAATGGGTTTTGATACCGTCGTCATCCTTCCGGAGCTCATGAGCAAGGAACGCTTCGATCTGATCGAAAGCTACGGCGCACGCGTCATTGCCACACCCGGGTGCGAATCCAACGTCAAGGAAATCTACGATAAGGCAAAGGAACTGAAAGCGGAAAACCCCGAAAAAGTGCGCGTGCTCAACCAATTCGAAGAATTCGGAAACTATCGTTTCCACTACTACGTGACCGGAAATACTATCCTGGAGCTGCTGCACCAGTTGGAGAAGGAAGGCACCATCCATGGGGGAGCTTCCGCGGTGGTGTCTTCGATGGGATCGGCGGGAACCATTGCATGTGGGGATCGCCTCAAGGAAGTGTATCCCCACTGCCTAATCGTAGGTTCCGAACCCATCCAGTGCCCCACCTTGATCGCAAACGGATACGGGGGACATGACATTCAGGGAATCGGAGACAAGCATGTTACCTGGATTCATAATGTCATGAACATGGATGCCATGGTGGCCGTTGATGACGTGGAATCCAAAAAAGGGTTGCAACTGCTCACAGATCCCGTTGGAAAAGATTTCCTGGTATCCCAAGTGGGCATTCCGCGGCAAGAAGTGGAGTTCCTATCGCAAGTTTTCGGGATTTCCGGTGTGTGCAACGTACTGAGCGCCATCAAGGCGGCGAAGTATTACGATATGGGCGAAGAAGATACCCTCATCACCATTGCCACCGACAACATCCAACGCTATGGTTCGGTAATGGAGCAGCTGGATGCATCCTTTGGGCCAATGGATACGATGGAGGCAGCGGTTCGCTTCCAATCCATCTTCATGGGCGTGAAAACGGATTGGCTGCAAGAGGGAACCTACGAAGTGCGAAAACGCTGGCATAACCTGAAATACTACACCTGGGTGGAACAGCAAGGAAAAAGCGTGGAGGAACTCAACCTCACCCGCACGCGGGGGTTTTGGGACAACCAGAAAAAAATGGTGCAACAAAGTGACGAACTACTCCGCAACTTCCGCCGTACGGGGGATATCCCCACGTATTGACCTTTCGGAAAAAATCTGGTAAAATCTATCAAACGCAAAAAAACCATCATTTCGAGGGCCAAGCCCTCGAAATATTTTTATGAGAAAAAAAGAAACGGGAAGGGGTATTTGCATGATCCAAACTCGGCAGCTTATTCCCAAAATTGCTTCGATGCTTCAACAGACCGGGCTTTCTTTGTTCGATTTTTCGATTTTTTCCCGCAAAGGAAAGATCCACGTGCAGGTGATCGTGGACAAATTGAGTGGCCCGGTGAGTATCGAAGACTGTGAAAAGGCTTCCCGGCTTATTGGGCCGCTGGTGGAGGAAGAAAACATCCCGGGCCCCTACTTCTTGGAAGTGTCTTCTCCGGGTTTGGAAAGACCGTTACGAGGACCGGACGATTACAAGCGTTTTTGCGGACAGAGCGTGAAGGTCAAGGTGAAGCAACCCGTGGAAAAACGAGGGGTCTTCATCGGGAAACTCCTCCGCTTCGATGAAGAGCAGCAAAGACTGGAAATCTTGGAACGGGATGCCAAGCGCGAATTTTCGATTGGCATCAATAATATCAAAGACATTCATTTATACCTGGAGGTGTGAGGGTGAATATAAACCTCATCGAAGCCCTGGAACAACTGGAAGACGAGAAGGGCATTCCCAAGTTAGAAGTATTGGAGGCGCTGGAGCGCGCATTGAAAGTTTCGTATAAAAAGACTTTTGGCACCGAAGAGAACGTTGAGATCCGCATTGATCCCCTTTCGGGCGAGATCGGAATTTTCCGTTTGTTCGAAGTGATGGCTCCGGAGCAAGAAATCACCGATCCACAGAACCAAATCCCACTGGATGAGGCCCGCAAGATGGAGCATTTGATTGCGGAAGGGGACGTACTCCGCCAAAAGATCAACGTGAAGAAATTCAACCGGATTGCTGCACAGATTGCCAAGCAAGTGTTGATCCAAAAAATCCGTGAACTGGAGAAGGAGAGTCTCTTTCACCAGTACAAGGAAATGATGGGAAAGGTTGTTTCGGCGGAAGTGATGCGCGAAGCCAGGGAAGGTTACGAAATCCGAGTGGGGAAGGTAGAAACCATGCTTCTGCAAGAAAATACCATTCCCGGGGAGAAATTCCGCCATGGTGACTTGATCAAAGTTTTCGTGGAAAACGTGGAAAAGCGGATTCGGGGAGCATCGTTGAAAGTCAACCGGACTTCTCCGGAATTCGTGATCGGCTTGTTGAAAAATGAAGTTCCCGAGTTGGAGAACCAGGTCATGGAAATCAAGGCAATCGCACGGGAACCCGGGGTCCGTACCAAGATCGCTTTGCAATCCCATAATCCCCAAGTAGATCCGGTGGGATCTTGCATTGGCGAAAACGGAGGGCGCATTTCTTCCGTGGTGCGTGAGATCCGAGGGGAAAAGGTGGACGTGTTCGAGTGGTCCGAGGATTTGAAAACCCTGATCAAGAATGCCCTGGCACCCGCCAGCGTAATCGATGTGGATATCGTGGACGAGCAAAACCACGTCACCCGCATTTGGGTCCCGCCTACCCAGCTTTCGTTGGCCATCGGAAAAGGGGGGCAAAACGCCCGCCTTGCCGCCAGGCTCACGGGTTGGAAGATCGATATCAAGCCGATTTTGGAGTAAACGTAATCGCATACCTATGCATACGTATGCATACTCGCCAATGGGAAAGATAGGGTTGGCTTCTTGCTTGTAATCCCTGTTTCAAAAGGTTGATCCTCTTTCTTTGCTCTGGTATACTTTCGCGCAATGGAGAAAAAAAGATTTTTGGAGGTGTCATTGTGTCAAAAAAGAAAGTAATCATCATGGGGGCAGCCGGAAGGGATTTTCACAACTTCAACACCTATTTCCGAGACAACCCCGATTTTGAAGTGGTGGCATTCACCGCCACCCAAATCCCGGGAATCGAAGGAAAGAGGTACCCTTCGGAACTGGCAGGGAGCCTGTATCCAAACGGAATTCCTATCGAAGCAGAAGAGAACCTGGAATCGCTGATCAAGGGAAACGATATTGATTCCGTGATCTTGGCGTACTCGGATCTTCCCAACCAGTACGTCATGGAAAAGGCAGCCCTGGTGAATTCCTTGGGCCCCAACTTCGTTTTGATGGGTCCGGACAAAACAATGATCAAATCCAGCAAACCTGTGATTTCCATCGTGGCGGTGCGAACGGGTTGTGGAAAAAGCCAGACCACACGCCGGGTGCTGGATATCTTGCGCGAAAAAGGAAAAAAAGTGGTTTCCATTCGCCATCCCATGCCTTACGGTGATTTGGTGAAGCAGAAAGTCCAGAGATACGCGGATTTCTCGGATTTGGACAAGCACGATTGTACCATCGAAGAGCGGGAAGAGTACGAACCCCATATCGCCCGAAATGCCGTGATCTACGCCGGGGTCGATTACGAAGCAATCATGCGCGAAGCGGAAAAAGAAGATGTGGACGTTATCCTTTGGGACGGTGGGAACAACGATTTCCCCTTCTACAACACCGACCTTTGGATCACCGTCGTAGACCCTCACCGCCCTGGCCACGAGCACACCTTTTACCCGGGCACGGTAAATACCCTTTCCGCGGATGTGGTGGTTATCAACAAGGAGGAGACCGCGCGTTCCGAAGACGTGGAGGCTGTTCGCCGCAAAGTCCAGGAGATGAATCCCAAAGCAATCATTGTAGACGGTGCTTCTCCGATTTACGTGGACGATTACCAACAAATTAAAGGCAAACGCGTACTTGTCGTGGAAGATGGTCCCACCTTGACACATGGTGGAATGAAGTACGGTGCGGGATATGTTGCTGCCCAGAAATTTGGGGCTGCCCAGATCGTGGATCCCCGTCCGTATGCAGTGGGTTCGATCAAGTCCACCTATGAGAAATACAACCACCTGGACTCCATCCTCCCCGCAATGGGGTATGGTGAGAAACAGATGAAAGAGCTGGAAGAAACCATCAACCGTGCCGATGTGGACTTGGTTCTCATTGGAACCCCCATCGATTTGCGCCGGGTCATCTCCATCGATAAACCAGCGCTTCGCGTGAATTACGAGCTCCAAGAAATTGGAAAACCAGACTTGCAAGATATAATTGATGAATTTTTAAAAAAACATTGCTAACCGGATAAGTCCCTTGTGGAATGTTACTCCCCCTCGGTTTTGCCGAGGGGTTTTTTGTTGTATAATGCTGTTGAAAGTGATTATTGGAGGAGAAAACCATGTTCGAGTATAAGTGCCTCGTGTGTAATTTTGGAACGAAAAGCGCTGCCCCCAATGACGGGCAGGTTTGTCCCCAATGTGGAGATATCTTGTATCGCGTACGCCCCTCCATGCGTATCGGCGAGATTCTCGTGCTGTTCGGGTGGGCTCGTGAAGCAGATGTGAACAAAGCACTCCAAATCCAAAAGGATTTGGCAAAGGGCGCGCGCTTGGGGGAAGTACTCGTTTCCCGCGGCTTTTCCGATGACGAAAGCATTCAAGCCGCGTTGTTTCTCCAGTTGGAAGAGGCAAAGGGGAATTCGGAAATCAACCTTTTTCCCTAAAATCCCATCCACTCGCAAAGCGCGAAAAGGGTTTTGGCCTTCCCCGAAAACAACCCGAGGGCTCCTTTCCAGACCCCACCTCTCCCATCCTTGATTTCCCGCACACCTCTGTGTTTGGCTTGAAACCGGAAATGGTATAATTTCCGTGTACGCAATTCCCCACAAGGAGGTGTTTGTTTTGCTACCGGATATTGAGATTGCTCGAAAAGCACGGCTTTACCCGATTGACGAAATTGCGCAGCGTTTGGGATTGCGGGAGAAGGTGATCCCTTTTGGGCATCACATCGGAAAAATCCCCTTCGAGCAGACCTTTTCCCAAGCTTCCCGTCCGCCGGGAAAACTGGTGCTCGTTACCGCAATGAATCCAACCCCTGCGGGCGAAGGGAAAACAACCACTTCCATCGGCCTTTCCCAAGCTCTGAACTACCTGGGAAAGAGCTCGGTGGTCACTCTTCGGGAACCATCGCTGGGACCCGTTTTCGGCGTGAAAGGTGGAGCAGCCGGTGGCGGATACTCCCAGGTTGTTCCCATGGAAGAAATCAACCTTCACTTCACGGGGGACATCCATGCCGTCACCTCCGCACACAACCTCCTTTCCGCGCTGATCGATGCTCATATCAAGGCGAAAAATGAATTGGGGATTATCGCTTCACATGTTTTCTGGCCTCGCGTGATGGACATGAATGATCGGGCACTGCGCCAAATCGTGGTGGGCCTTGGAGGGGTGGCAAACGGGGTTCCCCGCGAAGACGCATTCCGAATCAGTGCTTCCTCGGAAGTCATGGCGGTGCTTTGCCTGGCCCAAGACTACGCCGACCTGAAAGAACGATTGGGTAGGATGCTCGTGGCCCGTTCCAACGACCGCTCCTACATCCATGCTTCTGATCTGCAGGCACAAGGTGCGATGTCGGTTTTGCTCAAGACTGCCCTTCTCCCAAACCTGGTGCAAACCTTGGAGAATACCCCTGCTTTGATCCATGGGGGACCTTTTGCCAACATTGCCCACGGCACAAACAGTATCCTTGCCACCAAGCTGGGAATGCAACTCTCGGAGTACACCATTACCGAGGCAGGCTTTGGAGCGGAACTTGGAGCCGAAAAGTTCTTGGATTTCGTATGCCAGGTGGGCGACTTCTGGCCTTCGGCGGTGGTACTCGTGGCCACAATCCGAGCCATGAAGATGCACGGGGGCGTTTCCAAGAAAAACTTGGATGCCGAAAACCTCTCCGCCCTGGAGAAAGGCTGGCAAAACCTCCAAGTGCATATCCAAAACCTCCGGCAGTTTGGTCTACCTGTGGTGGTTGCACTAAACCATTTTCCCGGGGATACAAAGGCCGAAACCCGCCTTGTGCGAGACCACGTGGAAGAAGAGGGAGCCCGTTTTTCCCTGAGCCAGGTGTGGGCACAAGGTGGAAAAGGAGGAACTGACCTTGCACAGCAGGTCATGGATGCCTGCAATGACGCTACCCCTACTCCCAACCCCTTATACGACCTGACCCAGCCCATTCCGGAAAAGATCGCGTTGATCGCCAAAAAAATGTACCGGGCACAAGGAATCGCGTTCTCCCCGGGGGCAAAGAAGCACTTACGCCTCTTTACCAAGGACTTCTGCCAACTCCCCGTGATCATCGCGAAAACCCAGAGTTCCCTTTCCCACGATCCCTCTTTGCTGGGTGCCCCGAAAGGGTACGTCCTTCCCATTCAAGAATTGTCAATTTCTGCAGGCGCCGGATTTGTCGTTGCCTATGCTGGTGATATCATGACGATGCCCGGGCTTTCTTCACACCCCGCTGCACTGGATATGGATCTGGATAACCAGGGGAATATAAGTGGCCTTTTTTGACCCTGGAGATTGGAGGAAAAAATGGAAAAGTTTTCCCGATTCGGAAAAAGAGCGTTCTGGTTGTTGATTCTCACCGTCCTTTTCCTCGTTTCCTGTAGCCCTGAACAAATTCTGGAAGTGTTACCCGGTATTCCCCAAAGCCTCTTTCCAGGGAATGCCGGCACAAACGTGGGGCGTTTTGGTTTGACCCTGAATTGGAACAGTTCCAATGCCACCAGCTTTGACTTGTACTTCGGAACGTCCGCCGCTCCCCCGTTGAAAGCCCAAAACCTCACTTCCTCGGAGTATTCCCTCAATCCCAGCGAGTTGGTTTCCGGGCAGCTCTACTACTGGAAAATCGTTGCAAAGAACCTGTTGGGGCAAACCGCGGGTTCCATTTGGAGTTTCCGGCTTTCCTTTGCGCCAAACGCTCCTTCCAATCCTTCCCCGGCCGATCAGCAAACCGTAGGCAGTACTTCCCCCACCTTGTCCTGGCAATGTAGCGATCCGGATGGGGATTCCCTGACGTACGCGTTGTATTGGGGGCAAAACCCTACTCCTTCGAACAAGATCGAAGGCCTCACCTCCCCCACGGTCACGTTGACTGGTTTGCTTTCTTCCACCAGGTATTACTGGAAAGTGGAAGCCGTCGACACCAAGGGCAATGCTACCCAGGGCCCCACTTGGTCCTTTTTCACACCCGATTCCGGGGGTGGAGGTACGGGCCTCTTCCGCGCACTTACGGTGGGAGTATCCAACTATTCGGGCGGAGGGGACCTGGACGCCCCACCGTACGATTCCGCAGATTTGAACGTTACCCTATCCCACCTTAACGAGGGGTACCAAACACAGATGTTGACAGGGTACGTCACCAAAAACCAGATCCTTACGGCACTTGATGATTTTGCCGGGTCAGCCGGTACCTCTGCCGACGATGTCTTCCTTTTCCACTATTCGGGACATGGGTTCTATGCCTCGGGGCAATCCTTCCTGTATCTTTCGGATGATTCCGATTTGTCCGTAACCGAACTCCGGAATGCCCTTGCACCGATCAACGGAACAAAGATCGTGGTGATCGACGCCTGCGAATCGGGGGATTTCGTGGATCTCTCGTATCCGAGATGGATCGATGCTTCCCTCAGTCCCCAAGAACGTGCAGCCCTTTTCACGCAAAACGTGATTTCGGTCTTCGAGCAACCCGTACCGGGGCCAAAAGCGTTTAACACCCCCGTGGAATTTTACGTGTTGACGGGTTCCCGCATCGATGAATACAGCAACGAGGACTCGTACCTGAACAACGGTTGGTTATCCTTCTTCTTCATGGATGGTCTGGGCAACGTGGGGGAAAACAACCCGAACGCCTCCTTCGACTATTCCTACAATGCAGATGGATACGGCTCCTGTGGGAATGAAGATGGCCAAATCCAGTTCTGCGAGATCTACCAGTATGCGCACGATACGGTGTACTCCTACGGGGTGAACGAGTTCGGTGAGGTCCAAACCGTGCAAGGTACTCCGCAGGGTAGCACCTGGGTTTTTGGAACGTTCGGAGATTCTCCCACCTCTCCACCACAAACCCCTTCCACCCCGGATCCCGCCAACGGAGAAACAAGCGTGCCCATTCAAAAAACCCTTTCCTGGACATCTTCGGGTTCCACGTACGCGGACATTTACTTCGGAACAGCATCCAACCCACCTCTTCTTGTTTCCAACACAACCGAGAACCCGTACAACCCGGGAACCTTGCAGCCCCAAACCACCTACTACTGGAAAATCGTGGCCAAGAACTCCGATGGTTCCGAAACCGGAGCTATTTGGCATTTCACCACGGAAACATCGAGCAATTATCCGCCCTCCGCTCCCATAACACCCGTTCCTGCGAACCACACCGCTGGCACAGCACGGGACTTGGAACTGGGGTGGCAGGCTTCCACCGACCCGGAAAGTGATCCGATCGTGTACGACGTGTACCTTTCCACCTCTTCGAACCCCACGACGCGTATTGCGCAGAATCTTTCCACCAATGCGTTCACCGTGAATGGCCTTTCCACTTCAACCAAGTACTACTGGAAAGTGGTCGCAAAGGACGATCACGCGAACCAGGCCACTTCCCAAACCTGGGATTTCACCACCGGCACCACGTCGAATCAACCGCCTTCCACCCCTGCTTCTCCCTCCCCGGCCAACGGTCAAGCGGACCAGGAAACGAGCCTCACCTTGAACTGGTCGGATTGTACCGATCCGGACTCCGATCCGGTGCGTTACGACGTGTACCTTTCCACTTCTCCGACATTCTCTTCCCCGGTGAAAACAGGGTTGAGCCTTAGCCAAACCTCCGTCTCGGGCTTATCCGGGCAAACCACGTATTACTGGAAGGTAGTCGCCAAAGACAACCGGGGAGGGCAGTCCTCCAGTGCCACATGGAGTTTTACCACGCGTGCTTCCGGTGCAACATCCGGCACTTACCGGTTGGTTTCGGTGGGAATCAGTGATTACGGTGGAGGATCGAATGACTTGGATTCCCCTCCGTATGACTCCCAGGATATTCGGGAAAGCTTGAACCATTCCAACCCGGCCTACCAGGCGCAAATTCTTTCCGGGGAAGTATCCTCCTCCCAAGTGGAATCGGTTTTGTCTTCGATTGCGGCTCAAGCCCAGCCGGACGATGTATTGTTGTTCCACTACTCCGGACATGGTGCCTATTCTTCCGGGCAATCCAACCTCATTTTCTCCAACGGCTCTTACTACCCCGTTTCCACGCTTCGCCAAAAGTTGGATGCAATCGATGGCACCAAGATCGTTTTGGTGGATGCTTGCGAATCTGGGGGATTCGTGAACCTTGCGGTTGGGCGTACCCAACCCATACTCCCCGCCACCGAGCGTTTGCAATTGTTCAATGACGCGGTGCTGGAAGCGTTCGCTCCAAGTAGTGGTGGGGGCCGGGGTGACTTCCATTCTACCTACGAGTACTACGTTTTGACGGGTTCGAAGGTCTCGGAGTACAGCAACGAGGACTCGTACCTGAACAATGGCTGGATGACTTTCTTCTTTAACGATGGAATTGGAAACGTGGGGCAAAACAACCCCAACGGCTCCTTCGATTTCAGCTTCAGCGCGGATGGATATGGCCCAAACGGCTCTGCCGATGGGAACATCACCTTTTCCGAATCCTATCACTACACGCATGACAAGGTTCTGAACTACGCGCAATCGGAATTTGGGGTGGTGCAAACCGTTCAAACCAACCATTCGGATGCTTCTTTCGTGTTCTACCGCACCTCGCAAGAAGTGCCCACCTCACCACCAACGGTTCCTTCTTCTCCCAATCCCGCTAACGGGGCTTCTGGGGTTTCCTTGGATCCCGATTTGTCGTGGAGTGCTTCTGGAGCAACATCCTACGACCTGTATTTCGGCACCTCCGCCAACCCTTCGTTGCGGCAATCCAATCTTCCCTCGGCGATTTGGGATGCAGGCACACTGCAACCACAAACAACCTACTACTGGAAAATCGTTGCCAAGAATTCCGAGGGAAACACGACGGGTCCCATTTGGTCTTTTACCACCGCAAGCTCCCAACCCTCCACCAGCCCACGCGTGGTACTCCAATCCCCTACTCCCCTTTTGGAGGGAGGAATGCAGTTCCACTACGAGTATGCTTCCTACGATTCTGCACACCCCACCCCTCCACATTGGGTGGTTTCGTGGGAAGACTGGGGATGGGTGTCCTTCCAGTTCTCCGGGAAGGAAGACTTTAACTTCCATGTACGGGGCAACGAAGATTCCTGGGGAGATGGCACCCTCATCGACGTGTACGTGAACGGGGAATACTTTGGATGGACGGAACTCTTCGAGACATGGGAAACCTGGTATATTTCCGGGGACGATCTGCGAGATGGTATCAACACCGTTCGTATCGAATGCAACGGTTGGAACGACCTTTGGATCGACGAAGCGTGGGC